>Ga0115008_10001185_pt1 | contig 20775 bp, 20 predicted proteins | sample FraStrMetagenome_FD_87164 | JGI IMG/M metagenome (GOLD analysis project Ga0115008, IMG submission 87164) | Marine eukaryotic phytoplankton communities from Arctic Ocean - Fram Strait ARC3M Metagenome | ecosystem: Environmental > Aquatic > Marine > Oceanic | place: Fram Strait | collected...
TAAAAGCATCTAAACATTAGAGTATTAAATTATAAGTCCTTCGGGAGGATCCGGGCAAGATCTCAACCCGACGCCACTCGCCGAAAAGGCTAGAATAGCTCACCACAGTGAAACTAATCCAGTTCCGAATACTATTTAAATGCGAATTTATGACGAATTTTCATGTCCTTCGAAAGTTCCCACATATGGATTTGGATTTGTCGAGTACATTTATAATGTTAAAAATTAATATGCATTTAATGTTGTTGTTGAACGTTGAAATGAAGGAGAGGACAGTATGAGCAGGGAGAATAAATTTGAAGAGCAATTAAATGGCCTGTTAAATCTGTTAAGTGCAGGAGATGCCAATGAAAATGAAATTGAGAATGCGCTGTCCAGTATAGTTACAAAAGTAGGCCTCGTTCAACGAAAAGATGGAGAAGAACATTTAAAGCATGAGACGGATGTAGACTCGAATGTGGAGTTGGAGTTGGACGTGGATGAGGACGATTACGATGATCCTAGCAGCAGCAACAACAGTGCTTCTATTCCAAGTCTCAAGTCGAAAGAAGGTGATATAGTAGACGAAAAGAAGCCTACGGCAGTGGACGATGACGAGGAAGAAAATATTCCATCTTTCGATGACTTGTCGGATATTCCTATGGGTATCATAGGTGGTAAAATGATGGTGGTATTTGGTGATGGGAAAAATCCGATACCAGACGCCGTGGCGGCTGCTCTTCAGGGAACTCGCTTAAGCTTACAAGTCGTGATTCGGAATGCACGAGCGCTGTATCAGAGGCATTTGACAGAAAGAAGAGATGCAATGGAGTATACAGGTATGAAAGGCCGTAAAGGTGTTTATGATCCATCGGTAGGGATTGTAGATCCTGAGACTGTTTTTGGGGTCATGCTAGATGGACCAAGGAGGAGCAAATTGTGGACGAAGGAGTGTGGGTTTGGGATGAAGGAGCTTGATCGTCTGTATCCCGAACAAATGAATGAATATCGTAGGTTTTGTGAAATGCGTGCCGCTTCAAAGGATAGAAAAGAAGATACGAATGATGAAAGGACTAAAAAATTAGGTGAGGGTAATAGCGATGACGGTATTGAAGCCAAGGGGCATTTGCAAATGAGACGTGAAAAGTTTGATGTTCGAACGGATAAAATGCATCAAAAATGGTACTTGTCATATTCTGATGTTCGACATCAAGGTTCATTTCTGCCGAACAAAGCCACTGCAGAACAACGCGAATGGAACAACCATATGAAGGGACGAGGAAGGCCGAAAGCAGCGTCGTGGGAAGGAAGACAAGCAACGTCCGTCCAGTTTTTATATTGGATTGGCTTCGATCCTAAGTCTGGTAAGGTTTTATAGAAATCAGATAAGTTTGAAGGTTTATATTAATATTGAAAAACTATTTGAAAGGACTTGTTCCACCTGATGAAAAAGTGACTCAAGCTCTTGCTTTTCTCGGATATGATTTAATGGGACGAATAGTAGAAAGGGCCATTGAATTAAGAGTAATGAGAACAACTAATAGAGAAGAATATGAATTGGGTCCCGGAGAACAACTAATCGCCGCTGATATTAAGGCAGCACTGGACGACAATGAATTTAAATTCATTAGAGCGACGAAGTATGTAGAGGCGAAAATGAAGCCAAATGTTTACTTTGGAACCGGGTCTGAATTTAGCATTGAAAACGAACTGTTTGAACTATCTGGATCAAAAATAAGTGATTACAACATCAACAGAAAAACCGAACAGAAATTTCTCGAATCTGAAGAAAAGTTATTCTCAGGGTTAGTTGAACCCCGACCTGCACTTGAAGGTGTCATGGATGTCCTAGGTGGGGGGACCAGCAAAAGAACTAAGGAACAACGAGAACGGTTGAAGAAGAATCAGACTATTGCAAGCAAACGAAAGTCTCTTGAAACACAGGGAGTCGGTAAACGCAAAAGAGGGCGACCACGAAAGAACCCTGTCTCTGATCATAGTCTTGCAACCAACCGAGAACTGCCTCAAATGAAAGGAGAAATAACGAAAGAAGCAAATTTTTCACGGCCAAAAAGAAATAGTACACGAAACAAGTCTTATAATTACGACGCATCCAATGATTCCGATGTCGAAGGTAAAGATGATCTCGATTTCGATGATTTAACTACAGGTGCTTACGATGTAGAAGAATCCGGCGAAGAAAGTGATGGACAATATTTATCGGACGAAGAGTTTGATAGTTTTATGAAAGACTAATACAGTTGCAATGTGTGCTTGTCCGCTTGTTTGCTTTTCAATCCTACACTATAATTATTTTTTCTCTTTCTTTCAACAAAAATGAATCGCATAATTTATAGCTGGTCCTTCTCCCTTCCCACCGGTCAATGGATAAGAATAGGGGTATCGGCAATTTTTATAATCGAAATCCTGAACATTTTCAAGACATATTGCCGTAGAAGCAACTCTTCTTGTATTAAAATGTACACGACATATCATTAGGTCACTCTGAGGATGGGGTACATGTCTTAAACAGGAGTCGATAGTCTGCGAACATCATAAACCTGAATATGAACCTAAATCTCACAAAATGAGTTTCCAAATTTAAAGCAAACTGTTTAGTGAAGGCCATACACATTTTTGTCACACACACATACGTCGTACACACACATTTAGTGAAGGCCATACATCAAACATGTCTTTTATATGTTCGACGTTCTTTTAAGACTCCAAATTCAAGAAATTTTTGACGCAGAAGGAGACATTTCATGAAGATAGTAAGTAACCTCTTGCTTTCACGGTCACAATTTAAGCTAATGCCCTTTTTCCTTCACACGTTTCATCACGGATTTTTCGATGAAGAGGAGCAAAAGCTAAACTACCCCAACTATTGTAAAGCTAAAATCGAACCAATTTCAAACTTAGTTGATGCAAATTACTATTTTAATGATTATATGACTGTTTTCACGACAACGTGGTTGATATTGACATAATCTCAGAGCTCGTTCGTTTCAAATTCTCGTGGAACGACACTAATGAAGTTCGCACGTTGCATGGTACATGCCTTACAAGTTTGTGATCGACAACTGTGTACGTTATGCGCGTTATACGTCCCTCCGAGATTTTTACCATTTCCATAGACAGGGGTATGAAGAGGTACAGGCGTGGACTTCTCAACATCCTCATTCTCATTCACATTCTCCAATGTGGTCTCCTCTTTCAATTCAATTATCTGCGGTGTCACCTCATCTTCATCTTCCTCTTCTTCTTTCTTCCTACGACGAATGATCAAAAGGGCTAGTAGCACAAGTAGTACCAAAAATGCTAAAAGTATACTTGCGAATCCAACAAAGTCTAAACCTTCATTTCCACTACCATCCTTGCTAGAATGACTGTCACCATTTGAAGTGATAACATTATCGTTATCGTTTGCCTCGGGTAATGCGCCAATGAAATCAGGCTCAACTACAACAGGCGATGCACTTGGCATGCCCTCCATAGCCAACATTTCTGCAACAGTTCGGTTACCAATGAAATGAAGCTTTTTTACATCGTTTGTTATATACAAGTCGTCGTTCATTCCCTTTGAGATAGTACTCATGGTATCATCCCCAATCTCTACACTTTTCTCTGCACCGGCAGTCGTCAGTGAAATGGTCAACCGACCTTTCATTGGATAACATATTTCGTCCTCAGCAAATTCTGATAGCGTACATTCTGTGCCGTAAGAATCATCCACGACATCGGTGGGAGCGGGATCAACTCCGACAATATGAATACCATCTTCGTAGGAAAGTAAGCTACGTCCACGGTCGTCCGAGATGATATCACACTTGAATAGATTGCTAACGATGTCACTTATCATGTTTTCTTCGACCTTCTTCACAATCCGGGTAAACATTTTGCTTGGGGTGTCTTCATATGAGGCATCCAGGATCATATCATAATCATACTTCACAGAAAGTGGAATGGCGCTCTCAGGAATGAAGGACGAATCTGAGACAAAGCATTTCAAAGTTGGAAAATCATTGCTCAAATCGTAGTCAAGGTTACTTTGATAGGCAATCGCCATTTTGCTCAGTGTAAATATCGAAATTGCGGCTGTGTCGATACGGAACAAATTAACTATGAAGATTTTCAAGAAAAGTGAGCACAAGTTATTCTTGTACTCGACCTAAGTTACATGTTGTGTGCAATAGAAGTGGCTTATTGCTTATTGGTACATGTAAATATATCTTATTTATTGTAAAACGCACTTTTCGCACGTTTGGCGATCGATTGAGATATATGAGATAAGTCTATTTAACAAAGGTCCCTCGCTATCAATCAAGATACATAATGTACATGTACAATGTACATATACGCAAAATCTTAGTGCAGTTGATTTTCACTTTTCGAACTTCGAACACCTACAATATATGATGTACATTCTTTTTCGACATTAAATCGATAATTCAGTCTTGGTATAAACGCCAAAATTCTCTATTTCTCGCCGCTCTCAATTTTCTTCCACTCTTTTCCAGTAACAGTGCGGACGAAGAGAAGAGAAATTTTAGAAAATTGTTAACATAATAAGCACTGATAGCTACTTCGATAAATCCCACAATCTATGAAGCGATGAGTTCCGTTAGTTACTCACCCAATACTTCTAATGATGAGGCATCGCCATGTTCTATAGTGGATGGTTTCGGGAACGATCTTCGGCCCATAACGCTAGAATTTTCATACGAAGTACTAACTGATGGGTACTTGAATAGAAGCACTGTGACGAAAGTTGAAGAAGCTCTTCTTCAAGAGCTGATGAATACTTTGGAATGCTCTTCATTATCTTTACGATCCTTGGCAAGTAATCGGTACCTAATGGCAGCCACAAACGAAGAAGATTTGTCGTATTTGAGAGGATTAGAAGCGCTTCCAGAAGACGAAATTATAAATGAGAGCTCGTGCAGTCACTCAGAATTTTCCGAGGAATGTTCAGTTGTTACTGGAAAAATGAATTTCTACGTTGAGCTCTACACTACACGTAATGAGGAAGATAAATTGGCAAACATTCTGAGAAATAATATACAAGCAGAAATGGACGGTGACAGCCTGCTCCAAGCAGATCCTTCTCTACTAAAAATAACGATGCAAAGTAATGTTGGGGCTAATATTGATTTGAATGATGACTCAAGTATGGATAATAATGAGAGTAAGCCAGATTATTTAATTTGGATATGTGCAGGTATTGGGATGTTATTGGTTGTTGTGCTTTTTCTTTTCGTCTATATACGTAAGACAAGGAAAAGAAACCCCACGAACAAGTCCCTTCACACTATAGGAACGGAATCATGTGAAAGTGAGAAAGATCTAAACAACAATATACTGTTCAATAACGATGACGGGGTAATTGAAGTAATAGCATAACATGAAAAGCAAAGTTAGGTTTTCACTTTGACCACTTTTTGATTTTTGACTTACTATGCTTTTGAAAAGCTTAGGATTGGAAGATAGCCACTAGATTAATTCAAATGGAAATTGAATACTTAAGCTGAACTTAAGTTATTTTCTTTATTATTTACATATATGCCCAAGGTTATCTTACCGGATACTCGTCTTCGTTCTCTCAACATAGATCATCTGATGACTAATATTCGCCCGAAGTAATCCCCAAATTTTTTCGCATGACCCTGAAAAGTCAATTCTCACAAACAATCCCTTGGTATCTCTTTTCAAAATGCTTAAATATTATTCACTTGAACCACCGTTGAATCCTACGACTATCAAGGATCGATAAGTGAAGATTAGAACATCTGTCAAACAATAAGATATCAGTCGCATACCTCACGCGAGGAACTTCGATCCATCAAGTGATAGATTACAAGAAAGACATTTTAATCGCAATTATAGGGACAATGATGATCAATCGTATATCAATTCCTACTACTCTTCTTCCGACTCCTAAATTAAAGTACATACATGAAAAGTATGACTGAATACCTGATACCATTAAGGGTCTACCAATCTTTCCAAACTATCAACGTTTTCTATGTGAAGAATAATATATTTTATATTTTAATTTACCGCTGTGAGATAATCATCGACTTTAATTCTCAGTGTACCAGAGTCCAGAATGTTGTATAATACTTCGAAGTATATAATATATATATATATATATATACATGTATATATATATACCGGTATATACCTGTACAACTGTACAACGGTGAACGGTGAACGGTGTATGCGATCAAACATGAAAATGCTTCGGTATTATTTTATGCAAGAAAACACACAAAAATCCAAAAACAGGAAAGTTCAAACAATGACGGATATCGGCACGACCTGTGCCGCTGCATGGGAGACAACCAAGGAAATGGAAATAACAAATCCATTTGTAGCATCTGGATTGACCTTTATGGCATGCGCCGTGATTCTTAATATTGGTAAAATCGTAAAAAGCCTCAAATTATTCATCGAATTCACGTTTCTCAGAGTTCCGACCATCATCGTTCCAAATCAGCCGCCCTCGAGACCCGATGAGGACATGGACATCGTGAACGTTTCCCTTGGACCTAAGGATGCACCAGCTGGTATGGTGGCGTGTTACGACAAGGCTACGTTTCGCAGGACGGCTAATGTGGTGGACATGAATGCCGAAATGGTGAATGACTTGTGTGCGAAAGCGAAGATCGCTCAGAAGAGTTGGGTGAATAGTTCGTACTCGAAGCGTCGGCTTGTGCTAAGGACTTTGCAAAAGTATATTTTGGAAAATATTGAGGATATTTGTGAATTGTGTGCAATGGAGAGCGGTAAGCCGTTATTAGATGCGTTATTGGGAGAAGTTCTACCTACTGCCGAGAAGATCCGAACTATAAATCAATATGGTGAAGAGTGGCTTCAACCGGAGCCCCGAGTTAATACGCCCATGTTATTTTATAAAAATGCTGAAGTCCAACATGGTAAGGTTTCGATAGGTTGAATCTTACATTTAGATAAGAATTACAAATTTTTATTTATGATATTTACAGAGCCTTATCCGTTGTTGGGTGTGATCTCACCATGGAACTATCCGTTTCATAATTTCATGAATCATATAATTAGTGGCATTTTCGCTGGGTGTGGAGTGGTTGTAAAGGTCAGCGAATTTTCGTCGTACAGTGCTCAGTACTTTGTCAATATTGTCAAAGAATGCTTAAAAGTAAATGGATTTGATCCAGATTTGGTGCAAGTAGTGACTGGTTTTGCTGGTGCAGGTCAAGCATTGGTAGCATGCGATGATGTCGATAAAATAATTTTTACAGGGTCGCCTGGCGTGGGCCGTAGGGTGATGGAAGGTGCGAGCAAGTTTTTAAAGCCAGTAGTGTTGGAATTAGGTGGAAAGGATCCTATGATATTTACAGAAACTACCCCTCTTGATGATTGTGTTGCCTGGAGTATGCGAGGCGTCTACCAGAATGCTGGGCAAAATTGTTGCGGTGTTGAGCGACTTTTTGTGTACTCGTCCATATTCGATGATTTCATTGCTAAAATTACTCCTTTGGTAAACAATATGAGGCAAGGAGATCCCCTGAGACGAAACGTTGACTGCGGTGCTATGTGTATGCCGCACGCAGCAGCAAGAGTTCAGGTGAGTACCGCTTCTGTTATGAATAGTTTCGAGAAAATTATTTTGGTATCATCGTCATCTTAGCACTTTTGCGGCTTAGGAACTTATTGATGATGCGGTGAAAAAGGGTGCAGTTGTACATTGTGGCGGTACATTAGAAAATATGAAGAAGATGCTGAACCCAGTGCGTGTTCCAACTCATACGACTCCTCCTAAGATAAATGCATTTTATCCACCCACAATTATCTCCCGCCTGACACCTGATATGCGAATTTGCAAGGAAGAAGTATTTGGCCCCGTCATGTGTATCTTTAAGGTCCCCAACGATAGTGACGAAAAATGTATTGAAATGGCAAATAGTTGTGAATTTGGGTTAGGAGCTAGTGTGTACTGCAAAAATATCAAACGTGCTCAATACATCGCAAAGCATGTTAGATCTGGTATGGTCACAATTAATGATTTTGGTTGCAACTACCTAATACAATCTTTACCTTTTGGTGGAGTAAAAGAAAGTGGATTTGATCGTTTTGCAGGAAAAGAAGGACTTCGTGGATGCTGCTTCCTTCGCGCCGTAGTCAACGATAAGTTTCCAAAGGTTATGACAACAAGTATTCCGCCTCCACTACAATATCCTATTGTTTTTGACCGTGCTTTTGGATTTGGTTCGAGTCTAATTCATTTATTCTACGAAGAAAGTCTATGGAGCAAAATTGTAGATGGAATTTTTGGACTTATCAAGTGGGGCTAGACTTTTTTCATGCATATATGCTAGAAGTCGTGGCAGGGCTACCGTTAAATGTTTACACGTTCGTGATATGATCATCGTTCTCTGTTCCACTTTGCTCGGTGGTTTATGAAACGCTATGACATGGACATTTTGTTGGACACACGAAAACATATACTGTGATAGTATCGTCGTACTCCTATAACGTGTTTCGTAAAGTAACATTTATCCGTAAAGATGTATTTGCACATGTATTTTTAAAATATATAAATATACTTGTTGGGGTGTTGGTCCAAACAAAGTTTGTGGCTTTTACCTGAAGTTTTGGGAAATTCACATCAATAGGTTTATGAAGCGTGCAAACGAAAATTAATTTTTCTTTCTGACAGGAACATTTGTGTTAATACAGTACGATGCATTTTTCGACGACCGTTTTTTTTTAACTCCGTTTTTTGATCACATCACAGATCAACAGAGATCAGAGATCAGAGACACAGTCTACTCTCTCCTCTTGTACATACACACTATACACCAGTACATGTACATTATATATGTACATATGTATTCGTAATCTTGCCAAATTCGGTCTTGTTTACTATCCTCGATAATTTATATCATATTAACAAAAATTTCGATTTAATCGACTTTCTGTTTCACAGTTTCGATAAAAAATTAATTTTTACGTCTAGTACAAAAAGTCGAAGTATATCTTCACGCATGTCATAACTTCTCTATGCTAGAAGCTCGGAGTCTTGTTCAAGCAAAATTGATCGATACGTGAAATAATTGTGAAAACAAGATTGGAACTTCTAAACTTAACCAACTTCTTCTAACTTGTCGAGCGACACTAAAACTTGAAAATACAATAACAGCAAATAACAGTACACAAGTTTAATCGCACTTATAGTGTTCCAACAATGAACATTCGACGGCAGTTTCTTTTATTTCTTATTGCATTTCTTTGGATATACCAAGTTCATGGCGGTGACGAAACCCTTTTTCACAGAGGCGATGTTGAAAAGAAACATCCCACAAAGCGAAATATTAATCACTCACATCGACGACTCCGCTCAAAAAGTGACAGTTTTGCAAAGAGTTCAACCTCTGCAAAAAGCGCAAATGCTGCAAAGAGCTCGAACACTGCGAAAAGCGCAAATTCTACAAAGAGCTCAAATACTGCAAAAAGTGAAGGAGCTACAAAGAGCTCGAACACTGCGAAAAGCGCAAATTCTACAAAGAGCTCGAATACTGCAAAAAGCCTAAATTCTACAAAGAGCTCAAATACTGCAAAAAGTGAAGGAGCTACAAAGAGTTCGAGCTCTGCAAAAAGCGCAAATGTTACAAGGAGCTCAAGCACTACAAGAAGTGCGAGCTCTACAAAAAGCGCAAATGCTGCAAAGAGCTCGAACACTGCAAAAAGTTCGAGAACCTCAAAGAGCTCGACAACTTCTTTATCTAATTCCAATTCATATGATCAACTAACGCCAACGCCAACGCCAACGCCAATATACTATCTAACACCAACGCCAACTCTATCTCCATCATCGATTGTATCATTGTATCCTACGACACAAACTCCCGACGATACGTATCCGAGCGTCTCCTCAACGGTTAGCATTCAACCTAGTGGGGACCATTCACGATTTCCATCTACGCGAATTATTTGCTCGAATAACGACGATACGAATAGTATCATATCTGATGTAAGATATACTTATGAAATTGATGTTGATGAAGCGTTGGATATGCAAGAAAGCATTAGGATGTTTCAAAAGAAAATATTGGACGACATTTCATCCTCGTTCGGTTGCCACGACGAAAGTCATCGAAATTTGAAGTACAAAATCAAACAGGGTGGACTATCAAATAAAATCTATGAGTTGAGATCGCCCTCTTTGGGGGGCTCAATTATTAGTAATAGTAAGTGCTTTATATCTTGGAAAAAATGTATACTTCTACGTGCTAATGTCCTTTTTCTCTCGTCTCGAATAGAATGCGAGAACTATAAAAGGTTGAATAGTACATGTGCAGTAGTCGAAGGTTTGGTTGAGATACACCACGGAAGTATATTCACACGAGCTGCAGTGTTCTCAAAAGTTTCAAAAATGATTCGAATCAGTGGTAAAGCCCATAACAATGCGAACAATGAAATACGGGTAACTTTACTCTTGGGCATATCTGTGAATGAAGTATCTGATGATGAAAGTCCATCCAGCGATTCGCCTTTGACCATGAGGGTGTTCCCATTGGTCGTCGTTTGTACTTTTTGCTTCTCCATTATTGCTATTTTCGTTGTAAGGAAAGGAAACCAAAAGTATTATATAATTGGCTCTGAACAATCATTTTCTCGATCGCATCCAAAAGGGGATGAAATATTTGTTCCAAACGAGGATGAACGACTTTCCCAACATGCCCTAGTCAAGAAGGATCTGCCTTTGAAACTTGTCGATATTGAAGTGTACAAACCAAAAATAGGACACTTTTCCGATGAAAAGTATTATCTAGAGAACACATGGTCGTTGTTGCATACCAAACGGAAACATCGACGACCACTAAGCACAATTGATGAATGCGACTCGGAAGGGTCGCTAAGATTGGATGAAAATGAAAAACGATCCAAATCGACAAAAACCCAGGGGACTCAAAGTGATCTCACATATGACCGCATATATGACAAATGTTTCTTTTCTTCCCGGAGAATCGTTGATAGTGACAGTTCAGCATTTGTGTGCATTGATATGTTTGCCGATGATGAATGCCAAAGATAATTAAATAGTAGAATTTAGATGTGAGACTTCGTAAAAAATGTTTATTTATGTGAAATATAAACCAAATTGAAGCTATGTAACGACTTATGTAGATCTCGCTAAAGGATTTCGTACGGTACGAGCTTCGACGCGCAGCCTTTTCATTACCGTTGGGAAAGGCGCAATTTAATGCAATTTAAATTATTAGGTATTAGAAAATGCAAATGGAACTTTCCATGCCAAAACGTTCTTTAGCTCTCGCAAGACACCATTCAAGGCGGCATCAGGTATTTAATTTATGGAATAGATGGAATTTTTTGGACTGAAAAGATCTCAAGCTTTCGTCCTCAGGAATATCCTGGAGAGATGAAAGAGTCGGAGTTACCGTGCGACGTTTCGATACCGAGGAGGAACAATATGCAAATGGATCAAGGCCTGACCCATGTAAAAACTCATCCCTCTTACTGTTATTCACCATTACATCAATTTTCTTATTTTCAACGACCGCCAAATTCTTTAAAGCCGCACTGTCAGATATTTCTATGCTTTCTTTGTCTTCATTCGCAAGCATCGTTAATGTGCTTATTGTCCCATACGGATCCCACGATGATATCCCCGTATTCAACGACGGAGTGAAATATGAGTCATTGCTGTCCATCGACGACGATGGCGTCCTATATGGATCATTGCTGCTACCGCAAACGTGCGAGGCTCGTGCTGCTCCCAGCGTGTGACGGTTTGCAATTACTTGTTTCTCATTCTGCCTCTTACGTTGGCAGGAACCGAACGGCATCAAAAATCCCATGACCATATTAACATGTAGAACGGTAGTAGAAACGAGTTTGGGTCTGCTCGATCGATGTTGAATCTATCAGCTGGGTTGGTCGTAATTGTGTTTTTCAGTCAGAGTGTATAGCAAACGCCGTTTTAGCTGTGCAGTGGTAGAGAGTTTTGACTTTGTACATATTATGTCATGTTGTGGAAAAGTACCTTTGTGTTGTCGTTGTCAAGAGGAAAAAGAAAATGAAAACAGCAATAATTGTTGGAAGATACAGGCTCAAACTGAATACTTTATAGCTGTGTATATGTTCGAATGTATTGATATACATATTTTTTTAATACATGTATATATTAATATATACTTCAGACACTTACTTGGCTTACTTATTGCGAGTGATAAATTAATTTGAACTTTAAGGGCGCGACCGCATATCATGATTGAAAGTTGTACGCGCGCTTACTGAGAAAAGTTTCATTGTACCGGTATTGTACAAAATGTACTTTGAAGTACTCTTAATTTTTATCGAATACGACTCATTTACACATGTTATTTACTTAATTATCGTAATAAAGTGACATCAAAGACTTCTTACCTTAATTAATGTTTTTGTCTAAAACAGTTTTGAGCGACAATTGCCCGCCAAATATTTTTCTACCACTTAAATCGCCACAAAATTATAAAGAGGAATTTCGGAAAAGCTGATCTCAAATTACCAAACAAGGAGACGGGCAAGATAAAAACAAGTAACAACAATGAGGTTGTACATTAAGGAAGCATTACTTTTCAACCTTAGTCTAGTGCTTCACAGCGTCGCTGGCAATACTTCCCCACGAAGAAGTCTACAACTAACGAGAGATTTGATGGCACCGCACATTCCAAGAACATTAGACTTAGATGGTATCCCACTTATTTCTGGGTCCAGCGAAAATGAAAGTACTGACAGTGTGTCTGATACTCTATCAACTGGTTTTATTGGTGGCACTGGACAAGCAGGAAACATGTTTGACGTAAAGGCTCTTGCGGACGTTACAATCAAGGGAATGGATATACATATGTTGCCTGGCTTTGCGAATGTTACGGTCTACTACAAGGTTGGAAGGTATGAAGGATTTCAAACAGAAATTTTCGAAGAGTATTGGACTGTAATTTATTCAGAAGAGGTGGAAGGAGCTGGTAATGGACAACCAACTTCACTAGATAGCACTAAATTCACTCCCGTAAGCATCGCCACTAATGGATGGAGATCATTTTACGTGACGTTGGACTCGCCTAACTTGAGGTACTCGGTAGGAAACGGTTCCAACACACTTGCTACAAGCGATGATATGTTGGAGCTTTACGAAGGTACGGGCACAGCATATCCGGCATTCTCAAACTATATTGATGGTCGTTTATGGAACGGCAACTTGCATTACACGCATGGCTTGGAGTCACCTGTCGATGATAGTGTTGGTGATATTCTAGATGAACATGCGGTCATTGAAACGACTTATGCAGGAGGAAGTGGCCAAGCTGGTAACATGTTTGACATTTACGTTTTTGGATCGGATACAAACGAGCATAGCCATATAGTTGTCGCTCATATGGATATCCATACGCTGTGGGAGGAAGAAGAGTATCGTTTATGGGGAAAGAGTGGATCTTACATGGGATATGAAAATACTGCTAGTAAATGGACTGTCATGGGTGCTGGCGTCGTGAAGGGCAAAGGAGTGGGCGTTGCTTCCCCTCTTCCTCTTGACACTTTCACTCCTGTTCAGATTCAAGTTGGCTCCACTTATTCATTCTATATTTCACTCTCTAGAGCCAACTTACGTTATACTGTGGGGAGTGGTGAAGGGTCTGTTGTGACGAGTAATTCAGATTTGCAAATTCTGGAGGGTATTGGTGTCGCTCTTCCACATTTTATTGGAGGTCATGTCAATAGTCGTATTTGGAATGGGGCTCTTTACTACAATAAAATCTCGTTAACTAATACGCCATCTTTAGCTCCAACTGAATTTCCATCGAGTACACCATCAATTATGTCATCAGATACACCATCAATTATGTCATCAGATACACCATCAGGTTCGCCATCGACTTCTTCAAATCATTGTGAGGAATTTGTCATTGAAGAATTTGGGAATAAAAAGAACGAGAATATAGCATATGTTGATTTCGACTATGAATTAGTTGCGAAAAAGCGGATAGACTTTAGTCAGAGCCTACCTTTTTTGGAATTTGATATGTTTCGAGATGTCGTTAATGGTATCCAGGGTTGTGATGAGGGGCATGTTCACCATAGCTTGCGGGGATCTCGTAATTTGCATGAAATTGCTCTTTACGGAGGATCACCTGACCCGATCGATGAGTTTGATGGTGAAAGTAAGTTTTACATCGCATTTTAATATTCGGTAATCACTAGAGCGAAGTTCTGAAAAATTTATGCATATGTTAGATGACTGCGGAATCAGTTCGGTAGGAGAAGGTGAAAGTTGTTTTGCTATGAAGGGACATTTGACATTGTATGTCAATGATGATCATACACTAGATATTGAGGAAATTGTTATGGAAGCGAGAGCATATATTAAAGATCACATGATTGCAGGTCATTATTCTTTTCCTGACCTTGGAATAGTCGCTCTCTCCTTTATCGGGACTAGGGAAATTGTTGAGAATGATGCAGAGCTTTCTCTCAATATTGGGGACACCACAAAAACTCTTGAAGATGAAGGTTCAAACGAAATTACACCTTACGGGGGCCTCTTCATAGCTTTTGGTGTTGCGGCAGCGGTTGCCGCTTTTGCAACCGTCTTCGTTTTGATCCGCCGTAAGAAAAGCTCCAAGGACGAGCCGGAACGTGAGGAATGGGAGGAAAGTTCAGAAGGAGAATTTTCAACCTCCCGCGTAAGTTTCGACAATGAAGGAGGCCGTACACGAGCAATTCGCTTTCATGAAGTCAATGGACAAATAATTGGTCAGTTTGAATCGGGTACGTTTGATGAGATAGATGTGTTTTCTCAACCGGACCCGGCAAGCCCAAGCAAGAGGCTTTCCACGATGGATGTTCACAAGTGTAACTCCGCTTCATGTAAGCAGTGTAAATACAACTCGCCGGATCAGACCACTTTCGTTTCAGCTCCAGCTCAACGATAAATGTTTCGATGCGAAATTGAACGAAAGGTAATGGAGTAACTCTCTTAGGATTCAAACGGAGTTATAACTCGGGGTAGTTGCCACGAATGACATGAAAAAAGTAGGATGTATCTCATTAATCATTAAAATTTCAAAAATTGTTTATTACTTGCGATAGTTCTTTGCTACGCGTAGTATCGATGGTACTCCGCTTCATATCTAGCAGTGTAAATACAACTCGCCGGACCAGACCACTTTAGTTTCAGCTCCAGCTCAACGATAAATGTTTCGATGCGAAATTGAGCGAAAGGTAATGAAGTAACTCTCCTAGGATTCAAACGGAGTTATAACTCGGGGAAGTTGCCACGAATGACATGAAAAAAAGTAGGATGTATCTAATTAATCATAAAAATATCAAAAATAGTTTATTACTTGCGATAGTTCTTTGCTACGCGTAGCATCGATGGTATTATTTCCAACGTATTCACGTGCTGATCATATGGAGCTGCTTTTAGCCTCCTGGAACGGAATGGTACCTCGATCGGCAGTGGGATTCCAGCGGATACATAATATATAAATGCCCCAAGAACCAATGTTTCCCGACGCGGTTCATCGAAAACGTTTTGGTCCGATGGCCAAAAGGATGGAACCGCCTTCATGGGACATAACTTGTATATTTTGGCTTCAGTGGGCATACTATATTTGTCATGATATACAGCGAAATTGTTGAAAAATAAAGGAAACTTTCAACAATCGCAATAATACTTGATTAAAACCGAAATTAATTACTATTCGAAAAAATTACTAAGAAATTCTGTTATATACAACAAAATTAAGGGATTTTTACCAACATTCAATTAGAGTTGACTACCGGCACTTTTATCAGAACGACTCGAGAATTTTCTATTGATGTTTCTTTCCTTTTCCCTCCGAATCAATTGTTTCAACCAGAAAGCTAGTGTTCGTATAAGTGCACATATCTGCCGCGATATTCATTGACTTTTCTGCAATTTCTTTCGCATTCATTCCAGGTACGTCAATGAGCGCTCGAGCTGCAGCTGTGATTTATTTTTAGTGAGGTAACGATTGTCTATATCAATCACAGGAAAACACAGAAGTTTGCAGAAAATCAAAATATAAGTCACGAACCTTTTGCAAATGGACTTCCACTTCCAACTGATAGAATTCCATCATCACTACTTAAGACATCACCATTCCCAGTCAACTCAAACGAAACTTCATTATCTGCGACCAGAAGACTGGCTTCTAACCGCCTCAGATACTTATCTGTTCGCCACGCCTTGGCCAATTCAACACATGCACGTGTTAATTGTCCTGGATATTCATCTAACTTTTGTTCCAAGCGTTCCAACAATGTGAATGCATCCGCAGTACTTCCAGCAAATCCTGTAATGATCTCACTGTCACCATCCTTCTTTGCTTCGATTCGTCTGATTTTTTTCGCATTGTGTTTCACAATCATATTACCCTTACATTGTAAAAATAAAAAAATATAAAAACATGAAATTTCAATCAAAGTTGTTCCACACAGCACAATTTGAAACTTCAACATATATCAAGCATTTCATTTTCAGAATAAATTTCCAAATTTCAAAACAAAAATACATGCACAATGACAACGAACCATTGACACTTGACCATCGCCCATCATGCAAATTTGATTATCCTTTCGAATACACAAAATAGTTGTCCCATGCCAATCTTTCGAACTGCTGAGAGACCTCCTGCCACTCATACAAGCTACTTCGCTTAATTTTCTGGTAATATTCGAATTCAACCTTCCCAACTGGGTAAGGCGGCTCGTACAGGGAAACATGTTTGCCCGCTGAGTGATGAAATACGAGAAATATAAATAATAAGTTCTTAGAGTTCTTAGGTATTACGCTAGTTTTCGTCTCGCTACATTTTTCGATTTTCGACTCCATTCGGAAATTCGGATATGCCGAAAAAATGAAAAACCTCAATATCTCGGATTGAGGTGATATTCTCGAACTTCATTGTCAATTCCAGCATCATGTTGCTTATTAACGTTAGTAGAACTCCTTTCATGGCCACCCATCCAATAATCCATCCATCCATCAACCAATCAACCAATCAACCAATCAACCATCCAACCATCCAACCTTGATGTTTCCTCTCTACGAGTACGAGTGCCTCCTACTCCCAACTAACAACCAACAACCGGTAGAGCGACTAGAAAGACTGTAATAATTGTATAAATCCTATTGCATCAGGTTCTATTCATGGCGACCAAAAAACTCCAGTCTCCAACCACCTCAAAATCGACGCCGAAAAAGTCTAAGAGAGGGAACGATACGGCGGCGTCCATTCCAAGCAAAAAGAAACAGAAGAAGACCAAGAAGAAACTCGAGTCACCTTCGAACGATAAACATAAACATTCGCCGAAAATAGAGAAACATGCAGGACCGTTAACGCCATTATCCGTTCCTGAAAAATCTTCGTATACTTATTTCACGGCTACGGATCATCATAAGAAGCATACGATATTGGAAGTAGACGATCGTCATACGAACGTTCGCTGTTATGAAGTGAAACGTATGAAACGAAATGCTGATCCTTCGTCAGGAGAAATTAATACGATGGCCGCGGCTGTGTACCTGCTTCCGCCTGGTATGAAGGTTGTTCAACAGTGTTTGTTGTTGAAAGATGTCAGATCATCGGGTAATTCGTGTATGGTTGTGTTTGGTTGCGATGAAGAAGGAAACCAGGTACTTTACGCTAGTTTTAGGAGTGACGGAGATGAGGAATGGACAGCAATTCTTGTGAGTATTTGTAACTTGATCTTTTGAATCAATGAGCTTCTTACTAATATCTAATTTACGGACTTAGATTGAAGGTAAACTCTTTAAAATTTTAGTCACAAATCGTAATAAATTCGTTGCTGTTGGATCGGTTGGAAATGAAACTTTTATTTCTGAGTTATTCACCAATTTCCAAGAACAAAGGATTGAGTATGTTGGAAAAAAGAATCTTTTTTTGGATTCAAAGCAGCTCAAATTTTACGATGCATTTCGAAGTAATGACATTATCATAATTGCTATGGAAAATAAGTCGACGAACAAGTTATGTTGTAAATCGTTCCATATTTTTGGCAACGGTGATTTGAATCCTCACGATGCCTTCGATGAAGAACCGCTTTCGAATGTGACTGTAGAAAAGAGTTGTATGCTAATGTCCAATGCTACATGTAGTATTTTTCTTTTCGAACGAAATAGTGTCAGAGTATTTTCGATGGAAACTGGCAAGATTTTACAACAGTGGAGCGTCAATCGGTGTTCGTGGCCTTTTCACGTTCCGTCCAATCAAATAGCTTTGGTTTCAAACGAAGTGCTTGCATTTATTGATGGGTCATCGTCATTGAATCTACACAATTTGCGCTTTGATTGTCCAGTGGAAATGTTATCAACAGAAAGCTCATCTGTACCTGATGAACTACCAATCAATGATGTTGATAGCCTTCTAGCTTTGAACGAAGGTCAAATTATTGTGTCTCGTCGTTCGAAAGGCATTATTGGGAAGATGTTCTCTGTTCGGTCAGTCTTAACACCGACTTTGTCGCAGCTTCTGATGTCGCAGAAGTTTAATAGCGAAAGTGATAATGCGGTTTTGTATGACTTGAGAACTGTGTTCAATGGAGAACGATCATTTACAAATGATTCGAGAAGATATGATATGAGCGAATACGAACTAGTGCGAAAGATTCACACTATTGCAGTGATGAGTACAAATTCGAAAGATATTGTGTGGGAAGTCGAAAAAGTAATTATGTCACAAAGACAGTTCAATTCTCAGTTTTTGAGTCAGGCGCTACAACAAGTATTTTGTCGAAAAGATGAGTTAGAAGTTATCCTTCTTATTTTGACAAAGCTTTTGAGTAGAAGTTATAAAGTTGTTATAACAGCTACAACATGGTTAAACTGCACGATTGATGCGCACTTTTTTACACTGGTGGACAACAAAGGTTGTGGAATAGCAAAGAATGTCATGAGGGAGGTTGAACACCAGCTGAATATGAGTAAAGCGCTACTGGATTTGGAAGATGTCTTATTGATGTACACATCACCTTCCACAGAAGTAATGTCGCAACAGTTTCATCCAAATTTAACTGGTTACGTAATAGAAAGACTAATATTTTGATTTTATCCCAAGTTTCTTTAATATGCAAGTAGTTATTGACTTGATTAGATATACGGTAGTATGTTGAGGTATGGACGTTTCCGTAATTCACGAAGACCATTCCTCTTTTCCAAATTCTGTTACGGGCGTAATCAAAAGAAACGATGTAAATGGTATTTATTCATACAAGAAAATTAATGAGAAAAAAAGAATTGAAGCAAACGACAAGAACGAGCATCGGGATCCGTTAATCATGAACCCCGACCCACTATCACCTCCACCACTCTGCTCGTTAATTTTTATAGGTGACGCTGTTGGTTTCAAAGTCGGATTGCTTACAGAAATGGATGGCATGGGCTCAATTTCTTGTGAGGGAGGGAGAACAGGAATTGTCTCGGTGATCGGTGCAGTGATCGGGGCGTTTGTTGGAATGCCCGTACTTGTTTCATTTTCTGGATCGAAAACTTCACCTACAACCATCGATAACAAAATTACGACCAATTCATTCATGATCCTTATCGTCATTTTGAATAAGAAATTTTGGTATTCTTACCTTCTCCCAAACGCACGATGTCAAACTCCACAAGGGTAACCCAAGATTCTTCGCACATGTGGAATATTTGTTCAGAAATTAACGAAGAAATTGGCCGTTCGATTCCCAAGTAAATTCCGATCGGATCAGGAGTTTCTTCATAATCATCACATAAAGTAGATAAATTCGTTCTAGTTATGTTTAGACATGTAGCCATTGCAAATATGATCTGAAGTTGAGCAGGAAGCATACTGAATGTGAAATCTGTACAGTTCCAACTCGAGCATAGTCCATTCAAATATTTCGCATATGTTTCTTGCGTAATGATTTCATCCTCAACTTTTGTAAGTATATCACTGCATGATGTCGCGAAGTTTTCACCATCCGTGTAAATTCCGTTGCTGGTCAATACAAGAGCAGGGAAACATCCTAGAAGTATTGATTCGAGGATTAGAGAAAAACCGAAAAACAACATCTGTCCAGAATAAAAACTCTTTTCATAAGGGTCAATACGCAATCTTATCTTTAGAATCACTCTAGATGGTTTTTATTCACGTATGCGATAGATCCAGTTCTGTTACATTTTGTATTCCAATCATTATCTCACACGAATTTTTTGTTTTCAGCAATGGTTTTGTTATTGCGCAACGCCCTTGAAAAACGACAGGCTCATTCAATAGTTTTGAAATGCTTGTCGATTACAAACAAACCGATATTTTTTATAAATATTCATATATATAACGCATATATTTTTAACTGTATGCTTATTTGTTTTAACGTCGATAAACCTCGGTTACATAAAGAATTGTACGAATGTAGCGAGACGAAAACTAGTGTATATATACCTAACAACTAAATATATATATATAGTATATTTTCAACTGTATTGCACTACATGTACGGTACACACACGTAGATATCCATTTTTTTAAACTGTATGCTTTTATTTTATTAAGAGAAAATTCACTAACTGGCAGATTTTTTATGTAAATTTCACTAAATGGCAGCTTTTTTGCTGACATTTTTTTTGGAGTCTACTTATCAAATTTGCAATAAGTAATTTTCAAACTTCAACCTCCTCATCTCGCATTTTTCGCACTATAATTGACAAAATATCAACTTTAAATTTCAATAAATACTTTTTAATACTTA
>Ga0115008_10001186_pt1 | contig 20763 bp, 13 predicted proteins | sample FraStrMetagenome_FD_87164 | JGI IMG/M metagenome (GOLD analysis project Ga0115008, IMG submission 87164) | Marine eukaryotic phytoplankton communities from Arctic Ocean - Fram Strait ARC3M Metagenome | ecosystem: Environmental > Aquatic > Marine > Oceanic | place: Fram Strait | collected...
AACAGCAACAACAACAACAACAACAACAACAGCATCCTCTTCTTCCACAACAGCAGAATTGTCATCCTTCACAAAAAATCAACTGGTGGCACTCGAACAGCTTTGGTCCATCTTCCAATGTCAATCTTGTCATAAACATAAAGCAGTCATTTGTACGTCAGAATGTGATCATAAGTTATGCAATCGTTGTATAGTTTCTTCGTCTTCGTCGTGTCCGGTGTGTCGAACAAAATTTCGTCGTAATTACAGTTGTAACGATGATCGACCTCGATATATGAGTGGTTGTATGACTTCGATTGGTAATGTGTTAACAGCAAGGGAGGAGGGGAATAGAAAAAGAGTTCGTGAGATTCCCTCGAGTTCCTTTAGTTTTCATTCACAGTCTTCGATGAATGAAAATAGTTGTAATGGTGTCGATTTAGATCATCCGAGTAGGAGTAGTAGTAGTAGTAAACGTTTGAGTCCAACTCGTGAATCAATTGTGTGTCAAGAAGATGACAAGTATAATCGGAATGCTAGTGCACTTCAATGCTTGAAATCCAATGGTTGCTCATCGAATGTTGAATCAAGTATCGTTTGTCCTAACTCGCCATCCATAAATGTTGAAGATGCTGCGCCAAACGTTTATCTCAAATACTCACGTGATAACGACGAAAACGGTTTCAAAGGTTCAACTAATCTTGCGACAGATGCACTTAAAGGAAAAACGCACCAGTACAATGATTCACAGTGCAACGTGGTAAGCAAACATTCCTGCTCACAGTGCAACGTAGTTAGCAAACCTTCCGATAATGGTACTAGAAATATAAACAGAGATATACCAGACCTTCTACAAAGAAAACAGTCCGATCGTGTCAAACAAAGCAAATCAGTGACATGTATTGATCGTGATTCTCAGGATAGTATCCCCTTATCAGATGGTAGTGCAAAAGAGAGTGACGGAGAGAAATACAGCTCTCAACTGCTTTCCACTGAGTGCATAGAGGGTACTTACGTTGCTTGCAAACTTGAGGAAAAGGTAAATATACGCGTTCCTTTAAAAAACTCTATGAGTTACAGCGAACAATTAACCCCACAAGTTAATACCGTTGAATATCTCCAAGGGACGTTTGAACACTCCTCTCAAAGCAGTATACGAATAAATACTAGTGAAGAGAAGCCGACTCTCACGGATACATGTACAAATCTAAATAATCGGCAAAACGATTCAGAATACCAAAGAATACAGGTTCGACAAGATAAATCAGGATCATGTGAAGGTATGGTGGATAGCATATGTACTGGCGATGATTATATTGAAGGTACATTACGTAATCAAATAGAGGGCACCCATTTTGAGCTTACGAGAGATGTAGAGGTTAAGAGCCATAACTCCAAAAGTCCCATATCACAGGAGATGAGAACACAAGACAAAACATTGTTTGTGGAATCAGTAGAAGGCACCTACATGGCACGATCGCAGCTAGACTTTACACACTACGGCGAAGGTAAAAATGAAAGAGATGAACAGAAGCTGATGCAGGCAACAAAGCATGATCTCTCTGATAGCGTTTTACCAGCAGCATCAGAAAGACTAAAGGAGGGCGGTCCGCTGGAGTCTAGGAGTAGAAAACGTTCTGAAAGCACCAATAGTCACAAATTTTCGTCTGAAATTGAAGCTTCTGATTTCGTTGAAGGAACTTACAAATATAGATCTCAAAGTTGTTTCAGAAAAGGCAGTTTCGTTGAAAATCAAGAATCTACGCCAGATACATCGAGATTTGAACGAGCAAATGCTAGAGTCACTAAATCCTTGAATGATGATGAGTCTGAAATCATACTTTCGAATGGTGCTGTAAGCCAAATCGTACGCTCAAAATCTTCTCCAGATCGACCAACTCTGGAAGGTTACTCGTCTATATTGAAACTAACAAAAGACAAAGAAAGAATGAAAAGTAATGGTATAATTTATGAGCCATCAAACTCATCAGGTAGCTTTAGTGATGTTTCCGATGATAAGTTAAATGAAGAAAGAAAAGCACTCACAAAAATTGAAATGGAAGCTAGAATTGATAATGAATACGAATCGTTTCTTCTGAGAAACTTTTGCCCAATCATTTGCTTCGATGCCTTGAGCTATGAGTCATTGTTACTTTTGAAATCACTGCAAGAAGCAGGAAATTGTTTTGTTTGCAGAGAAATTGGAAAAGTAAATGAAGCTATTAGTTCAACTCATTTTATAGCGTCTTGCAAGAAAGTACCGCATCCATCGGTAAGATCCAAGTTCTATTTTGAAGCTTCTGTATTCACCTTTTTCTCACATGTTGAAATTGAACAAAGAATATTCATGTATTAATAAATGTGTGCGCACGATCGTTTAATTACTTACTTTCTCTCGCTCTAGGGTTGCACATCGTTTCAGAAGATTGGCTAATCCAGTCGAATCGTATTGGCAAATGGCAACATACAAACGATTTCGAAGTTTTTATGGACGACGAAACTTATCAAAGCTTAATCGAAAACTCGAATGCTGATAGGACAGCCGAGAAACACGGTATTGGGACATGTAGAAAATCCCGAATTTTGTACAAATCGACAATTACACATGCACCTCTTTTCGGTTATACATTCTTCATCCCTCCACAAGATGTAGACTCAAGGTTAGTCGGTGATGTCGCCGTGTTTCAAAATGATCAAATAGAAATGCTCGTAAGGATTTGGGGTGGTAAGTGTGTCAGTAAAGCTAAAAAATTCTTTCACAGCGGGAGACGCAAACGCTTCATGTTGATTCCTCCGTGTCGGCCAAAGGCTAGTTGGAATGAATGCGAATCGGACGGAAAAATGAGCAAGTTTAAATTAGAGGAGTTATCAGTCACTTCTGAAGGTGCAGACACGGGTGTTAAGGTGATCGATTATTATTGGATCGTTGATAGTATTGCAACCTGCGCGCTTCTTCCTTTGGATAGATATCATATCGGTCAAGTGAATTTTTTTGATGAATAAACATCATAATCAGAAATGCTCTAAGTCTGCGAAAACCATAACCCCAGGCAAAAGCAATATTGCAAAAACACTTAAAATTGTAATTTATGCAAATTGCCATCTCATGCCTGGCCAGGAAGAAATTCTTTATGTAGAAGTAATACTAACAAGTTGTAGGCAGCAAACCTCTCTTTCCTTCTTTACAATATTGTTCTTGCCAGCCTTCATGCTTTTCACAGAAACACTTAGTCCACAAGTAAAACTCTTTTGAATTTCTAAACCTTGATGAAACCATATATAACGCAACTCCATTTCTTTCCCTCACTCCAGACTTCCAGACCGTGCATACATTTTTTTTCAATTATCCATCTAACTCATTTTGTAACTTTTTTATTAATAATATTTTTGTAAAGAGGCTTCAAAAAGGCTAAAATAGAAAAATAATATCAATATCGTCCATAGTCGAATTTCAGTCGTGGATACACAATCATCAAAATACAGATGCTCCTTCCTCGTCGTCCGTCGTGACGGAAATTAATAATTACCAATCTCATTCTCTCTCATAAAAGATTATTGACAACTGACAGGCCCGACACCCCTCGCGCTTGTACTCCACAAACAAAGTTTCAATCTCGAACGCATAGGCTGATTTTATACGGTTGCCGTAACCATTTTTAAGTTGTGTTGTTGCAAGAAAAATTCCAACAAATTTGCACAAAATTCATTTACGAAAAAAGAAAAAGAAGATGTCAAGGTTTGCCCTCAAGTCAAACTACGTTGTTACGGGTGGTACAAAAGGAATTGGTTTAGCCATTGTACAATCCGTTTTAACAAATGGATCTTCCACACGAGTGCTTCTGTGCGCGAGGACGGAAAAAGATGTTGTTGAAACGGTACAGAAGCTGAACAAGGAATATGTGTCCCTTGAAGAAAGTAGACCAAGGGTTATTGGTATTTCGTGTGACGTTGCTAGTGAAGATGGAAGGCAAAAGCTTCTAGATACTGCAAAGGATTGCTTCGATGGAGTTGTTGATGGATTAGTGAATAACGTGGGAATGAATATTAGGCGGCCAGTCGGCGAGCAGACAATGGTGGAGTACACGAGAATGATGTCAACTAATGTGGATTCTGGTGAGTGGTTGGTATGGCATGGATTAAGCATTGCATCCTATCAGAACTAATTTCCGATTTGAATATTTATTGCTCGCTTCGTTGCAGTATATTTTATTTGTAAGTCGTTCGAAAGCATCTTGAAGGATACTGCGAGAGCAAGAGAGGAAGCGTGCGTCGTCAATATAAGTTCCATGGCCGGATGTTTCAGTTCTGGCACTGGAGCTGCTTATGGAATGACAAAAGCTGCTGTTATCCAATTTACAAAAATTCTTGGTAAGTATTATGGGTAGAATTATTGGAAAAAGTCCTAATATTATATCAAAATCGTATCCATCATTCTTATCATAAAGCTTAATTTCGAAACATCATTTGGTCAGGAATGGAGTGGGCAAAATATAATATAAGAGTAAATGCAGTTGCTCCGTGGATGACGATGACGCCGATGCTTGAAGAAGCTGTAAAGACTGATCCTTCTTCTTTAGATAAAGTTAGAGAGTGGACACCTAATCATCGGTTGTCTTCGGCAGAAGAAGCAGCTGACCCTGCCGTATTTTTGCTAATGAAAGCAAGTAGCTATATGACAGGTCAGTGTATATGTGTTGATGGAGGTTTAAGTGCACAAGGATTTGATGGCCCATGTGTGACACCATAAAGAATCAAAGTGGGCTCCAGATATACATTTATGAAAAGTTCTAGGTAATTAAAATAACCTTGTTGCGTTTCATCCTCCTTTTCAAGTATCCACCCCCTCCTCCATCGGATCTGCTGATAAGGAAGAATATGATATTGATTGATATTTTACATGAGTCTTCATGAAATTCTTTCATGTCGCCACGATTAGTCGATATTTACAATTTTTTCTTCCGATCTGATGCATGTTTGTAGCTAGGTTCTGTGCCCTGTTAGCAAACATTCTGCTTTGAACTAACAGTGTACCTCATAATGTTCAACAGTGAAGGAAGAATTCAAATTGATGATATATACCTTATGCCTTCTTCTTGTGAAAACACGATACAAAATACAAGTCCTGGAAAAGTTCACTTTGGAATTTTCTCAAAGCATCCCTAATTTGAACGGAAGCTAAATGATACAATTAGCTGTAACACCGTCAAATTCGTTGCGCACATCCTCGCATCGCATGTGTTTATGTCAAAATAATACTTCAGGACAATTTCTCCTGGGATCATTTCAAATTACAAACTGTACAACCGGAAATCCTTGGTAATTTTATTAATATAATTTATAATACAAAAACCGAAAGTCACAATTCAAAACTCACCATCGATATTGGCATAACAATAATCATGCCCAGCAGAGACAAGGCAGGCAAGAAAAAGAAGCAGAAGAAGGCAGTCGGAAAATGCTCCGGACAGACCGATGATGAACGCCGTAAACTTCGTTCAGATCAACGCACACTCCTGAAGAATGTTTCGAATAACGACGGAATTGAAGATGCGAAAAATGATGCGTTTGACAATATCCGTTCTGAAAATAACGATCTGTTTAATAAGGTTAGATTCGCCCGCGAAGCCGTGTTGGATGGTGAAAACTTTGAAGCGATCACTTCTCGTGCGTCGAAGCAGGCGGATAGTCTTGTGTCAGTTGCTCGATATGACGTGAATAAGTTTGTGAGGAAGTTGCAGAGCAAGTTTCATTCGAGTGGAAATTTTGATTGGGGAAGTATTGGTCGTGACGTTGGTGTTTGTTTTAACAGCGTGGCGCTGATGAGCTTTTTGAATGGGCCCTTGGATAAAGAGACTACAGTAAAGAAGATTGTAAGGCAAAGGAGGGAACGGAATAGGGGAGAAGAAGGAGAGGCAGAAAAGCCAGAGCAGTTTGAGAAGCTGGCAAAAAGTAAGGATCGTGCTTCTGCTGCTGAAAAGCATTTTGCCACGGTTGCTAAGGTAAGTTCTGATTCGACTTTCTTCATCAAGTACTTTATGAAATTGTTCTCTGAATGAACGTCACATAGACTCTCGAAAAACATTGTAGGAAGGAATTGGATGACGAAAGTGAAGATCCCGAGAGGAAGAAAGCAAAAAGAGTTCCTGGTAGTATAAATATGGCGCAATTTTTGTTTAATCCGGATTCCTTCACAGAGACGGTGGAAAATATATTTCACTTTAGTTTTATGGTAAAACAAAATAAAGCAGGTGTAGCTTTCGATGACAAGCAAGGTGCTCCAGTCGCATTTCAGACAACGGTTGCTGGTGAGGTACCTCCTCCTGCTAGGCAAGCGATTGTTACAGTTGACATGAAATCATGGAAGGATTTGGTTTCGACCTACGATGTTGATTCATGCTACGTGCCTTCACGCATTAAACGCAAGAAGTGATCCTCTGGCTGTATCAGAAGGAACCAAATAAATGTCCAATTTTATCATTAATCAGGTAGAGAAATAAGAGTGCTACTGCTTTCACACACCTAAAGCACAAAAGGTTATTATAACTTTTAACTTTCTTTTCTGGTTTAAATCAACTTATTTCACAAAGCTCGCTAGGAAACTTTTAATATGAAACCTTTTAAAATCGCACTACCTATGAACGACATTGACTCCTAACTTCTCGCGACATAATCAAGCAATATTTTTTTTGATTATAGGTACACTCACCATCCCAATAAACCAATCTACAACTCAGAAAAGTTCTACAAAATAAAAAATTATGTATTTTTACATTGCGTTAGTTGCAGAGTCAACCACTGACTGCACTGCAGGAGCAACACCACTTATGGCATCAACAGCAGCTGATGACACGCCAGAAACTACGTCAACAACTTCCTGAGCAGCATCAAGTGTCACAGTGGTGTCAGTTGAGGAAGAAACTGCTTCAATTGGGACCGCATCTTCGTTAATCCAGAAAGGTGTAGGCAATGGAATATGAATGTCTTGCCATTCACCAGATGCATATTTAGGCGCTGCAATAACATTCTTGAAGTAAGCAAATCCGACTCCTCCCCCTATCCAAAGTGCATATACACCTAAGGTAGATGGATCACTTAAGTTCTCCTCTCGAGATTCCCGGAAATAATCAGCGCCTTTTGCCATGTTTTCTACTTTTCTTTTTTCGAATGCGATGTACTTGTCAACCATTTCAGTATCCATCATGAACCTGTCAACTTCCGTGGCAGCCATTTCTTCAGTAAAGCTTTTGTTGTCTTTCATGAACTTTGCAATTAACTCATCTCTTGTTCCCAGCCATTTCAACACATCTCCGGCATCAATACCAATTCCAATGTTAGATTTTTGGAATCCGATCTTACTGTAAATATCACCTTCAACATCGCTTTCCGCTGACGACTCTTTCATGAAGTAGTCCATCTGCTCTGAAAATAGTTTGACATCGTTTCGGACCTTTGGCGTTCCGAATCTCGCCGGTGAAAATGCTGCCGCGTTAGACGCAATCAGAAATAATGTAACTATCTTAATAGAAAACGACATATTGAATTTCAATGGCCACGCAGTAAAAGGATGAAAATTCAATGAACGAGATCAGTAAATCAGAATCAGGGTGAATGATTTTTTCAACTTGCGATCTTGAAAGCGGCTACACTTACACCTGGAAGATGACAAACAACAAACAATACTTCAACAGGGTAGAGGTGCGCACGCACAGCGCACAAACACACATTGTACGTTAAGTGTACAAGTCCGTGCGTGTGTAATGTAATAATAGTGGTAACGTACAAACGTTGTGGGTAACTAATACTTCAAGTACAGGTACCTATGTAAACCTATAAAAAGATTTCCATATCTATTACAGGAATCAATAGGTACTTTATAAATATTGTTACTTACCGATGTGAAGGCAGGTTGTGCGACAAAGGTGCGTGTACGTGTGATAGCAAAGCGGTCGTGTGCGTGTGAGTGCAAACCAATAATTTATGTGCGTGTGCACCTCTGTGTTTGTAATTGAGTTTGCGTATATGAGTGTACGAACTGACAGACAGACAATCATTCTAAAACGTCTACTCAATCGCTTTTTGATTTCGTCTATCATGTATTCATCTCTATATTATATTAGTTTGTATGCTTGTCGAAACAGTTCAGTAGGCATTGTTGCGCTCATTATCATACATATAATTTTTTTGAGTAGTGAGTAAATCACATAAACTTTCTGAATACGAAGTTAAATTGATCATGCACGCTGACCGAAGACTAAACCTAGTATTCATTTTAAATAAGACAAAGATAATCCTGCCTGCAATAGTCAATAAAACTTATTCATTTAATCAACAATTTGCCAGCCAACTTTGCTTATATTACTGGCAATTGACGAGGAAGATACTGTACGCAAGATTCGTGAATCTCGCATTGAAGTCTTCTTGGTATTGTACAATTGGTTATGATGCACATTCAATGTGTTGCTATTTGATACCTGCCGGGGACGACGACCCCTCACACTAGATCTACTACGTGAACTAACACTGCCGCCTTCCGTTCCTACAAGACGAACCATTCGATCACATACGTATTTTTTATCCAATTCTTTTTGGGAGGAATGAAGAGCCCACATATTCAAAGACCGTCGACTATTCTTTGATTTTGTTGACCTTAATGAAGATGAAAAATTGGATGGACAATCTTCATCAAATAATATGTTCATTTCCGTTATATTCTCAGAAGGAAGAGCTGTAATGTGGTCTTGACCAACATTATTTATTGGATCGCTTTCAGCTACCTTGCGATGATTATTTGTTCCATTCTTTGCGAGTTTCAATCGCTCGTATGCCAACAACTCTTCAGGTTTCAATTTTTTATCAGCGAATTTAAAAACACGCTTATCCCGGGCGTTTTTCCCTTGAAACTCGACTGTTGTGGTAATGCCGTTTACCCTCTTGTCATGTTTGGTGCAAACAAATGTATTTGACACGGGGCAGGACAACAAATCTGGTCCCTTTTTACGAGTAGTAGCGTGACAGGTCGACTTCTTCGGTGATGACCGTAAAGATGCTAACGTATATGTACACGATAAGACTGACGCCGTATCGAAAGATATACTACTTAAACTTCCACTATCATCGGTTTCAGTCTCACTATCGAATTTCTTTGCATTGTTAACATTAATACCTTCGTTAGGATTCGATTCGTGGAAAGTTGTCACAACGGCTCGTCGCGCCTTAATTTGCGCCTGTAATTGCGCAATCATCATGTTTGCCCGCTCCATTGCACGAATGCATTGTTCGTGATTTTCGACCATAAATTTCAAATTTCGAATTCGATTCTGTAAAAATTTTTGGGAATCCAACGGCAATGTAATCTTTGATCCGATGGTGGTTTCTTTCATAATATTTGTAGTTAAACTTATCAAATTACAATACTCTCTTGGCTGTTTGCTGTTTCGCGTATGATGAACTCGTGGTCAGAAAATTATGAGACGGTTGCTGAAGTTAGGTGTATCATTATGAAATACATTATGTATGCACCGATATTTGGTATGGATCTGTGACTTTCTCTCACTTTTAATGTTCCCTCCAAAAGGCAAAAAGTGGCCCATTTTAAATTGTAATTTCTAGTTATAAAATCAATCTTGAGAACTATTTTGTCAGTTTCGCTGGAAATTGTTCTCAAACATAAGGTAATGATTCCGTTTCATATCTGGAAGAAATATCATCAACGTTATGTAGATATGTGTTAACTGGTTACGTTCATGTGATTCTCGAGCGAGAAATGGCATTCGTGCGAAATGGATGACAGCAGATCGGTAGACAGTGGTGACTGAAACCTTCCAGAATTTCTCAAATGGCGCAAAAAGTGGCCTCTAGAGAGACTCGGTATTCATTCTTGTGAACTATTTGGTCATTTTAGCCAGAATGATGCCTTGTTCATATATAAACTCGTATATGGAGAAGACGTCGTTTTGTATACAGAAGAAATATATTTTCGATTACATGCAGACATGTGATATCTGGTTGATTCCATGTGATTCGCGAGAAGAAATGGAGAATTTTGGAAGTACCGGTAATGCAGTTTTTCGTGGCGAAACGGATGACATAATATGACAGCTGATGGTAGACAGTGAATGAACATTACAGTCTTAGTTGTGTCATGTATTACAATTAGAGTATTACGCTTATACAGTTGTTAAATTTTATTCATAATGATCATGATTCGTGACCGAAACCTTACACACTCGGGGCAACAGTAAAATTCACATAATTTCTATATCATTTAGAAGTGAAACATTACATCTTTTCTACTTCTACCCAACTAATTCTTTACAGCACTGTGCGAATCGATGAATCCTCCAATCTTTGGATGAGGTTTGGATTAGCCTTGGAATAAGTTTCATCATATCCATGGTAAGCCGCTCGTAGGTAACGTATATTTTCCCATAAAATCGTGCTACTAAGAGCAAATGCACTTGTTCAAGAACATCACCATAGTCAGTTTACACTCAAAATGGTTTCGATGAAAAACTAGGCAAGGAATTGGGTTTCCCTACATCAGTTATCGTTATTCTTCGCGATTCCTGTTCGATCTGTGTGATGATCCTTGATAGACGTTTCAAATACAGTGTCGATCATTTTTAGGCAAGGACTAAGCCACACGAAATCATGATTATCAATTACCTAAATGCAATCGTCTCGATTCGATTACGGCTTAGTACTATACGATTGGTATCACTTTAAGTCTCTCAATGACTAGTCCTGCAACAAATGCAGTTAATCAAATTGACTTTCATTTCCTTTGATCAAACTCGTTAGGCATTGAAAAACGATGACGAGCCGCGAGCGGGAGAGGGGAAAGGAGGTAGGTATGTGAGTTTTCTGATTTGACAAACTCGAAAAAGATACTCCAAAACTATTCCTTTACCTTCGACGTGACGCTTGCATTTACGGTCAGAATCTCGTGTTCTTACCGAAAAAGTTAAAACTCGGTTATCTTACCCCATCTTCAAAGTACAACATGTTTCCTCATATAGTCTCATAAAGTCATTGCATCGTGTCCCTTTCTAACAACATGAAAAGTTTGCTTAATATCGCGAGCACAATATTGACAAGATGTTTGATGTAACGACCGATAGTTTTCTGCCTGTCCATATTCATTTCACTCGTCGAAGAAGATTTTAATGGAAATTTTGCGGGTGGCTATCAAATATCAACCTTCACCTGCTCGAGACATGAGAACAACTTTCTCTACTTACCATTTACAGAGGTAACTTTTCTGTGAGTATTTCATCGATAATATTTTAGGATGACACATAATGCCAAAGGAGTTGTTTCTGTTTCAACATTCACACAAGTTTGAGAAGTGGAAGCCATAGTAGCAATAGGTAAATGATACGCTTTACAACACAAAAGAGGTATTAGTAGACTTCCGTAGATCATTCATGTCAATAGTTTGTCTGTATATAGAGAACTACTTCACTAAATATGCAACACCACAAGTAGCATAAGTTTTCACGTGAGATAATAATACATGTACAGTCGGTAAAGTCATCAATTAATCTGTTCATGTTCATTTATATTGATTACTTTGTCATATCTATGATTGTGTAACATTTATCAACTGTAGCAAATCAGCGAAAAATTGCAACTGCTTGTCTTCACTTACTATGTTGAAAGGAGGACAATGAACAAACAGCGCAGAGATCTTAGAATTTATATGATGTATGTTACGCCTCGTGTTCAAACTATAAAAATATAAATAATTGCAAACAAATCTCCCTGGATCTACACTGTGACAAACTTGCGCGCACCATTTGTTTTTGTTTAAGGTTTTACATAAATTTGACACTGGTAAAGAGGTTTCAAATTTTGCTTCTAACGGATAATCAGGGATTATGCCAACTAAAATAAACAAGGACAAATAAATATTATTTTATACAGGGATTACACCATTAGCAAAGCACTTGAAAAGAGCGTTTGGAGAAGTTCACTTATTGTCACTCACCATCTTGTGGTTGAAAACCAAGCTCGTCAGCTACTCTAAAACGAGCAACGTTATATGCACATTGTTCAATTTGAAATTTAGTTCCTCTGTAGTTGACTCCCAAGTGCAAAATCACTGCACGATTAACTTTGTGTTCGCTTATCATATTTTCTATCGAGGAATACAGCCTATCAATTTCTTCTCTAACAACTTTTGCAGCAACTTTCAAAACACACGAGTGTTTAATGGTAACTGGGATTTCGTTTTGTTTGATATACTTCGCAAGTTTCTCAGATAAAACTTTCGTAGGGTTATCAGGCACCCCTGCAAAAGGTCCAAACCCAGTAATATAAAACATCGCGCCCTGTCCATCATTTTCAGCTGCCATTTTTTCTGCCATACTCCTATTTTGCATCCTTACGTTGACTACCGTCGGCAATACTTACAAGTCAGAAGATCGTCAGCTCGTTCTTGTGCCTGTAACCTTTGATGTTACGAGCTAAATTGCGATAATGTATGTCTATATGTCTCTATATAAGACGACGCCTGACTACCTAAGGGCCTGAGGGCGCAATTTTCGCCTGTGTAGACCGGCATAGCATGAAACAAAATTCTACTTAGCACTAAGTCGATAAGTAAATAAATCCATTCTTTTTCAATCGTTCTTCCAGCTAAAATCGAACATTACTTACATGTTGGCCCGAAAGTTGATGTACGATAGAATGTCGATTTAGCACGCATTCAAATAAAAAAGTAAAGCTGGACGGCTTCCAGCGATAATTTAAACTCGCCGAAAGATTTTTTTTTCTTCCCGCAACCTTCAACACTCCTTCTCTTGTTTGGAATCACTAGAATAAACAATTTAAAACTAGCAAGTCTTGAAATAAAACTGGAGTCAATATCTATTTACACTGTAGGTGAGGTCATGCAGACTTATGCTCAGCAGTACCTTGACCGGAGTCGGGGGCAGCTGCGGAGTAATAATGATCCATGTGACGAGGTACGTGATAAGCCTCCGCCTGCGCCATCATCTTCGAGAGGTGAATCCACTTCCAATGGGAACAGGACGATGCGAATGAAAGAAAATGCAAAGTAAGTCATTTACTATTCGTTTTCATGGTATAACGAGTCAAGTGAACGATAAAAGGCTCACATTGTTAATAATAATTTATTTTATGCAGAGAACTTCTTGCTAAAAGAAGAAGAATGCGTATCGAGGCGGAACAAATGAAGAAGGAGCTCGACACTGTCAAAACCCACATGGTAGCGGTACATCGTCAGGATAAAGAGGAAATCCAATCTCTTCGAAGTGATCTAATGAAAACGAAATCGAAATTGAAACGTTCTACTGGGAACGGTGGAGACACTTTTCAAACAGAACTTGAGTGTATGAAAATTTATGATGAGGTATTTGAGCTTCGTAACAAATTGAAAGGACTTGAGCAGGAAAAAGATTGTATTACGAAAGAGAATCAAAAATCAGCAGAGTCTTATCGTGATGAAATTGTGAGATTGAAGAATGAATTAAATCATCATCTAAGTGCACAGAGTAAGCAGCTTCAACTTCACAAAGAAAGTGATAGGCTTAAAAGCGAGATTTTATGTTTGAAAAGAAGTCTTCGCGAAGAAGAAAGTAATGCAAATTATGAACTGTCAAGAAAGAACGAAGAAACGCGTCGTTTTGAAGATGAGATTTATGTTTTGAATAGAAAAATTGAACATTTTGAATTGAATGAGAAAAATCACGAAATTCTCAGAAGTAAAGCAGCACGTGCGGAGGAACTCGAGCTTTTGTATCAAGATTTGCAAAAATCTAAGCAACTGAGTGATAAAAAAGGTGCATCGGCTCAACACGAAAATTTTAGCTTGAAAACTCAAATTCAATTAATGGAACAAAATCTGCATGAAGCCAATTCTCGTGAACGAGAGTTAGCAAAAGGAGGCTTTGACGAAGAGACGAAACTGCATGACTACATACGAGAGCTAAAACGTGAGGTGGATACAGCTTCTGAACAAGTAAAGATTATGGAAAAGAAAATGAAACAATCTGAGCAAGAGCATGAAAACGAAATTCGCGTCCTCGAAGCAAAATTGATCGAGCTAAAGAAGCAGGCTGTCAAAGAAAGTGAGAAAGCAGCAATGACATTGGACAAAACCCTATCTGTCGCATTGGATAGAAATGACGATCTTCAGAATAGGCTTATTGAACTAATAAAAGAGTCAGATCGAAACCAAGCCTTTGCGAAGCAAAAAGTAGCTTCACTCGAGAATAAGTATAAGCTTGAGATTTCTTCGTTACAAGTACAACTTGATGAAGCAATTACGCAAGGGGACAATATATCGTCTGTTGAAGAAAAGATAGCAGAATACATAAACGAGAATTCTGTGCTGACACAAAAAATTGAAAGTTTAAAAATTTCTCATGAGCAATTGATGGCTGAAAAGAATGAAAACATTTTGCAATTAGAAGACCAAATTAACAAACTTTCAGAAGAAGTTGGACACTTGACAAGTGAATCAATAAGAAAAAAGGAAATTTCTAAGCAACGGTTACTTTCGTTGGAAAACGAATATAATCTCGAGATTAAAACACTCAAGGAACAGATAGATAACGCTGTCGCGCGTGAAAGAAATCTATCAACCTTTGAGGAAAGAGTTGTGGAGTGTGAAAAAGAGAAATCCATATTGACGCAACAAATCCAAATTTTGCAACTATCGAAAGATCAATCGACAAATGAAGCAAATGAAGAAATTATGCAACTAAAAGACGAAGCTCGTAAACTCTTAGAGCAAGTTCGGAATCTTGAAGTAGCTGCTCAAGAGCAACAAAATAAGCAAGCGTTGGAACAATCGGCCCTAAGTGAGAAGTCCGCAGAGGACGTTGCTAGTTTGCAGTCGAAATTAGAAAATATTGAGAGTGAAGTAGCTTCGACAAAGCAGGCCCGCGATCAATTGCAGAGCATTATTGAAAATAAAGAGTCTCTCCATAAAAGTGAGCAGGAAATGGTTCAAAAAGAATTGTTAAGAGCAAAAGAAGAGTTGGAAAGTTTAAAAGTAAGCAACTTCGAAATCAATTCTAATCTCGAAAAGGTTCGAAGTGAATTGGAAAGTACTAAAGTAGAGCTTCTTTCTGCTCAAGAAATAAAAGAAGTGGTTGAGCATAGCAATAATATTGAATTGAAACAGCATCAAGATAGCATACGTGAGCTGGAAGAAGAAATCGTCAATTTGAAACTTGAAATCACGGAAAAGGATGTGGCTAAACAAGATTTTGATGAGGAAGTGGGCAGAGATGAGGTTCTTCAAGAAAATCAAGAGCTTAAAAACCAGATTAATTTACTTAACTTGAGAATGGAACAACTTGAAACTGACCTTGAGGAAGAAATGGACAATCACTTAAAAGACTCTGATTTATGGATGATGCAGATGGAAAAAGTTAAGAGTAAACTCTTGAGTGAGCATGAGGAAATGAAGATTGAACTTGCTATTGCGCGTGATAGAGCAAAGGAGGCAGAAAGACGTGAGATTGAAGAGCGAGAGAAACTGACATTGGAAATGGAAGAAGTCAAGATTCAGTCGAAAAAAGAGGCGGAAGAGCTTTTAAACCGACAAGCGATGGCGTTGAGTGAGAAAGTTGAGCTACTGAAAGAAAAAGCATGTTATTGGAGCAATTTACTCAAGGAGGAGAAGGTTAAGGCGATAAATGAGGGCAAGCGAGCCCAAGAAGCATTGGCGGCGACGGAGGCTGCCGCATTAGAAGCTGTGAATACAACTCTCAAGATTGCGAGTCCAAGATCGAAGTCCAGATCTGGAAGACGTTCCTCATCTACTCCTCCGGTGCGTCCTGGAGTAGTGAAGAAGAAGACGTCCTGGTTTGGCTTAGATTAGAGTATTTTTGTGAAACTTCTTGACATGAACTTTTGTAATCTCTGATGTATCTATTTAAGGAAATTAAGTTTATCTTGCATTAGCAGTTGCTTTAGCAAGGAATGAAAGTGTCTGCTCATTTTGCGTGTGCAATTCTACACCTTTTATGGAAATTGAATCGATTTAATACGTAACTATGCCACATAATTTGGCATCAATAATCGATCCTCAGATGATCTTAAATGAATATAATTGAGGAGAGCTTTACCTTTAAATTCCGATGTAAAAACTTATCCGTTACCCTATTTCGAGCAAAGTTACTAACCCCTTCGAGAGAACAGAACCGAAGGATTTCTACGCATGGACAAGGGATTTCATATTTATACTCAGTCTACGACCCTTTGATAAGCACACTTCTCATCAATCAAATTAACATTCAGATCAATTTTTATACGAACATTAATCAAAATTGCCTTATCTCTTACTGTCCAGTCCCTGGGCTTCTAATCAATTACCCTTTTGCAGACAAAGTTACTCATGTTTCAGGCTTTAGAGTGATGAGAAGGACCCGATAGATATCTTCGAGCGGACAAGGCTTGATATATGAATTTGTAATTGCTTCATTCCAATCCCGTGATGATGATGCTAGACAGATTTGGTCTTAGTTTGTTTCGGTATGTCCTCTCCCTGTCGTAGACATTGAAACCCTTTGCGTGATGTCGCAAAATGAACTTTCCCTAGAACTGATTTCATCTTCACCATTGTTTCGTGTGGAGTCCACACGTACTTTTCGCACTCTGAAGCTAGACGCTGCTTGAGAAAATTCTTTTCCAGTGCAGTTGAGAGCAAACTTTCAACAATATTACGAGTTGTTTTGTTTCCAAAGTATATCAGCTCTGATGCCTTTGATAATAATTTATCAAACTTTGGATCCAATTGATCTGAAGGTGGTTTTGTCATTTGGAGTTTGAAATGAGTATTACCGGGACACACTTGATCACAAACACCTTTTCCAATTGTCCGAATAATTTTTTGGCCCGCTTTGCCGACCCATCTTTCTCCAAGGATTCAATCGTAAAACCATTCGCCGGAAATCTAAGAAGCTTTGCATCGATGTCCAATGCTTCACACACTTTTGTCAATTTAGTTTTGGGATTTATTACTTCTACTACTTCGTTTACATCGTCCGTCTCGATGAGTGATTCGATCAATTTGCGTTTCGTCCTCCTAGATGATTCACGTTGCATTCCAATGTTTTCGGATCTGTTGCTTGCTGCCGTTGCCTGTTGCGCAACATACGTTCCGGCTCTTATTGCGTTGCGCTTCCAATTAATATGATTTGTTTTATTCGAACATGTCTCTAATGGTTCACAGAGTCTGCAGACGTTGCAAAAAATACATGCTCCTTTTTTCTACTCTTGTGTTCATCGCAAGCACCTGTCATATCTACTCTTGTAATGAACGGACAGTTATGATGAAAACAGTTTTTTATGATGCCTTCAACGAGTGGTGCACGATCCGCTAGCGCTAGAGTACTCTGTTTTCTGATTTTTACCCGCGGTAGGTATCAAGGTACAGTATTTAATACCATAGACAGCAACACAGTTGCGCATGGAAAAAGCACTTACATCTTACATGTATTTTATATTCTGGTTTTTGTTGCAGGAAAACGGCTAATGCGCAATTGTCTGTTGTTTATTGCTTGTCGTCTTTAGGGGTGGGGTGTATGTGTGTGTGTTCTTTAGAAATGTCATGTCGACAGTAGATGATTTAAATACATCATGTGTGTTCTACAATGTAAAACGAATAGATATTCGAATATAGAAGTCCTATGAAATACGGGAAACTGTTTTCGGATCGGATTAATTCGTTATGACTGCATTTATTCAATGTTCCATTCCAATGGCATTTCCGAGATTAATTTTTGAGCAAAAATCACAATCTCACACGCGAAAACGCTGTATTTTGAAAAATATATCCTGTGTCGAATAGTAGGTGATGGTATTCTAAAGTCACATTATTAATCCGAATCCATCCAAAGTGAATCTATCCATTTTCATTCAATTGATTGCTCATCGAAAATATCTTTCCGTTAACGAGAATTCCAACAGTAACGCAGACAAAATGTCAGGCGAGAAAAGAGGTGACACCAAAGTCGATGAGGTTATCAAGTTGCAACGACAAATCAATCACTTACAGGGGATGATCTCAATCTATAAAATAATCGCTCGGTCCAAAACAAGTGACAGTCTGGATAAAAAGCTCAATGAAGACGATCTTCAGATTCCATTTTTAACACTGCCTGAAGATGCTTCCGTGTCTTCGCCTATAAGTAGTGATAGTATAAATACAAGCGGCGGTAGTAGTTTTAGCAGCAGTAGTTTGTCGAGCTTGGGCGGATTGTCATATTCTGCTTCAAACGATCAGGCTAACTTACAAGTTGACAGCGACGATTCATCCATTTTGTCGAAGAAGACAAGTATAACGGAAACCCGTCATCTTGACACTGCCATTAATTTTGAATCTGAGAAAAGATTTGCCAAACCAACATCAAATCTCATTCGCCGTGATTCCGAAAAAACGACGTCGGAGAGCGAAATTGATAAATTTTTTCAACCTGTTACTTCAGAAAAAGGAATATTTCTTCGAGATTTTAATCAAGTAAATCAGCAGGCAAAGAAAAAGGAGAAGGAAAATTTACTTGATAGTTATGAAGAAGAAACTTTAAAGTTCCACAGAGCACGAAGAACGAGCCAGGGAGAGTCATTTAGGAAGTCAAAAGATAACGAATTGACAATGTTCGATTCTGAAGGTAACGACAGTGGAAAAAATAGTCCAAGCCATGAGCGACGAAAAGAATCATTCCGAGATAAATTTCAGAAAGCGGTGTCGTTGTCTTCAGTCGGGTATAATTAGGATGGTAATTTCATCTTGCGGACATTGCCAGCCATAATTGCAACTTGAGAATAATAATCAATATTTAGCAAAAATAAAGTGCTTTTTAAACCTGTGCAAAACTAATTTTCAAAAGGATATTGTTTTACTGATACGAGCCTTCGCGGTCATTATATCCGTGTCCTATAACTTTCATTCATCTCTGGCTTCTCGGATATAATAAAAAAAGAGATTTTCAATACTGTTGAAGAAGAGTAAGGAAGTTTCCTAGTGCATTATTTTGGTTTCATACTTATCCTTGGCCAATTGGAAGTACACGAAGATAATACTTTGTGCGCTTCGGATCCGTTCGAGTATCACCAAGAGGAGAAATTGTTTTTGCATTTGATTCATGAACAAGTGAATTTTCCTCAAAGACATCTTCTTCTGTAAAAACTTCTTCACGAAGATTTTGTTCTTGTTCAATAATATCAACTTTTTCATCTTCGGAGTCAGAATCGCTACAATCTACGTTTTCGTAAATTTGTTCGAGTTCGTTTTTCATTTCAAACATTAATTCAAGCGCACTAAAGGAAGGCATATCTCTTGCACTTCTATTCATTGCATCCTCTCTACTCGCCGTTTTCGAGCTTGCAACAGTAGGTTCGGTTGACTCACTTCTAAAACTCGCTGCACTTATATCGGACTTTCCACGAGTTAAGGTTCCCCTTGAAAGGGAAGAAATATTCAGATCCGGCTCCGACGAAGAACCTTCCCAAATTATCGATTCTTCTTTCCCACCCCTCTTTCGGAATTTTTTCTTCTGCTTCATTGTGTTATTGGTACGAACTTCCTTCGGTGATCTCCTTTGAGTTTCCTTACGTGTCTCCTGAGATCTCGACTGCAATGTCTTCCTCGCGCTCAACGCAAATTGAATTTTTTCGAAGGCATTCTGAGTACGATTGAAGGCGGCCAATACTTCAATGTGATTGTCAATTAGCTCACATAAGGTACGTAGTTTCTTCAATAATTCGTCTTGGTCAGAGGAAGGTGTCTTCTTTTCAAGTGGTAACGGGGTTGCTTGGTTATCTTGGTCACTCATTCTCATTTTTCAACAAGGTACGACTGCTGGTCAATCTAATCCTAATCAACAGTTAACATAGAACAGCGCTGGAATCGAATGAAGTTTGGAATTATTGTAGATATTGAATTTGCTTTACAGCAAGAGGGGCTCCAACAACAGCAAATTTTTGTGCGCAACAACGAAGAATGTACGGAATCACAAGAGTATACAGTATATAAAATGTTTATAATTTTTTTAAAACTGTATGCTTTTATTACTCTTACCAGTAATACATCCGAAATCATGAACATTCGGGCAAATAATGCGAAAGACAACCGCATTATACATATTTATAGCGGTCAAACGAATCTTCTTCATTTGTTCGCAATTCTTTTCTGAATAGTCATAGTTCGCATACTTATTTCATTTATTGAATACTTCCACAGTAAACAAAAATTTATTCAAATAAATGTACATAGTTTAGATGCGATAATTACTACCGGTAGTTAATTCAAGGACATGTTATGGAAGAACATCTTACTATTAGGTTTTTCAAACGTATGTACTCTTGTTACAGACATACGCTTAATTTTTGCTAGTTCTTCAATTAGTAGACATTTTATTTGACACTCTCGTATGATTGACTTTGGCGCAATTTCTCGCCTTTTCATGATGAATACGATATGATGTCAGCAAAAACCGGGGATATAACACACACGCAAAACGCACATCCCCATCTCATATATTTTTCATTAAGCCATACATACCACACATGTAGTGATATAAAGCCTATACATACTACACATGTAGTTGATATTGTGAATTGTGAATTGTGAATTTTGATATTTTTGGATATGTGAAAATCCTGAAAGTTACTACTTTTGTACTCCGAAGAGTACATATTAAATAAGAGAAAATACCTTAGGACTAGGTTTTTACCCCCTTATTTCCTTAGGACTAGGTTTTTTGGCTACTTATAGTGAATCACATGTCTACTTATAGCGTGCGAAAG
>Ga0115008_10001187_pt1 | contig 20760 bp, 18 predicted proteins | sample FraStrMetagenome_FD_87164 | JGI IMG/M metagenome (GOLD analysis project Ga0115008, IMG submission 87164) | Marine eukaryotic phytoplankton communities from Arctic Ocean - Fram Strait ARC3M Metagenome | ecosystem: Environmental > Aquatic > Marine > Oceanic | place: Fram Strait | collected...
CACACACACACACACATACATACACACACACATACACACACACACACACACACACATACATACACACACACATACATACACACATAACGGTACCGTACTTATTTTGTTAACATATCTACTCTTGTAACAGTTATAGATTATTCCATTTTATAACTCGTCCTCTTTCCTCTTTTCACTTCTCTCACTCTCTTCATCAGTCTTCTGGTTTGCGCTTCCGACAGCACAGCAACCAAGAAATCCCACATCACACATCCACCTTCACGCACTTCACAATATATCAACCATCACAACGCCATACACAACGTACAGCATTGTAGGTGAATTAAGTACACTCCAATATCATAATCCAAGATGTTAACCTCATCCGTAGTACGTCGGGTCATTCACGGAAGCAGAGGAGGAGGAGGAGGAGGAGGTAAAAGCAGATTTGTTGCTCTTTCTACAAACACTCCATCGAGGAATTGGAGGAGGGATGCAGAGAATCGTTTGGAATGGATTAAGCATTATGTTCGGAACAGTCATGTTTCGTACGGATGTTTACCTTCCAATTTAAGTACCATTTCGTCATCCTCCTCCTCCCCCTCATGTTCGTTTTCGTATTCATCCGTCCGTCACCTTTCATCAGGAGGATATACCTTTGGAAATCGTAGTAGCCATGGCGATTATTCTTCTTTTGCTGAAGTACATGAGTGGCCTATTACAAAACGAAATACGGTGCTGAATATTGTACCTCAGGGTAAGGTTATGGTGGTAGAGCGGTTGGGGAAATTGCATGACTTGAAAACTTCTGGGTATTTCCTAGCTGTTCCTATAATTGATCAGATATCCTATGTGGTGGATTTGCGTGAACGTGCTATTGATATTAATCCTCAGGCAGCGATCACGAAGGATAACGTGAGTGTTACAGTATCTGGTAACGTTTATGTGCGGTTTGTGGATCCGGAGAAGGCGGCGTACGGGGCTAGAAATCCTCTGTATGCAGTTGTGCAACATGCTCAATCAGCGATGCGGTCTGCTATCGGTGAGATGGAGTTGGATGAGATATTGCATGAGCGAGCTAGGTTGAATAGTCTCATAAAGGGTAGTGTCCAGGATGCTGCAGTGGCTTGGGGCATTGATATCAAGCGCTACGAAATAACTGAAATTGTTCCAGATGAAGTTATACGTGTGGCCATGGATAAGCAAGCCGCTGCTGAGAGGACTAGAAGGGAAAAGGTTCTTAATGCCGAGGGGCAAAAGCAGGAGGCACAACTTACTTCCGAGGGTATTAAGATTCAGCTTACCAATGAGTCTGAGGGTAATTTGATTCGAGTTCGAAACGAAGCCGAAGCAACAAGAACGAAACTTGAATTAGAAGCGAAAGGACAGGCGGATGCGATGAGATTGAAAGCAGAAGCGCAAGCTGAAGCAATTGCGCGAATAGCTGCTGAAATTCAGAAACCTGGTGGAGAAGAAGCTGCGAAATTAGCTCTTGCGAAGGATTATGTAGAAATGTATGGTGAGATGGGCAGCAAGAGTAATACTATGATGTTTAATGATAGACCCGCTGATGTCAATGCACTGTTAGCTCAAGCGTCATTGGCAGTGTCATCCACCAAGTCGCAATGAAGTAGAATTTAAGGCAGCGTTTTGATACCGCATTTTTGTAGCTTGGTAGATAAACTATTTTTGTCGCCAGTTTTTTCGTCATTCCTATAATCATGCGTCGTAGTCCGAAAAAGTCATTCAAAATACGGTTTGTGGAAACTCACTAATTCTTACTACCCCAAATACAAGACATCGAATAAAATAAATCATTACATAATTATTTCGGGCTTTACTTGATTGTCCAACGCAAACTGCTCCCACCTACTTACAAGTCATCAAACTGGGTTGGGTCGGGCTTTCCAATGGCGTAAACATCGAAACCAATCTCGCGCAGAGCGGCATGGTCCAAAACATTGCGTCCGTCAAAGATGAAGGCGGGCTTAGCCATTGATTCATAGATGCGGCTGTAATCATAATCTTTAAATTCGTCCCATTCCGTCAAGATTGCAATTGCATGAGATCCCTTCGCAGCTTCATACGGACATGTACTTGTGGTGATAGACTCTTCCAATCGTGGGGTATTTTCCTTCGTTACATTACATGTGTATGCCATTTCAATGAACATGTCCTCGCGACTTACTTGTGGATCATAAACAAATACTCTAGCACCTTCCTGAACAAGATCTCGCACTACGAACATAGACGGTGTTTCGCGAACATCACCAGTGTCCTTCTTGAATGCATATCCAAAAATAGAAAGCTTCTTGCCCGTGACAGTGTTGAACATCTTCGAAACCATCTTGGCGGAGAAACGTTTCTTTTGATAGTCGTTGAGCTGAATCACCTGGTTCCAGTAAGCAGCACACTCATCAAGTCCATAAGTTTCACATAAATAAACGAGGTTGAGAATATCTTTTTGGAAACAAGATCCTCCAAATCCTACTGAACTTTTGAGGAATCTCGAACCAATACGAACATCAGATCCGACAGCCCTACTGATTTCATTCACATCAGCGCCAGTGGCCTCGCAAAGAGCCGAAATTGAATTGATAGATGACACGCGTTGCGCTAAAAACGCATTCGCAACAAGCTTTGAAAGCTCAGAAGACCACAAGTTGGTGGTAATAATCTGGTCTTTAGGAACCCAGTTGGCATAAATCTTGACAAGGGAGTCAATGGCAGCAAGGCCTGCCGGGGTCTGTAGTACCACATTATCAATTTGAGTAGATGCTACAAAATCATTCTTTCTATGAAACAGAAACTCACCTGCTGACCTCCAATCAAAACTCGAGACGGTTCCATAAGATCATCAATAGCAGTACCCTCCGCTAAGAACTCAGGATTGGACAAAACTTGAAAATTCAATCCCTTTTCATTGCACTTGAGGACCCTACGAACGGCATCAGCAGTACGAACAGGAACAGTACTTTTTTCAACAACAATCTTGCCAGTTGTGGAAACCTCCGCAATGGTTCGAGCACACAATTCACAATTCTTAACATTAGCAGCTCGACCTGCACCAATACCCTGAGTTTTCGTAGGAGTGTTCACACTGATAAAAATCATGTCTGCATTTCGAATCTCCGTTGTTAGGTCTGTGCTAAAAAAGAGATTTTTGCCACGACATTCCTCCACCACTTCTGGAAGACCTGGTTCGTAAATTGGTAACTTGGAAGAGTTCCAAGCATCAATCTGCTTTTGAGAAATATCCACGACGCAAACGCGAACCTTACGATGAACAAAGAGTAAATTTTAAGATGAGTAAAATTGCAATGATCCGAATAGGGATTTTGGAAACATCCAAGTTTGCAAAAAGAAAGTTGATACCAACCTTGGGGCACTTCTTGGCAATCACGGCCATGGTCGGACCACCCACGTATCCTGCACCCATACAACAAATCTTATAATCCCATTCTTCACTCATATTGCCTTATTGTTCAATAGATTACGTTTATGTCTGATTTGAATTTATGCTTTTTCGAAAAGAATTCTTTGAATCAGACGAGGTTTCTCTATGTGCACATGCACAATATCACGTTGTTGTCCTGCAATCACTTTTTGGTTTTTGCAAGTATCGTCAACACGTGTTTTTCATTGTTTTGTTTTTTTGACATGGACGCATGTATTTTGGTGAAATTAGCGGCTAAGAGCAATTTCGTCGAGGCGAGTAGAATTGCACCTGAAGAGAGCGAAATTAGAACGCGTGTATGATCTCTAATCTCTACACTCTACACTCTACACGTCATCAGATGTAAAATGACGAAAAATTTTCATTCATCTTTCTGCTCTCTGCACACGGCATCGGACAAAATGGAGCGTTACGAAATACATATTTTGTGTAAATTTTTTTTCTTTAATTTTCGTCTCGCTACATTCGTATTTAAATTGTATTGGAAACTCTACTCGAATCTTCAAATATTGCTTGACATGTAAAGTCTCGAACTAATCATCTCTTTTCAGAAGTCTAAGTCCTGCACCTCCTGTTACTAAGATGAAACTGTGGCTTAGTAACACAGCATAATAATTATGAGATTATCGTAGTGACCGCTAGTCTTGGAGTGATTCAAGAACGAAGAATGTTTATTGGAAATAGAATCCATTAACGTTAATAACATCAATGCAGCAACCTTGATCATTGTTCGTGAATAAGTGAAGTTGGTGAGATCATTGAATTTCGAAGTAAAAATTACTGAAGCAAAAGTTCTCAAACTTCTGTAGAGGAGGCTACCCGAATATTGAATTTTATTATTTGAACAATGCGTACTTCATTAGCGATTGAAGTTATCGTCTGAATTTATCTCCATTGCTGTCCTTTTTTCTATTTTGCCACAAGGTCAGTTATTCGCACTCTAATCTGTTGCTCAGAGGAAATGTCCAATCTACCGGGATATCTTCTCCAAAACGCTGCCAACAATCGTCCAGTCTCTTTCTACCTACGATCTTTAAAAAATCGCGTCGTATAGTGTGTCGGTGTATAGTGTGAGCGTATGAATAGAATAGTTGCGATGCTCGTAACTCATAACTACATAAGATTTGATATGATTTTGAAGAACTTACAGGGCGTTCCCTTTGAACGTGTACCACAACGCTTTCTTCTTAATTGTTTTTGTATAGTAACTTGAACGTGCGCAACTACGCTTTCTTCTTAATTTGTTTTGTAGAATAACTTATTACTGGAAATATTAATCCTTCTTTCTTGTAGGTGTAATAAGCAACGTTTTCACCTTCGACAGCATAAAGCTGGAGAGGGGGAGGAAAAGAGCGACAAACTTCATCGTAGTTATCCATCCACCGATAGAGATAAGAAACTGACTATCGAACCTTGTTCCATCGTTTTTGAGATATTCGGTAATCAAAGTAAAAACTATGAAGTTTTCAGAGAGGTCAAGTAAAGTCCCAATTCCTGCGCATAATGGTAGACATAAGCTGAATGGGGTCGGATATGGACTTTCGTTCGCGCACAAATGAGAATGGGAAGATAAAAATATTCCAGCTACAAATGGAAGGACGAAATCGTAGGAAAGATAGAGGTACTGCGCCTTTTCAAGCGTGCCTTTCGCGGCCAATACTCCAAACAATTTCAGAGCATCTTCCTCTGTCCATCCGCTAAGATTCGCATCAAGAATTTCATCTCTATCAATTCCTGATTTTAACATATACACCTAGAATACTTGATACGATCAGTGAAAACTAACGTAAAATACACTATTCTTCCATCGCTTACTTTCATGCTCACGAGAACAAACAACAAAAGAAAACCTGAGAAATTACGAATTTTGCGGACATCATTCGTTTCTAAATTCATAGCCAATGTCAAATAGTTTAATGGGGGGATGAAGAAATATAAGGTTTCGAGATGGGGTCCATTGTATCACGCCTTTGAACGCTCACATTGGGAAGCTTCTCGGTTTTCGGTACCGACTGTCCTATCCGTGCTCAACTGTGCTCACAGCTCACAGCTCACACACACACTTGACAATCGTGACAACACACTACACACTACGTACGTCGTACATGACATACCGCAATACCGCATACTCCGCATTCTACCGGTAGCTTGGTAGTAAAATAGCTACCGATAGTAATATGTAACGCGTCAAGATTGTAAATTGCAACAAAACCTTCACAAATATGCTCACTCCCTAAGCATCGTCTTGTATTTCTCCTGGAACACCACCAAAATCTCCTTCGATCAGGCTCTCTACATACCGGTATACATTGTATCTCTAAAACTAACACATGTACGTACGAGTAAGTACTGGCAGTCAAGAATGTTTTGGTTCTCTTCATTGGAACCTCACTACTCGACCATTTTTCTCCATCCTTCCCTCCCTCTCTCTCATGTTACGCAGTTACATCACCAACACATTTATTTCGATACCAGTGCTTCTATTCATAACGCGGACTGTACCTATAGTAGTAGCAATGGCATCATCATCATCATCATCAAGTTACAAAAGTAATAGTGGTAATAATGCCGCCATGCTTCTTTCGGATGCTCTGATTGAAGAGCTAACTTCGCAAGTGAACGACTTTGCTGCTGCTCGAGGATTACAGGTGGAAGATAAAGAAAAGGTCAATGATGATGGAAGTAAGTTATTGGTGACGGCACCTATTAGCTTATTTCCAAATGCCTATCCGGCGAGTTCGTTTCGAAGAGGTCAGATACTTGCACCATCGTTTAATTTGCTTGTTGAGCGTATTAGTCGTGATGCTGTTTGGTTGAATGAAACGTTGTCAGATACTGGGGTTGCAGATGTGGATCCGTTTACGGGGAGGCTTTTGAAGATGTTTCAAGATATTTATTGTATCGAGGGTGCTGGGAAGTTTGCTAAGAAAGCAGATCGATTAGGTATTTTGCGATCGGATTACATGTTGCATAATGATAATGAATTGAAACAGGTTGAATTAAATACGATTGCATCTTCTTTTGCGGGATTGGCTGCTACTGTCGCTAATTTCCATCGACAATTGGTCACGAGAGTTGCAAACGAGGATGAATCCATTCGGCACTGGTTGGAGGAAAATAAGAAAGCAGTTCTCGGATCCTCATCATCACTTATAAGCGAAGAAGATGGCGTGCCCGAAAATCCTGCACTTACTTGCCTTCCATCTGCCATGAATGTTGCCCACAGAAGGTACATAGAAAAGTTTGGAGTAGAAACGTCAGCGGAACCAGTCGTACTTTTTGTTGTACAAGACGGTGAAACAAATACTGTTGATCAACGAATGTTGGAACTAGAATTAGCTTTGCATCATCAAATATCAGTGGTGAGAATGTCTTTGACTTCTGGATACACAAATTTATTACTGAATGAAAGTGATGGATCTCTGAAAGTCCTGTTGGACGATGGGACAGCGAGGGAAGTGAGCCTGGCGTACTTTCGTGCTGGTTATGCTCCAACCGATTACCCTGGTAAAGATGATGAAGAGTGGGCTACAAGAGAAAAGATTGAACTATCTCGTGCAACGAAATGCCCTTGTTTAGGATATCATTTGGCTGGCACTAAGAAAGTTCAACAGGCTTTGGCGAGACCAGGAAACGTGGAAAGATTTTTTTCAGGCGACGAGTTGGTAAATATAACGCCGCTTATACGAGAGGCATTTGCCGGTTTGTTTAGTCTTGGCGCTGACGCCACTGAATTTGATAAAAGTGCAGTAAATGATGCACTTTCAGGTAACGAAGCGAATTACGTATTGAAACCTCAACGTGAAGGTGGTGGTTATAATTACTATTCAGATCGTTTGGCTACCAAGCTTCGTGAGAATGTGTCGGAGGATTTAATCTTAAGCAATGAGTTGGCAGAGTTTATATTAATGGAGCGTCTGTTTCCTCCGAAACAAATGGCATATTTACTCCGTTCCGGAAAAGTTGAGGGATACGGCGAAAGTATTTCTGAGCTTGGATGCTTTGGTACGATTGTGTCATCAGATGATGGCGAAGTGCTTCATAATGAGTATTCTGGATTTCTCCTTCGAACCAAGTTCAGTGGTGTTGACGAAGGAGGTGTCGCGTCTGGTTTTGCTACACTTTCAAGTCCATTTTTGTGCAACTAATATCAATTTAGCAGGATTGAATTTTTTCGACGTAATTGTGTTTGCAGCATTAATTTAGGAACATGTATATTAATAACATCAATTGCCAAATGTCAGTACATACAGAACCACTTAGTGTCGCACGATAATATTTGAAAGAGTCCTTCAATTGTTTTTATACTGACATGTATATAGGTAGACTACCATACGTTGAATGATCACTTTGGTCCTAATGGATAAATGTAGAGTTTTAATCTCATATCTCAATCTGATTCGAATGGACAATACGTGTGGGATTATTATGCGGCGACTTGCATTATTAGAGGTCGTGCTATTTGGTAGAGGTTTGATTTCACTTCGAAAGCTGATTGTAAATCTTACAACTTTATCCAATACTTTTCCTGATATCGATAGGGAGTTTCGCACAAGGGTCGAACTTGAGTTCAGGCTGCTTGTCTCTTGTGGTTATTTGATTCTTTTTCTTTGGACGTGTCGTTTGACAGTGAGACCTTGGGCTTTCACTTTTTGCATTGCTCTTGTTCTTCGCTTTGTTGCGTCGATTTTGTATTCATGAGAAACATCAAACGATTTTATCACCTATGCTTTCATGACTTCTTACTAACGCGCAGTGTTTGGATTTTCGCGACATAAACCCATCCATATGCCGTGAAAATTTTCTCTTAGTTCTTCATCATTTTTTAGTCGTTATCCAATCTAAACTCATAATTATTTAATTGTATGATTGCAGAAGCATTGTTTCTACTCTAAGGTAGACTAACATAACTTTAACGATCTTTGAAGATCTCTAGTAGATTGAATAAAATATTGATTTATATTAAGATTTGCTTTGCACTAATACTTCAGTCAGAAAGGAACATTACGAAGTAATTTTCATTCGACGAGGTTTGGTTACTTTGGCATTGGTTTGCTTTTTCTTTGGAAGTTTGATTGGTAACTTTGCAACTTTATCCGAGCGCTTTTTCTTTATACCCATGGGTCTCTTCGCACCAGATTTATTTACATCTCTAGGGTTGAACTTAACTTTAGCCTTTTTCTCCTCGTCAAGGTTTGATTCTTCCTCAGAAGATTTCCTTTTACCCGCGAGTTTCGACGTTTTTGCATTGCTCTTATTCTTCAACTTATTACTTTTGTTTGGCTTTTCAGGAGAAATATTGTTCTCTTCTACCACCTCTTCCTTTTTGACTGATTCCTTTACAGCTACATTCTTCTTATCGCTAAGCTTTTGGATTTTCGCGACATAAAATCCATCCATATTGTGAACATGAGGATAAAATCGGCGAGTTTCTGCCAAAGATGGATGAAAACGTTTGTGTCGGTACCTTGTGAATCCCGGAACTCCAAATTCAAGTCCCGCTGAAACAATCTTTACATCACGTTTGCCTAACACGTAATTCACTACTTCTTCATTCTCTGCTACGCTTACCGAACATGTAGAGTAAACTATAAAACCACCTGTTTTGCTTTTATGATTCAAGGCATCAATTCCTGCAAGCAGTAATTCTTTTTGAAGCACTGCAGTTCGTTGAATATCTTTGATAGTACGTTGAACCTTAACACTCTGATCTCTACTGATTACACCCAACCCGGAGCAAGGTGCATCCAGAAGAATACGATCGAAGTGGTTGGCCATTTTGGCCAGCTTTCTTCCATCATGCACACATGTTACTGCATTTTTAACACCTAACCTTTGTAAATTCGCAACTGTGGCCTTTTGTCGTTCCTTCTTTAGATCGTTTGCCAAAATATGTCCAGTATTCTTCATCATTTGCGCCAAATAAGAAGTTTTACCACCAGGGGCACTCGCCATATCCATTACTCTTTCTCCTGGTTCGGGAGCCAAAGCCATGACAGGACACATAGATGCAGCTGATTGCAGCATGTAGTGACCGGCTAAATATTCCGGGGTGGCACCAACTGGAACAGGACTCTCCGAAATTTTAAGTCCAACCTTCGACCACTTCGCTAAAGGATCTAAATGAATACCTCGCTTCATTAGAGCCTGAGCTAAATCTTTCCGCCGAACTTTGAGGGTGTTGGTTCGAATTACCAATGGTCTGGTTGTATCTCCAGCATCGAGAAATTCTAAACATTCTGTAGGGCTGAACATATCTAAGAAAAGCTCAATCAGCTCCGGTAGACAACCAAACACCTCGGACATGTCATACTTCAAACGGTCCATGTATTCCGATCGACTTTTTCCTGGCTCTCGACGAGATTTCAAATCTGACAAAACCTCAATGATATCTTCAATACGTGCGCGTATCTCGCTCGGAGCAACAACTCGCTCTTCATTGTCCTTGAGAACCTCTTCTTCAGTGGGGAGATGAAAGATACTATGAATGTCGCGACTAGTCACTGCATGCTGCATTTCAGCCTCAGCTTCTTCCTCCTCTAAACGACCCTCTAGATCTAAATCCATCGCATCCTTTTCCACTTGTAACATTTCATCCTCGTCATCACTACTCTCTTCATCACTGTCCTCATCTGATAAGAGAGCAGCCTTTCGCTTTGGTTTCAACCATGTTTGATTATCATCTGTAAATTTTTGGTTTTCAACAGATGAATCATCGTCATCGCTTGTATTATCATTTCGAATGTCACTGTCATCATCATCATCATCATCGTCGTCGTCATCTTCCTCATCATATTCCATCTTATTGCTGGCGCCAGTTTTCATCTGTGCCTCTTCCTCTTCGTCGCTGCTACTTTCACCCAATTCCACTTCTTCCGACGAGGATGACGGTGACGGTGACGGTGTCGGTGCCTTTCTCTTTGTCAAAGTACGTCGTTTGGTCATGATTGTGATAGATGAACGTGCAGTTTTTATTATAAAAGATGCATATACTTATTAAAGTGTGATGATTAGAGGGGAGTAGGCGGAACAGAAGAAATGAATGGCCATCAAAAATTCTGGTACTTCCGAGTCTTCCGAGTCTTCCGAGTCTTCCGAGCGAAATAATAGCTATTTTAGAATAAACGTTACATACTTATATCTAAATGCCTTCGCTACAACGACTGACGCAGCATCGACCAGCACATCCCACTTTTTTCCACTTTGCGTTTCGAATTTCGAACGATTTTTCACACAGTGGTAGATTCTACACAGAACAATTACAAGTTTCCATCACTCAGAATCGTTTAGAAGTTATAATACGTCAAAGTAAATGAAAAGAAGAAGAGGAACTGAACACGTTCTGGTATAACCATACAAAAGAGCAAAAAATGATTCACATACGTCAAGCAGTCTCACGAACGAAGCGTCCTCTCATATTCGCGAGTGTGACGTCCATCGGTCTCTCCACATATGCTCTGGAGCAGCATACCGCAACAACGCCGGCATCCGAGGCACTTTCTCGTCAGTACGATGCCGATGCAATAGCTTCGTACTGGTCCAAACGCCCTCTATCAGTTTTTGGTAGGGTGGTGGATATACTTTCAGAATCAGTTCCGATTGCTTTTCGCGTCGCGATTGATTGGGATGATGCACTGGGACGAGATGAGGAGTTACAGAGGAGGCATGCGATGGATGTGAAGGATGCCTTAACAAGGTTGGGGCCTGCGTTTGTGAAAGCAGGACAGCAGATTTCCATTCGGCCGGATTTAGTGTCACCGGCTGTTTTGAAAGTGTTACAGACGTTATGTGATGCTGTGGAGCCTGTTCAGAACGATATTGCGATGAAAATATTGAGGGAGGAGCTGTTAAAAGATAAATTGGATGGTGATTTGGATGATATATTTGTAGGTGGTGAAGATGGTTTAGAACTTGTAGCGAGTGCATCGTTGGGACAGGTTTATAAAGGGAGAATAAAAGTTGGAGAGAATGAAGACCAAGTGGCCGAAGTGGCAATCAAGGTTCAGAGGCCTGATATGGTTTCGAGAGTGAGCTTGGACTTATTTTTACTTTATAAATATGCACAGCTTTTAGATATGTTCACGTCGACATTCACCAAACAATCGCCATATCATGTTGATTTGATCAAGAACTTTGCGGCGGGATCATATACAGAACTTGATTACGAGAGAGAGGCTTCTAATCAAATCAGATTCAAAAATGAGTTAAATGATAGGAAATGTTTGTGTGTCGTCCCAGCGGTTCATCAGAGGTTTACTACATCACGCGTAATAACAACAGATTGGATCAATGGTGTCAAATTGGTTGATGCGCCAAATCATCAAATACAAGCTTTGATTCCTGTTGGTGTTGAGCTCTTTTTGACTCAGCTATTGGATATTGGAGCGTTTCATGCCGACCCACATCCCGGAAATTTGCTCGTTACTGAAAACAATGAGTTGTGTTTGCTTGATTTCGGTTTGATCGCAGAAGTTGAGGAACAATCTCAGCGTGCAATGACAGCTGCGATCGTTCACCTTATTTCGGGGGATTTTGAGACTCTTGTTTCAAAAGATGCCAAGCTTCTCGGGTTTCTTCCTGACGATTATGACACTCAGGATCTGCAACCAATTTTGACAAAGGTTTTGGCAGAGGGTCTATTGAATTCGGGTTCTAATTTACGCACACGCAAACGAAAGTTAATGGAAATTTCGAATGAGTTGAATGAAATTTTTTTCAAATATCCTTTCAGTGTTCCTCCGTTCTTCGCACTTGTCACTAGGGGATTGGGTTTGTTGGAAGGTATAGCACTTGCGGGTGATCCTAACTTCGATATATTCAAAGCTAGTTATCCTTATGCGCGGCGAAGAGCTATAAAACTGTTCGGTATGAATATTTTGAAGGCCGGTAGTGGAACGAATAAGAGTATATCATAAAAACTAATAAGTAAATGACGGTCGCTCTTCATCTGAAGGCTATCATGTTCTTCTGGCTGGGGAGCAAATGCGATGACAGAATACACTGGAGTAAGTGATTACACAGGTTCTAAACAGATACCCTGCTTCATTGACACTGAGACAGAGCGTTTCGCTGATGAGGAAGCGTCGACAGTGTACTTTATAGTTCGATTGAGGAAGAAATTTACTTGATAAATTTTCGTACAACAAGATGGTAAGGTTAGATGGATTTTCGATGTGTGAAGAAGTGTCGTGCTTTCGTGCTCTGATTCATGATTGACGACCGGTCATACAGTCTGCGCTAAGGGATATCTTCGGAGTTTGTATGCACCTTGTCAATTTGCAAGAAGAAGTTTCTGTGCGGAACATTACTTATTACTTTATTTACTCTTTTTTTGGAGGTAACTTTGTAACTTTACCAATTCCAATAGTTTTACCCTCTGTTCTAAGAGTAAACCTGCCCATAAATGACATGTGTGCGAAAGTGTCTACTGGAACGCTTCTTTCTGTTTCAATCATGCACACAACTCGCATTCCAACCTTTCCAAACGCAGCATTCTTGTTGACTATACCTTTCCTATCAGTGGTCTCGAAAACTTTGACGACTGAACAATCCTCTTCTATAGTGTGACAGTGAAACATAGCATTGAACCCAGCTGTCATAATGGGCTGGTTATCAGGCATATCGAGAATAGCTAGCTCACATATAAACTTGGTTACAGCACGACAAAATGGTTCGGTACACAAGACAAAACCCTTTTGAGCATCTTCCGTTCCGCAACCTGCAATTTTCACCAACACATTTTCGCCTGGCTTCGCAGCTGTAACAGGTTCTTCTCCAGCCCACAACCCCGAAATTTTGTAAGCATTCCTTGTAGGCATCATCATAACTTTTTGTCCAACTCGTACAGTTCCACTTTCAACTTTTCCCATCGCAATCGTTCCTCGATCTGAATATCTGTCTAGAATTGGAATACGCACCGAAGCTTTGCTATCACGTTCGGGAAATTTCAAAGTATCGAGCAGGTGGAATAATGTCGGGGAAGTTGTATTGTGTTCGCCTGCTGTGTATAACTTTTTCCACCATTTACATTTCGACGGATCAACCTCATCCTTCACATTGTCCCCAACTATCCCCGAAATAGGAAGAAAGCGGACTTCTTTTTTAATTTTGTATCCGCAACTCTTCAGGAAAGGTTTTAGCTTGGTAACGCACTCATCGAATCTCGGCTTTTTCCATTGTACTGTAGGGTCGTCCATCTTGTTGATAACCACAACAAGATAACTTACTCCTAAGGTTTTGGCAAGCATCGCGTGCTCTCGCGTTTGACCACCGCGATCAAACCCTGTTTCAAATTCTCCTTTTCTTGCGCTAATGACTAAGACACCAACATCAGCTTGACTGGCACCCATGATCATGTTAGGAACATAGTTTTTGTGCCCCGGCGCATCAAGAATAGTATAGCGCTTTGCTTCTGTCTCAAAATAGGCCTTTCCCACTTCAACAGTTTTCCCCTTCGCACGTTCTTCGTCGTTAGTGTCCATAATAAATGCAAGAAACCAAGATTCTCTGTTCAGTTCCTTCGCTTCTCTTTCGTATCGTTCGATCGTACGCTTGTCCACGTTATCCGTCAGATAAAGGATATTACCCGACAGGGTTGATTTTCCTGCATCGACATGTCCAATAAAAACTAAATTGACGTGTTCTCTAGGATCTATATCTTCATCCTCAGCTTCCTCCTTTGCACTTACCGCTTTCTCCTTTAATGGCAAGGGAGCAGGTACTGGCGCAGGCTCCGAAACGGTCAATTCCTTTGTCTTTTCAACAACTTCTTCCACATTGGCAGGTGTTGGCTCCTCTACCTCCATCACAACATCGTCACCCGCTTCTGAGTCACCCAATAACGCAGCAATTTCGGGGTATTGCAAAAGGTTATCTGGATTTGCAATCATCCGTTCCGCTTTCTCACGGTCGCCCCCGGCAAGATTTAGCACGGCCTTCCAAAGAGGATCGTTTTCATCGATTTCATCATCTCCTTGCTCCATAGGTTCGGGCTCTGGTTCGGGAACCGTAGCAGGAACAGGCGCTACGTACACACGATAATTGGGCAAAGAAAAGACGTGAATAATTACATATTTTTACAATTTCAGTATCAATACTTGAAGGTGTACGTAGTTTAAAAGGCGTCAAAAACGACTTACCAGACCAACTAGCTGCTGAAGCATTCGGAGTCCAAGTTGAAGCATTCGGATTCATAATTTAACAAGTGAGATGTTCAAGATAAGAGTCAATCGATCAAAAGAAGCTTTGAAACTAGAGATGGTGGGACGAAACGTATATAGGAGACGTGCTATTTCTTCTGTCTTGCATTCACCGACAAACACACACCGATTGGAATTCTAGAGGTCTCTTTTTCAAGCAGTATTTTCAAGTCTGCCTTACCATTACACACATTTTACTCGTAGTTTGCTTGGGGTGTTTGTTGGTTGGATGTGAATGTGAACGTAAGTTGAATAATGCTCGTAGCCACACAAACTATACGTAGTATTATATGAATACTTATGTTCTCCCGTACATGAGAATGCAGTCGTCATGTACTCCGTTCAGTCCGTTCATGGGACAATCGTGTCGTGTTGGATGGCCAAATTTCAAATTTTAGTGAATCCGGGAAATACACAGAGAGTTTTTCGGAAATAACATATTTTCCAACTCCCTACCGTGTAAATCTGAAATGTAGCTGTCGTCTTATTGTTTGTATTGAAAATTTTACAAACGACTCAAAGGGAACATAAGAACTATAATTATCACAATATATTTGCTCTATAATTATTACAATTCCTCTCTACTATGATACTCTCTTCCAACAACCACCACCACAACAGCAGCAGCAGTAGCAACAATAACAGCCACAATAATAGAAGGAGAAATGTACGAAGATCTAGCATGAGCAACAGCGGCAACAAAAACGATCATCATCGGAGCAAACCTCCATTGGGAAACACCCATCATCATGTCACCGATCAACAATCGTGTTGTTCGACTGGATCTACTTCGACGTTTAATTCGCAGTCTCAGTCTCATCATATGCCTCAGCATCGGGAATTGGTTTTGGATGCGGATTCAGGAAGTATTAGTGGAACTTACAGTGGTAGACAAAGTAATTTGAATAAGGTTGAGTCTTCGGTTGGTTCGTCGAGCATTTTTGATAATCTTGTGTCGGCCGTAACGTATGCTCCTACGCAAACGTTTGTTCAAGAATCATCCCCGCCTCCATCAAGAATGAGTAGAAGTGCTGCTATGTTTGGAAAAGGTTCTCCTCGATGTGGATATCTATGCAAATTGACCCGTGAACGTGAATATTTGAGACAGTTTTTTGTATTGAAGCCCAGTACGCACTTGTATATGTTCGCGAGCCCGAGTGATGAGCATCCGATTGGTTGTATGGACTTGGATTGTGATGGATCGGTGACATGTAACGTTATAGAAAATTGTGAGGATGGTAGGTGTAGATTTGAAGTGATTGTGTATGGCGATACAAATGTAGGTCATGCGCAGAAGAATAAATTGATATTGGAGGCTAGAAATAAGGAAGTTGCTGAAGAATGGATGAATAGTTTAGCAAGCGAACGTTTGAGCTATGCAAAAGCTCAGGTACGAGATTGTTTGGATGAAAACAAAGCATTAAGAAACTTAATTCAACAATTAGAGAATCAAATCAATGACTTTAAGTACGTTGAAAAGGAGAGGGATGACGCTTTGAAGGAAGTTGAGGAAATTCGAAACAAAGTAGGAAAAATAAACGAGGCTATTATTCTTTTAACAAAACAACTTCGGCAGCCACCACCTACGTCATCCATTAAAGATCTGGAACATAGTGCTGACAGTCCGAGAAGAGGAAAGTGCGCTCAAAATCAAATGTCCCCATCACGTTACTCAAATTATTCCGAAGACGATCGTCATTTCGAATTATTGAAAAATGAGTTGCAGGATACAGAGCTTGCTACTTTATCTAATGCATGCAATATGGTCCAGGATAATTTGCGTGTAACTGCAATAGAGGCAAACTCGGCAATCGAAGAAGTGCAGCAGGCCAATGCAAATACAGCAAAAGTTACAAAACGAATGGGGAAAGCCGAAAAGCTTCTAACGAAACTTTGGGAAGATAATTGCACTCTACGCGAACAACTTCGTCAGACAAAGCAAGAACGAAAAGTACTTTTATCGAAAGTTCGATCTTTAAGTGAACCACAATCAACGGTACAAAAGGACTTATTGGTTCCGTCGACCAAAGGAGTCGATCAGGTTCAAGAGGTAACGCCGAAACTGTTGAGTAGTAAGGAGCAAAATCTCTTACGCGAGCTAGAGGATCATATTGCCACATCTATGAAGCTTCATAAAAAGTTCTTGGATCAAAGTGGCACGGTTGATGTTGATGTAAAGCAAGTAATGGATCCTGTGCAAAAATCTAAGAATCTTCAAAATGAAGAAAATTCTCTTACTGATTACAGTAATGCAGAAGAAGAGAACACAACCTCGTCAGAAAAAGGCAACACTTCCGTTTCTAACAGCCTTAAACCTCCATCTGACGTGAGCGAATCAGTCGAAAAATCAAGTTCAGCAAGAACGAGCCTATCGCCGTTGAAACCAAGAAATATACTATCCGAGCTCGATCGTTCTACGGATATTGATTATGATCTCCCTGAACAGAGAGACAAAATAAATAAGTCACTACAGCATGAAGATACTTTACAATCGAAAGTGGAACCTCCATTGGCAAATGTACCCAATCCCGTATCGATACTCGACAATATTAACGATGATGGTGATGACGGAGAAAGCTGTGGACAAGTGATGAGTTCTTCTTCTTCAATATCTTCCGTAACTGATAACTGGAAGGCCACTTCTAGAATAGGACTAAATCTCGACAGTGAGGGGAGCATCTCAAGTGTTGGCCAAATCTATCATATTTCGTTCTATTCCAACAAGATTGGTATTCAATTTCAAAAGGTACCGGCTTCGTCCTTTGTTCGCGGTGTATTGAGTGATGCAATATCAGATGTTGATGTGGGTTTCAATCACGGTGCTCAGTATTCGACGATAGAAAGTTTACATGCGGCAAGTCCTATCGATGCTGTACTTGTTTGTGGTGTAAGAGGATTTGACCGTCAACGAAATGTTCCACCAAAGCTAGGCGCACGTTTGATTGGATTTGATAACATTTCGATTGAAAAAGGTAAGTTCACCGTTAATCATGTGGTATCGTATCTATAAATCTGAACTTGGAATTTGTTTTAAGGAAGTTGGACTTTTGAGAGTGTTCGGAACGCCATACGGAATAGAGGGCGCCCAATAACTATGAGCTTTCGGAATGATATTCTTTCAAATTATCAAAAAAGTATTTTAGAACAAGCGATGGATGTTAAGATTGGTGGGAAAAACGGGCCGACATGTAGTCCTCGATCTCGGTCAGGGTTTTCATCTCAGTCGAATATTGATCAAACTCCGAATGCATCGAATAGCAGTCGTCCTCCTATAGTTAATCGATTGTCATATTCTGATCGAACACACGAGTCGCGTCATATCAGTACGGATTACATGATGAAGCGTGGAGATAAAAAGTCTAATCCTACTGTTGGATATCCATTTAGTGAAACAGGATCGAGTATTCTTAGTGCAACGTTTGCACCACTCGTTTCTGGACTTATGAATGGATTAGGTAAGTGTTGTAGTGTTTCCACTTTCTCCAATCCATTAATTTTGAGTATGAGGTAGATAGTATTTCTGAACTTGTTATTTCATTTCTGACAGACCAAACGCATGAGAATTATATTGATTCTGAACTCCCATACTATTTGAGGTCCTCTCAACGACCTCGAGATAGTTCGCCAGATGAGGAATTAAACAAGTTTACAAATGAGTTGTTATAATATTTTGATTAAGCACTTATTCTATTTTTATTTTCGTATTGATGATTTTGAGCAAATACAATTCTTATTTAGACCCAAAATTCCATATCTAAGATAAAACATACTGATTTACTTGCGAATTTTCTCATGACGACGCACGAGCTACTTCATCTGCAATAGCGCGCAAAATAATGGATACAGCTTTGGCACCTGGGTCAGGAGTCCCTCTCAATTGGTCTTCGCCCAAATAATTAGACCGCCCTGCTAGCGCAACCTCCATATTTGCAGTTGAGTCTGCACCGGCGCTGGCTGCAGCAGCCGCTGCTTTGATACCATTATCAAAAGTATCCGCAGCAGGTATCAATGCATCTAGCATTGTCCTGTAACCAGCCTAATTTGTAAAATATTTAAAAATATTAGTTATTGGAAAACATCTAACCGAGCTTTTCTCTTTTGGAATTCATTGTTGTCATACCTTGGCCCCTCCGTAAAACATCACTGCATCAACTCCCGCTTTGAAAGCTAATCCAAAATCGACAGGAGATCCTCCTCCACATTGTTGGATGAAAACAGCAGCCATTTTGCGGAAGAAAAGCTCGAATAAAATTCCACTGGTGCCACCCATACTCTGGGATACGGCTTCAGCAAGATCAAGGCACAGCTTTACAGCATTTGAGTTAGATAATGATCCGTTATCAAGCCTTTCGAGAACTTCCGTTGCACCACGCTTCATTGTAATACCGCAATCGCCATCACCAACAATTAAATCCCATTGAGTCAACTGGCTTTCTGCGTCAAGGATTGCTTTGCATGCCGCCCTGATCGCTCCATTGGTAAGATCCGATGAAATTGTATCTTCCGCTGTGGCGGAAAGCGCCGAAGCAGAAGATCCATCATTTTCATTATCTTCATAAGAATCTGGCAAAGATTCAAGCGCATTTGTAGATCGACTAGATTGAGAAGCAGAATTATCTGATTTAACCCAAGCTGGAGCGGTTGTCGGTGCGTCTAAATACTTTAATATTTCACCATTTGCATCTAAGCACAGAATACTCAAAGAAATTCCATGCATATTGAATGACGTCATGAAGGGACCGACATAAAACCGATCAATGACGCAATCAAATTTGTCTTCCACAATATTAACAAACTCTTTCGCCAATATAGCCATTTCAAAGTTAGATGTAGCTCCGAGATTGTTTAATATAAGGGCAACTCGATCCCCCTTCTGAAGTCTTTCCGAAGATGATCCCATTCCGTATCCGAAGTCGGCAATTGTAGATACAACTTTGTCGGCAATATCTTTCGCTGATAGCCAAACACTCTTCTCAATTCCAGCCTCCCCATGAATACCAATGCCCAATTCCATACACAATTCCTCCTCATTTTCAGAAGCAGACCTACCAGCCAATTGTCCAGGAAGACAAACACTTCCAATACTCACACCGAGTGACCCAATCCTCTTAGCCACCCTTTCTGCCACATTCACCACCTCATCCAACGTCGAGCCATTCATCGCAGCAGCACCAGCCGCCTTATGCACCAGCATGGTCCCACACACTCCCCGAGCGCCCGAAATACCTTTATCTCTCGGCACGGCACAGTCATCCGCTACCACAACCATACGACAAGACCTACCTTCCGCATTCGCCATTTCACAGGCCATACCAAAGTTCAATCGATCACCAGTATAATTCTTCACAATGAGCAAACATCCACCACCATCATTGCTGCTTTTTTCATTGACTGACGTCACCGCCCGAATCGCAGAAAGAATTTGCTTCACACTCGGACTGGCAAACATCCCACCACAAATAGCTCCATCCAACATTCCATCACCAATCCATCCTGCATGAGACGGTTCATGTCCACTTCCTCCTCCCGATAACAAAAACACTTTTTTATGTTTCGGCAAATCTTTTCGAATAATGACGTTTTGAGATTCGATTTTGGTCAGACTTGATGGATACATGAGTAGCAGCCCATCGATCATGTCTTCCACGGCAGAGTCGGGTGTGTTAAGGAAATGATTGTAATGTGGAGCAGTCGATGGCATGGTTACAGTAAGTTATATGAATATGAAAAAGATTTATGATATGTAATGGAAAATAATGATGTGTTGTGTCCTTTGCGGAAATTCAACTTCAATTTTGTGTCCAGTGTCCAGTACGATTGGTGTCAGCCAGCAGAAGCCTTTTGTGTAATTTTTGAATTTCGCCCTAAAACCGTTATTTTATCAACACATGCACCGGTACCGAATACACGTACTCTGTACCTCGTACCGGGTATCATGGTCATGAATCGTGAGAATCATGAGAGCAGATAGCAGTAGACACTCTCTACGGTACATAATATAAGTACAGTGTACGCTGCGTAATGAGTCTCCCGGATATGAAATCCCCCCCTCAATGAATATACTTTGGCCATTTTAGAGCCGCCCCAGCTATTTTACTAGTTAATTCCGCTGAGTAGTAAATCCCC
>Ga0115008_10001188_pt1 | contig 20750 bp, 17 predicted proteins | sample FraStrMetagenome_FD_87164 | JGI IMG/M metagenome (GOLD analysis project Ga0115008, IMG submission 87164) | Marine eukaryotic phytoplankton communities from Arctic Ocean - Fram Strait ARC3M Metagenome | ecosystem: Environmental > Aquatic > Marine > Oceanic | place: Fram Strait | collected...
GTGATGAACTTCAATCTCTAAACCCATGTCGGCCATTGCGCCACACATTGCGCCACGAACGTCATGTAAAGAATCGACTGGTGGTACTGGGAAGTAACCGCCTTTAATTCCTGGACGGTGACCCGTGTTGCCATCTTCAAAAGACTTGTTGTTTGACCAAGCAGCTTCTTCAGAATTAATCTGGTAGCTAGCACCAGAAATATCGGCATGCCATTTAACGTCATCAAAAACGAAAAACTCAGGCTCTGGTCCAAATAATACTGTGTCAGCTATACCAGTAGACTTCATATATTCTTCAGCACGAAGGGCAACAGAACGTGGATCACGCTCGTAACCTTGGCCAGTAGTTGGCTCAACGATTGTGCAGCGTAAGTTTAACGTTGCTTCATCAGTGAAAGGATCCATTACGGCAGTTGCGTCATCAGGCATCATGATCATGTCTGATTCGTTAATGCCCTTCCAGCCTTCGATTGAAGAACCATCAAACATTTTGCCATCTTCAAAAAAGCCGTCATCAACTTCGCTTGAAGGAATAGAAACGTGATGCTCTTTGCCTTTAGTGTCAGTAAACCGGAGATCTACCCAGGTTACTTCATTGTCTTTTATCATTTTCAGAGTGTTCTCTGACATTTTAAATCCTCCGGACTAGCCCTGTATTAGGGTGGTGTAGTTAAGTATTGATTAATTGAAATCGTCTTTACGAGCTATTCTCATCTTATTGTCAGCCAATTGGCATCAAGCTCGCGGTCATCTAGCTAGGCGGTTCTTGAAGCTGCTAAACAAAAGGACGGCGATTTTATACTGATTACAGACCGAAAAGATATTCTTCTCTTATAAAACCCTGTAATCAATGCGAATAGATCAGTCTTTGCACGAGAATAGTAGTGCAACAGCTGTACCAACTTGAACAAAAAAATAAAAACTGTAAGTTATTGATTTTTAAACGCTAAACAATAGACCGATTCAAACGCACCACAAGGACGCACTATAATGGGGCGTTAGGGCTCTATAGTGGTGCGGTATTGGCGTTAAATCTCATCATGCAACTGGATTTGTTGGCTAGTTTCTACCGCTACGTCTTCGCTATACTCCTCAGCCTTAATCATTACGGCATAAGTTGGATATTTTTATTGTGAGCACGAATAGCAAATCCAGACCATTTCTGACCGATCAAGCTAAATCATTGTTAGCTTACAGCTTATATATTGTTCTTTTTAGCTTTTTATTACCGCTATTTTTTGTTCGCCTGCTTTGGCGCTCAATCAAAGCTCCGGCCTACCGCTCTCGTATTAGTGAACGCCTAGGCTTAGCAGCAGTAACGCCCCCTGCTGGTGGTATTTGGTTCCATGCGGTATCCGTAGGTGAGGTCATTGCCGCAGTCCCTGTCATTAAAGCATTAAGACAGCAGTATCCATCAACGGCTATTACTGTTACCACTACAACACCTACTGGGTCAGCTCGCTTAACTGAAATGTTAGCCGATGAACTAGGCAATAAACTATTTCATAGTTATGCACCCTATGATTGGCCATTATTCGTTAGCGTTTTTTTACGCAAGATTAAACCCAGCATTCATATTGTGATGGAAACCGAGTTATGGCCTGTCACTATTTATTTATGTCAATGTATGAACATTCCTGTTGTCGTTGCCAATGCAAGAATGTCAGAAAAATCGGCAAAAAGTTATCAGCGTGTCGCTTGGTTAAGTTCTGCGATGATGCGTAACGTTCATGTTGCGACACAGTACCAACAAGATGCCGAACATTATTTAGCTTTAGGTCTACCACCACAGCAGCTTCAAGTAACCGGCAGTATTAAATTCGATATTGAAATTTCTCCATCGTTAGTGCTTGCCGCCAATCAATTAAAATCACAGCTAAATAACGAAGCCAAAAAAACCTTTATTTGGTTAGGCGCAAGTACGCATAAAGGTGAAGATGAACACTTACTCGCCACACATAAAAAAGTATTGAAGCAAGATCCCAATGCATTATTAATTATTGTACCTAGGCATTTAGAACGCTTTGATGATGTCGCAGATTTGACCGAAGCAAAAGGTTTTCAATTACATCGCCATTCAGCATCACAAGCTATGGATGCAGATAAAAATGTTTTATTAATTGATAGCATTGGCCAACTACTTTTATTTTATGGCGTAGCAGATGTTGCCTTTGTTGGTGGTAGCTTAGTACCGACAGGCGGGCATAATACGATTGAACCTGTTGCGTGGGGAATACCCGTTTTATCTGGCCCTCACACGTTTAACTTTTCTGAGGTTACCGAACGCTTGGTGCAAGCGGGCGCATTACAAATTATTGATGATAGTCAACAGCTCACTGTCGCCGTTTTAAAGCTACTAAAAGATTCAAAACAATTAACTTTAGGGGCAGCCGCTGCGCGCCAAGTTATTGATGATAACCGTGGCGCGAAACAAAAATTGATGGGGGTTATAGCCTCTTTACTAACTATTAAATGATCTTTTATTGAATAGTCTTCTATTGAATGGTCTTCTATTAAATAATCAGCTATTAAATGAATTAACGGTTTCACTTTTCAATACGGCTTTAGGCGCGACTAACCATTCATTTAAATCATAGATATCTTGCGGGCTCAATGTGCCGGCTGCTTGTTTCAACTTTAATGAGTTAATAACATAGTTATAGCGTGTATTGGCATGATCACGCTCCGCACGAAACAAATCACGTTGCGCATTGAGCAGATCAACAATATTACGTGTACCTGCATCATAACCTGCCTGCGTAGCGTCTAAGGCACTGCGCGCTGAAACAATCGCGAGCTGCCTGGCGTTAACTCTAGCCGTATCGGCAACTGTAGTTAAATAGTTAGAACGCGCTTCTCTAAAAGCTGTTCTTTTAGCTGCCACTAAATTCGCTTGATCTCTTACTTGTTCGTAACCTGCTTGACGACGCTTTGAATGCTTAAAGCCGCCTTCCCAAATAGGTACGTCTAATCGCACTTCAATTGTTGATCCTTGGAAATTAGAAAATGTATCAGGCAAAGTATCATTAGAATTATTATCTGATAACGCAGTATCGGTAGAGTTATCGTCATAACGTAACACGGCTTTAATCGTTGGCGCATGGTCTGACTTTCTTACATTAGCCTGTTGATTAGATGCCTCTGCAACTTGCTCGGCTAACTTAATACTTAAATTATTTTCGGAGGCAAAACTAACCCAAGCTTCAGCTGAACTCGGCTCTGGCTTAGTGGTTTTAAAATCATCCGACAGGTTGTATAAATGACTGTGCTGCTGACCAGTGAGCGCAGCTAAATCTTCATAGGCAATACCCAAGCTTACCTTTTCAGTTAAACGATTAGCGACCGCTAAATCAAAAGCAGCACGCGCTTCGTGAACACTAGTAATAGCAATAAGTCCAACATCATAACGTTGCTGAGTTTGCTCAAGTTGCTGCTTAATGGCTTTTTCTTCTGACAGTGCAGAAGTGAGATTATCTTTACTTCGCAACACATTAAAATAAGTATTGGCGCTGCGTAATATTAATAATTGCTGATCAATACTGAATTGCAATTCAGCCTGCTGTGATAGCGCAGTACTTTGCTTAAAAGCAAAAAACGCTGATAAATTAAATAAGTTTTGTGTCAGAGCAATAGAGTAAGCGGTTGTCTCTGAATCTGAATCCAAATTAGTTTCTGGCGATAAACCTGCTGAAAAATATTGCTTATTACTATTAGTACGATCGGACTCTGAATACGTCGCACTGCCACTCAAGTTGGGCAGTAATTGAGCAATCGCTTGTGACTTAATTTCTCGACCCGCTTTATAGCTTGCCTCGGCAGCCTGCAATGTCGGATCATTGATTAACGCAAGTTCATAAATGTCGGCCAAACTATCGGCGTATGAAAGACCATTTAAACTCATGCTTGCCATTGATAGCGTAATGGCACTGATTGATATTTTTGATAGTAAACGTTGCAACATGAAATAATCCTGATTAACAATTTTAATACGAAGGTGATATATCAATACCTGTGCTAAGTTCTCGAGCCTTTTGATAGAGGGCTGACGCTTTATACACTCTTTAAATAAGCAGCTTAGCAAGAACAACTTAACTTAAATAAATAGCTGAAACAAACAATCTGAACAAATATCGATGCACTGAGGTAGTCTAACAGACCCACCCAACGTTACGAAGTTGCACGCGTTAACCTTCTGCCATCTAAATACCAAAAACCATGGCGCGAGCCACCTATTTGGTCCCGTCTAAGGCTTTACCAGCAAGAATATTGTAAAAATTTACGCCTGCTTCGCACTGTACTCAATCTGCAACTATCTTTACTCTTTAACGACTAAAGTTATAGCTATTTAGCTTAACCCAATGCCCCGTCTTTAGTGGGTCGATTGAATAAAGAAGTAGAGTCTGAATTGAAAAAGAAATACCGTTTTAACATTAAAATGATGATGGCTGATTGCGAGGCAAACTATGCGCGTATTTGCCGCATTATGCCATCAGTTTTACGCAAAAATGTAACGGATAATGCAGACGATGTTATAGACATATCACTAGACAACGTAAGCTTTGATATTGACTTAGCGACCAACAAACCAGCTAAACTAACACTGTCTATTGCCGAACGCTGTCGATTTACCACCATGATCAACCTACAAGTGTTAATCGATAGTTTTGTCGATGTTGATGGCGAGTCAGGCTGCGTGAATATGTCGATTCGTCTCTATCATGACGTTAATATGGTCGAAGTAATTGCCTGTAATCATAAGCCGAATCGCTTGGCGAGTTATGAGTACCCTAATGAGCTCATGTTTCAGCCCGACGAAAAAGCGCAACAAAATCGATTTTTAAGTGAGTGGCTAGGCCTATGCTCAAAGCATGGCATGAGCAGTGAAAACATGACTGCCGGCTTATATTCAGCAACAAGCTCAGCAACAACCCATACAGACACTGAGCATTCAGAACAACAAACATCGCCATCCATCGACGCCTTGTTGGTGGGCGGCCGATCTTTAAGAACATGAGTTAGAGCAATAAAAGCCATGACGAAAAATAACAATCATTCAATCCTCAACGTAGCCGTTAGAGATGCTGATAGCACGACAAGAGTGCTACAAATTACTGACTGTCATCTTGGTAAAGAGGCCGGTGAGCAATTGGTTGGCATGGATACCGATGCCAGCCTTGATTATGTGCTCAAGCAATTACAATCTGAACAAAACTCAGCAGAACTGTTATTGGCAACCGGTGATCTTTCTAATCATGGCTCTCATGAAGCTTACTCGCGATTATTTGATAAGCTTAAACCACTGAATTTACCTAATGCTTGGCTAGCTGGCAATCATGATTCACGCGCTTTAATGGTCGAAACTGTGGGTGAAGCCTGCATGCCAAGAGCTGTAACGCTGGGTCGCTGGTTAATTCTTATGTTAGATTCGGCGGTACCTGGTCAAGTGGGTGGCGAATTAGGCGAGCAAGAATTAGCACGCATAGAACCGCTACTTAAAGCCGTACCCGAGGCAGACCATGTATTAGTCTGCTTGCATCACCAACCGGTTTCGATTGGCTGTGAGTGGCTAGACGAGCAGCAAGTGGCCGATAGCGATGCTTTAATCGACTTACTGGCCAAAGAACCTCGATTACGCGGCATTATTTGGGGCCATGTACATCAAGCCTTTAGTGCTGAAGACGCAAGATTACCCGGCGTTAAATTACTTTCAGCGCCCTCAACCTGCATTCAGTTTGCGCCCAATAGCACCTGCTTCAAATTAGATGAGTGTGCACCAGGCTACCGCTGGTTAGACCTGCATGCCGATGGTCGCATTGAATCAGATATTTCTAGACTAAAAAATATCAATTTAAATGTCGACTATAGCTCCCAAGGCTATTAATCGAACAATGCGCTACCACTCTTCATCCTTGGCTTCATCACCGCCTGTTTCATTTTTCTATTTACATACCTATTCACATACCTCTTTCTATACCTCTTTTTTCGCCTTACTAAGAGGTTTCTTTTGAAAACACTTATCTATCTGCATGGCTATAACAGCTCTCCGCTTTCTCACAAGGCGCAACTAACGACTCAATACATGGGCAAATATCACCCATCTGTGCAGTGTTTACTGCCACAATTATCCTTTGCGCCTGCCAAAGCCGTAGAACAAATGACAGCGTTGATGAATAAGGTTGATAATCCCGTCATCATTGGCAGCTCATTAGGTGGTTACTACGCGAATTTTTTAGTTGAGCAATATGGCTGCAAGGCCGTCTTAGTCAATCCAGCCGTGTATCCTGACCGCTTGCTAGAAGACTATTTAGGCGTGCAGACAAATGACTATACCGGTGAAACATACACGTTAACCACGCAACATATGGTAGAGTTACGCGCCTTAGCTACACCGCGAATGGCAGAGCCAGAAAAGCGTATGCTAATGATTCAAACGGCAGATGAGACCTTGGATTTTAGTGAGGCCACTCACTTTTACCGAGCCAGTCGTTCTATTATTGAGTACGGTGGTGATCATAGCTTTACCGGTTATGACCAATGGCTACCTGCTATAGCTGATTTTTTAGCGCTATCGCGTTAAAATTTTTCAATAGACCTTATTACAGTGAAACGAATATTTATTTATGTCAGATTATAACGCCGATTCCATTGAAGTCTTAACCGGTCTAGAGCCTGTTCGTAAACGTCCAGGCATGTATACCGATACGCAGAGACCTAATCATTTAGCGCAAGAAATTATCGATAACTCTGTCGATGAAGCCTTAGCCGGCTTTGCCGATCGTATTGATGTTATTGCACATAAAGATGGTTCCTTGTCCGCTTCTGATAACGGTCGCGGTATGCCAGTAGATATTCATCCTCAGCATAAAATGTCAGGCGTTGAACTGATATTAACCAAGCTGCATGCGGGTGGTAAATTCTCTAATAAAAATTATCAATTTTCTGGCGGCCTTCATGGCGTAGGTGTCTCGGTAGTTAACGCGCTATCAACGCTTTTAGAAGTCGACATTAAACGTAACGGTAAGGAATATAATATTTCTTTTGCCGACGGTAAAAGAAAAAGTAAGTTAAAAGAAACTGGCACCGTTGGACAACGTAACACAGGTACTACAGTTCGGTTTTGGCCAGACGCACAATATTTTGACGCAATCAAATTTTCGGTACGTCGCTTACAGCATGTATTACGTGCCAAAGCGGTGTTATGCCCCGGCTTAAAAATCACCTTTCTTGATGAGCATACCGGCGACAAAGATGAATGGTTTTATGAAGACGGCTTAAGAGATTATCTTGTCTCTGCAACACGCGGCTGGGAAGTACTTCCTAAAGAACCTTTTATGGGTAGTTTTTCTGCCGAAACAGAAGCGGCCGATTGGGCCGTACAATGGATGCCTGATGGCGGAGAAATTATTGCCGAAAGTTATGTCAACTTAATTCCGACGGCTCAAGGTGGCACGCATGTTAATGGCTTGCGAACCGGCTTACTTGAAGCAATTCGTGAGTACTGCGAATTTAGAAATTTATTACCAAAAGGTTTAAAGTTAACCGCCGACGATATCTGGGATCGCTGTAGTTATGTTTTATCGGCAAAACTTGCAGACCCACAATTTTCAGGACAAACCAAAGAGCGATTATCTTCGCGAGAATGTGTCGCTTTTATTTCTGGCGTTGCAAAAGATGCATTAGGACTTTGGTTAAACCAACATACCGAAGAAGCCGATCAAATTGCCGAACTCGCTATTAGCAGCGCTCAAGCGCGCTCGCGTAAAGCCAAAAAGGTAGCGCGTAAACGTATTGTTCAAGGGCCTGCATTACCCGGAAAGCTAGCCGATTGTTCTAGCGATGATCCTGAACTCGGTGAATTGTTTTTAGTAGAGGGAGATTCTGCGGGCGGCTCGGCAAAGCAAGCACGCAGCCGAAACTTCCAAGCCATTCTACCGCTACGAGGTAAAATCTTAAATTCTTGGGAAGTCGATTCACAAGAAATTTTGGCTTCAGATGAAATTCATAATATCGCAGTAGCTATGGGTATTGATCCAGCTTCAAGTGATTTATCGGGTTTACGCTACCACAAAATTTGTATTTTGGCCGATGCCGATTCGGATGGTTTACATATCGCGACATTAATTTGCGCCTTATTTGTTAGGCACTTTAAACCGTTAGTGTCTGCTGGGCATGTCTATGTTGCCATGCCGCCACTTTATCGTATTGATATAGGCGACAATGTTTATTATGCGTTAGATGAAGCAGAAAAGACCGGCGTATTAGATCGCATTAAAGCAGAGAAGAAGCGCGGCAAGGTTAATGTACAACGCTTTAAAGGCTTGGGTGAAATGAACCCACTGCAATTACGTGAAACCACGATGGACCCCGATACACGTCGACTTGTCCAACTGACTGCTGACGCGACGGATGGCACAGAAAAATTATTGGATATGCTGCTAGCAAAGAAACGTGCTGCAGATCGAAAAAAATGGTTAGAAACCAAGGGTGACTTAGCGCAAGTGAGCTAGTTAATTTCCTAATACCCAAATGCGTCTTTTTATTGACTAGAAAGGCGCACTTAAAAAACACGCCTTATTATACTGCCAAGAAATACGTCGCTTAATCGCTCTCATATATTCCACTCTTTTATCAAAAAATGAACTCTTTGCTAAGAAATTGTCCTTATATAGGTATACCATTAATCTTATATCTTGCAGTTTTTATACACCGATAACTTTCGCTAAGAGTGATTGCCAACAATGATAAAATCCCTTATTTGTTTAAAGCGACTTCTCATCATAATTATCTTTGCATTCACAGCTTTAGCTAATGCTGAAGTTTATCGCGTTGTTGATGCCGATGGAAAAGTGACTTTTACTGACCATCCGCCAGAAAACACAGATGATTTAATTGAAGCTGTTCCCGATGCTGACCCACAGCAAAATATTACGCCAACGCCCGAAAGCCTTATTGAGAAACAACCCGAATGGCTTAAAGAGGCGCAAGAAAAACGTGCGCAAAAAACTAAAAACATTAATCGTGATAAGCAGATTCAAAATCAACAAGACAAACAAAATTGGAAGCATTCAATCAAAGCTGCAAAAGCCAATTTAAAAGAAGCTAAATTATTATTAGAAGTAGGCAGAGAACCTAGTGAAGGCGATTATGTTGGCAATGCTGGCGGCGGTGCCAGACCATCATCGGATTATCTAAAACGATTAACCTTTTTAGAAAAAAATTTAGCTGATGCAAAACGACATTTAATTAAAGTGCAGCGCTCCAAACCGAAATAGATTTTTCATATTAGAAGCTGCGCTTTATCTTCAAATGAATATTAACGTGGTTTTAATAACAACCGACTATTTTCCTGATCTATTTGAAAGTTAAATGCTTTCAAATAATTCATTCCTAATAATCCATCACCATTATTTTTACTGTCACTATCTTCTAATACCATTATTACGAATTTCATATTCGGAATTCGGTATTCTCCTATTTCAAAAGAAGAAAACTGATATATAGGCGCCTTTACAATTCCACCCGCTGTATTGATTGTTGCATTACGAATAAATTCAGGCGCCAGTTGATTTTTAATACCGTTAAAATATTTTGCAGACATCACCGAAATAGATGCCCCAGTATCAATCATTAAACGTATAGCATTATTATTATCAACCAGGCCATTCACTAGGTAATGCTCTCGCTGCTGTTCTAATGCAATCGATACGGATTGTAAATTATTTAAATCGATTAAAGCCAATAACGATTTCACTTGCTCAGCGTAAAACGCATTAAATTGTAAGCTATACAATAATGTCTTAGCCTGCGAATATTGTTGCAGTTCTATATGCGCCTTTGCCAGCATTAAAATGTAAGGGGGATGTTGTGGCTCATGCCAAAGTAAACGCTCAATAAAAGTGATCATGGGCTGCCAAGCCTTTTGCTCACTTAACCGCGCCAACTCAGAATCAACTATTTCTGATATCTCTCGAGCTAAACGACCTTGTTCAGTCGCTGGCAATTCTTTCATTAGGCCATAAAGTGTTTCTAATGCATTCTCAATTTGTCCAGCTGCTAGTTGCCATTGTACTTGCAAATAACGTAATGCTTTATCGTATGGCCGCGCACGTAACCATGCCTCAGTTAATATTTTCACTGACTCTACTTTTTCTTCAAGCAACCATTGCTCTGCACGGCTAAGCCATTGTGTTTTTAATTGCATCGCTAAATCGACATCATGACTACTCAGCCATTGCCAGCCATCAATAGCTGTATCGAAATCGCCTGCTAGAAAAGCATCATTTAAATCGGCAACCAATAATGCCTTGTCATTTTTTTTATCTCCCACTCGAAATAAACTTTCTAAATGGGGTCGCTGACCCATACCGCTCTCTATAAAAGAAGACTCATCTCTCTGTCCGGCCTTTAAGCTGTCCGAAGCCGAGCCTAGGGCATTCGTCATAACGGATAGACCAATGGAGTGGCTTAACAGCAAATAAGCATTAAGACCAAGAGAGGCCATTAAGAGGACGATGAATAGTGGGTTAGATCGCATAAATATCAAACGTACCTGTGTATAAAAGAGAAATTAATATAAAAGAGGCTATTAGCATGTGTCGGCAAGCGCAATAATTCAATATTGTTTCATTTTACGCTCGGTCTTAATAATCTGCCATCGAGAACAAATAAAACAATCAATTAGTGCACCATGGTGGTGCAAGAGCTACACTAGGCTCATCTAATTTGATAAAAAAAGCAATAAAACAACATATCACTCTTTAAGATCGAAGATTACAGATTTTAAGCTGTTGTTTTATAACTAATTTTTAGAAATATTAATTAATGCCCCAATATTGGTATTTTGCGCACGATTCTTGCTATGACTATATTATGATTTCAGAACTACTACATACACGATTACTCGAGAACCTCAGTACAGCTATTCTGCTACTGGATGATCAACTACGCCTGAGCCATATTAATGCAGCTGCTGAAATTTTGCTGGGACTAAGTGGTAATCGGCATATTGGCGAACCCATTAAAAAGTTACTCATGGCTGCTGATTCGACCGTTATTACTTTACAAGAAACACTGGCATCTGGACGGCCGCACACTCAGCGTGAAGCAATATTGACGACCAGCACGGGCAGCAAGATAACTAAAACTACTGTCGATTACACGATTACTCCCATTGAAGACATACCTGGTAGCGCACTCATTGTTGAGATTCAGCCTATTGATAGGCTGTTACGCATTAGCCGTGAAGAAACACTTTTTACAGCACAGGAATCAACACATGCCTTATTAAAAGGTATGGCGCATGAAATTAAAAATCCACTCGGTGGACTTCGCGGTGCAGCGCAACTGTTAGAACGCGAACTAACTGATGACAATTTAAAAGAATATACACAAGTTATTATTAGTGAGGCAGACCGTTTAAGAAATTTAGTTGATCGAATGCTTGGGCCAGCAAAACCACAGAGTTTATCAACAATAAATATCCATGAAGTATTAGAGCGTGTTCGTCAGCTTACCGGAGCCGATGCAGGTGATCGTATTAGTATTGTCCGTGATTATGATCCTAGCATCCCAAATTTTCTTGCCGACCCAGAACGCTTAATTCAAGCTGCCTTAAATATTACTTGTAATGCCGCACAGGCATTAAAATCAAAACCCGATGATGGAAACAATCCACAAATCACAATTTCTAGTCGTGTTATTCGTCAATTTACTATCGGTGGGCATAATCATAAATTAGTTTGCCGAATCGATATTAGAGACAACGGCCCGGGCATACCTAACGATATTAGAGACAAAATTTTTATTCCCATGGTCAGTGGTCATGCAAGTAACTCTGGTCTTGGTCTATCTATCGCGCAATCTATCGTCAACCAACACCATGGTTTAATCGCGTTTACTAGCGATGTCGGCGATACCTGCTTTTCAATTTTTTTACCACTGCAAGTCAGTGGTTAATAGGAGATTTTTAATATGTCAAAAGCAAACAATGTTTGGGTTGTTGATGATGACAAATCTATTCGCTGGGTTTTAGAAAGAGCACTTTCACGCTCAGGTATGAATGTTGATGTTTTTACTGATGCTGAAGCACTATTAACTCGCTTAGAAACTGATGTACCTGACGTTATTGTTAGTGATATTCGTATGCCAGGAATAGATGGCCTAGAAATGCTCGCCAAGATTGTTGATAAACATCCTAAGCTACCCGTTATTATCACCACAGCTCATTCGGATCTCGATAATGCCGTTTCTTCTTATCAACGCGGTGCTTTTGAATATCTTCCTAAGCCTTTTGATATTGATGATGCGGTAGCAATGACACGCAGAGCGCTTGATTACGCCGATGAAAATGACAGTGGCGCAATTGATAACTCAGATAACGCACCGACAGAAATGATTGGTCAAGCACCGGCAATGCAAGAAGTGTTTCGCGCCATTGGTCGTTTATCACAATCTAATATTAATGTATTGATTAATGGTGAGTCTGGTACAGGTAAAGAATTAGTCGCTAAAGCATTGCATCAGCATAGTCCTCGACGTGACAATGCCTTTATCGCATTAAATATGGCAGCCATACCCAAAGACTTAGTTGAATCAGAATTGTTTGGTCATGAAAAAGGCGCATTTACTGGCGCATCACAGCAACGTGTTGGTCGCTTTGAACAAGCGACTCGTGGCACTTTGTTTTTAGATGAAATTGGCGATATGCCAGCGGATATTCAAACACGATTGTTACGTGTACTTGCAGATGGTGAATTTTATCGTGTCGGCGGACACACGCCTATAAAGGTTGATGTGAGAGTTATTGCGGCGACGCATCAAAATCTTGAAGAGTTGGTTGAACAAAAACTATTTCGTAATGATTTATTTCATCGCCTTAATGTTATCCGTATGCATTTGCCACGCTTGGCTGATCGCAGCGAAGACATTCCTCAGTTGGCAAGACATTTTTTACAGGTAAGTAGTAAAGACCTTGGTGTTGATCCTAAAATATTGAGTGATGAAACTGCTAAATTATTTACTGCCTTGCCATGGCAAGGTAATGTTCGACAGCTTGAAAACACTTGCCGCTGGTTAACTGTCATGGCCGCAGGTAATGAAATACAGCCGTCTGACCTGCCCCCTGAATTATTAAATCCACAGAAGAGTGTTAGTGACCAAAGTTCAACATGGGAAGAGCAATTACGTAATTGGGCTAATATCGAATTAAGCGCGGGTAAAAACCGCATTCTCGATTCAGCAACCCCGACTTTCGAAAAGACTATGATAGAAATTGCACTTAAACATAGCCATGGTCGAAAACGCGATGCTGCTATTTTATTAGGCTGGGGTAGAAATACTCTTACGCGTAAAATGCAAGAATTAGATATGAGTCCAAGTCGGCATCAAGCTTAAATTTTTATAGCGTCAATTGAGGGATAATTAAGAAATAAATTCTTATCACTCAACTAGCCTCGCGCCTGAACTTCAACCAAACGAAAGGCGCGGTCGGCTGCTGGCCCACATTGGCCACTGCTTCTTAAAGTATAATAACTTTCTAAAGTCCCATCACCATCGCTGTCATGTGTCACTACTCCGCAACTCACATTAACATCACAACTGCTCATACCTGCAATTGAAAGTGACCAAGCAGAAATAAGCGGTGATAGCGACGTTGGTGGGTTATTTAAATTACCCGTACAACTGGCAGGATTAATTTCTAGCACTTGGTTTAAACCACGTTCAATACCACTTTCTGCCGCCATTAAAGCACGCATAGAAAGTACTTCACGAGCAATGCTCTGTTCACCTTCACTCAATATTTTTTGCATCGCAGCGCCTAACATTGCCACTACCACTAATACAAATAGTGCAATAGGTATAGAGAATCCTCGTTGCCGAGTTAGAGAAAACGATGCCGCAAAATAGCGATATGTCTTTTTATTCATTATTGGCTTATCTCATGCCGATAAATAATTCTATCATTGCCGCGGTAATGTCCAAAGCTGGCGGTATTAACGGGGTTACTTTCTGTTGTCGCAATATCGGCATCCCAATCAAACCTAAGAAAGTCCTCAACATTAAACCGTATATCAACATTGCCCTCATTATTATTTCCCGGCGCTGATAGCGTGACACTGCCAATGCCCGCATTATAAGGACTACCAACAATGCTGCTTATTGACGTTTCACCACTGCTAAGTCGCTGCGTATAACTACCGCTAACAAAAGAAAAATCAGTCGCCGCATAGGCTGTACAATAATCGTCTCGATTAGGAATAAACCTTCCTGCCACACCGCTAGCTTGATCAAAATACTGTGCAGTAAAGTGCATAGTCAATGGTCGTGTTTCTGGCCCAAACCCATTTTCCAAAAAGACCCTACCGTAACGTTGCTGACTTTCACCCAATAAAGCGACATCGTTTATGCTGTCATTGTTAATATCAAGATCTAACGTTTCAATGGTCACGCCGTCTGCATCAACGACTAGAGTACCTATTGAAGCTCTGTGAGGACCATTAGCTGTTGTTAAGCGATCAATTGTTAGCGTCGTTTCAATTTCTGCCACTCCTAAGCTCACAGCCATAGAAGGACCCCATAAATATGAAGTGCTGCCATTGATATCACTGGCGAGAGGTAAACGTGCCGATAAATCTAACGGAACGTCTAAATTGACTGCAGCTATATTTAAATGGCCTTGAGTATTGTCTAGTTTAATAAAATCGTCTCGGTAATTCTCTGTTACATCACCCGCTAAATTACTGGCTAACAATTCATAGTTAAGCGTAAAGCGCTGACCTAAATAAGTATATAAACCTAACTCACAAGCCTCGCTGACCATAGGGTTACTAATAAGCACATGATCCCTAAGCACAAAATGATGTGGCGTAAACCGCCCTACATTATTAGCTGTACCACTTAGGCTTACTCCACTGGCTAAGTAATCATTGTCCAACAAAGTTGCCGATAAATTAATAATACCGACTTCACTCCAGCTCATAGCTTGTGATCGTGCGCCCTGATTAAATCCAGAAAAACTATTGCCGCCTAATATACCAACGACACCATTAAGTGGCGCCGCAAGACTATGACTTAATAATATCGATTCACTCGCTTGCTCTAACCCAAAGCTCACTGTTGATAAATTATCATTTACGCTGGCATGACTATCAATTTGACCATCGTTATTAAGGTCATCTATGGCCTGCCATTGCACAGCTCTTACATGAGCTAAAAAGGGTGACCCTGCGGTCGTAAATACCGAGGCATTTGGATTAGCCATAGCCATTATGTCTTGTGCATAAGAAATACTCGACAGTCCATTTGTTTGACGATCGTTAAACCCATTAATAATAAAATCAATATCAATTGCAAAGGGTCTTACAGTCAGTTGGTTACTACTCCCAGCAATATTAATAGTGTTTGAAAATATCCGCGAATCATCTTCTATTTCTAATGCATATTGACCGACATCCGTCGTTTGTAAAATAAAACTCGCTACACCGCCATCACTAAAATCTAAATGAATGTTATCAACAGTAGGTTTTTCATTTGGAAGACTCTCGTCATTAATCTGTGGGGCTTGAGAATTTAGTAACTGCTGGCGATTAACCCAAATTTTTAATGCCTGACCGCTTTGATTATAATTAGTAGCAACGCCACAAACAGGCGGTGACTGGCTATTATCACGACGTACCATCTCTATACGATAAAGATGATCACGACCAGCAATGGCGACATCAGCATTAGTCACGCCATCCGTCAGCGTATCTATATCGGTAATAACAAAAGCATTATCACTGAATTGGATTGGGGTTGAGCTGTTGGCAAGCAATGCATTAATCGTATCGTTCGCGGTAACTGTTAATGTTTCTGCATGTTGGTTGTTTAATTGTAAAGTCGCCATACCTTCATTTTCACTGACAAAAGTAAAGCTAGCGGTACCTGAGTCGACACTAGCTGTCACTAAATCTCCTACACCATTTAATTGCCAATCACCGTTTTCTGTTGAAGTCGTTAATTCAACTGTACCTTCGTATTCAATAAACAGTGAACTACAAAGAGGATCATCACATGCACGTATCACAATATCCTTAGCCTCACAGGTACTCGCATTACCACTCACTATTATCTCAATATGGTCAGGGCCTTCTGGCCGAGGACATTGAGTAAATAAATTAGCACTGGGTATTATGCGACGAGAAAAACTAGGGCCACTCCATTCTAATTGCGCAACGGCACCGCCGCCTCGCTCATAAAACTCAACATAAATACTGTAGCGGTCGCCAGCTTGTAAATTAATGGGGCTACTAGTATCACGACGAGGCGCATGATCAGTGAAATTATCAATAATCAAATTGCCATCAAAATAAACACGAATTCCATCATCACTGACTGTAGAAAAAATATGTGCGCCTGTCTCGCTAGCTTCTATCTCGCCTTCCCAAGTTACCGAGAAATCATCACTTGAGAAACTACTCATGGGTGCGCCACGACCCCAGTTAAAATTTAATTGAGCATCAAATCGTGATTCAACTATCCCGGTAAAATAATCTCTAGGCACTCCCTCTTGATTATAATAATCACCGCGTAAGCCATTAGTTTCAGGCTCTCCACCGTCACAAGGTAATGGCTCAGGAGGCCTGCAAATATAAGACAGCTGCGAAGCAGGTATAACTTGACGTCTAAATCCTGGGCCGTCCCACTCAAGCTGCGCTACAGCTCCACCGCCTCGTTCATAAAATTCCATTCGCACATCTGCAAATTCCCCCGAACGTAAATTAATAGGCCTGCTGGTATCACGCCGTGGCGCATGATCTGTAAAATTATCAATAACTATTTCGCCGTTAACACTTAAACGAACGCCATCATCACTGAGTGTAGAAAATCGATAAGCGCCAGTTTGCTGAATATCGATTCGCCCTTCCCAAACAACCGAAAAATTATCTGTCCCAAAGCCGATTGCAGGCCGCCCACCGCCCCAATTAAAATTGACTTGACGGTCAAATCGCTCAAGAGTGTTACCAGTGAAGTAAGCGCGAGCAGTATTATTTTGATCGTAATAAGTGCCTAACAGGCCATCAAAGGTGAGCCCATCACGGGTACATACAGCCGGCATAGCCCACAATGTATTCACATAGAGTAAGACTAAACCGCCAATAATTTTCTTTAAATTAATCAAGGTGAACCTCGCAAAGAAACACTGTGATTAAACCTAAGCCACTCATTATTTGTACCGCGTGCGAGAAATCGAAAATCTAAATAAACAATCCCATTCCGCTGTAATGTGCCTGCAAAATAAATAAAGGGGTTAATAGGGTCTTCATCTATTAATTGAATAAACTCTGCGAGCAATTCTCCTCCTGAAGGAGGTGACGCTTGAATAATGCTATAGCCATAATTTTCATAACGAAACAGTTGAGCAGCTAAACCGTTTGCTACCACACAAAAACTAACAGGTTGATCAACAAAATAGATTCGCTGCCCTGGTGATGCTTCAGCGAATTGCTGTGCGAGTGACAAGAAACTAAATGTCACAGTACTGCCATTGACAATTGCTGAGCTAAAATTAATAGGAAGAATATGTTGATTATTGCTATACACATCTGCCGAAGTTAAGGGATAAACAGCGGCTCGCGTTATATTGCCCAATGGTGAAAAATTGATTACGGTAAAATCATCGGCTGGGGAGTTTAAGCCTGCTATGGATAAACGAGTATAAATCGATGCCGCTTGCACTGGCACAAACTCAATACAGTGATTAACAATTCGTACACTACCAGGCAAAGCATTACGTAATTCTCGACTCACACGTTCAATTGCAAAACGGCCTATCTGAGCAATCTCATTTCTGCGTGTAACTTCACGATAAGCTTCGGCGCTGCCAGCAATAAATTTGACTAGCCCAATACTAGTTAACCCCAATAATACTATTACAGTTACTAATTCAACGAGTGTGAATCCTCGCTGGCTTAATTTATTTTTTTTATGTAAGCGCACAAGCATCAGTAATTAGCTCTGTAGACACTTATGGCCACTGGGGATGCTTGCATCGGTGGTGTTACGGTCACAGTTATGAGCTTGGCATTTAGTTCTGCGGATTGATTAATAACTCCGTTATAGTTTCCGTCATAGCCAACACAAACACGAAAGGTATACCCCCTTGTAAATCCATTTAAAGATAAATTATCACCGAAGACATCTTCAATATCATTATCAGCATTACAAAACCGATGGAAGTCATCGACATCATCAAAGGTGCCGCGATGACTTTCGCCAGCATCAACACCAAAAGCGTTTATAGCAGTACATGAAATAGTTGCTGCGCTGCATATAGGCGAGCCACCTAGCGGAGTGGATTCATCATAGCGTCGAGACATAACATCATCGAGTATGGATTGAGAAATTTCAGCTGCGCGAATTTGGAATATGGGCTCAACGCTACGCGTGAGTAATGGAAAAATTAACGTAGCAACTAACGATATTGCTAGGGTGCTAATAACCAAGCCGACAATGATTTCAATGAGCGTAAAACCCTGGCTAGGTTTATTTTTAGAATGAGTATTATGGTGAATATGCATTTTTTATCGTCATTACTCTTTCATATTTAAGTCATTGCTGAATCATACATTTAGCCCTGACTCTGCATGTAACCGGTAGGATGAATAATAAATGCAATAGCATTACCGCCATTGATTGCAATAAAAGAGGCTGTGTTGGGTTTGTTTGACGTGGCACAACTCGAACCACCTGTTAATAGATTGCCTAAGCCATCAAAATACAGAGTGCTAGCCGTAGCACTTAGGCCGTTATAATTACCTTCAAAATCAACTCGCGATTGGCTATTTATCAATAGGCCATTACGTTGTAACTCGGCATTAGTAGATTGGATACGAAGCCGATAACAGGCACCACTTTGATCGAACATCGCACGCTGTTGGGCCTGCTGCGCAAGGCTAATTAATTGATCACGCAACGCATATTCGGCTAGGCTTGAGCGACCAGAAAACTTAGGCAACACCGTTACTGATAACACAGCAATCACCATAATGGTGGCGACTAACTCGATTAGAGTAAAACCGCCCTGTCGGTTTAGAATTTTTACTCGCATCTATTGATTGCGTGCAGCTTTAACAGCCATCAGTATCAACGATTATTTCTGGCTGATTTCCCTCGGCGGTCGAATTGGTATATTGCGCATAGCATTCATCATCAGTAACCCGTCCATCCCCATCAGTATCATATCCAACTCGACGGTTAGCACCACCACCTGCTTGCCAAATAATGCCTGAACCGTTTGACTGCAAATCAATTAAATTTTCAATATCATTATTAGCCACGCCATTCGCCATAGGATAGCCGTAGCGCGTATCTATAAGTGTCCCGTTATCATCAACTGTATCTGTACGAGCAAGACTATCTTGAATTAAAGCCTTCGCATAAACCTGTATGGAAGCCCCTTGTAATGAGCCTTGTAGGCTTTCCATTACGGCTTGTCTTGCATCACCTCGTAAATCCATAAACCTTGGTAGTGCAGTAACCGCTAAGACACCTAATAATACAATTACTGCTACTAATTCAATTAGGGTAAAACCTTGCTGCGTGTTATTCGCTTTCATTATTAACATCCTCTTTAAAATCCAAACCATGGTGTTACGTTATATATGCTATCTCTTTATCTCTGTATCTCTGTGTCTCTGTATCTTTGCATCTACATTTAAAGCTCGTCGGGCAAAGTAATCGTTACCCGGCCAGTAAGTAATTCGTAATCAAAATAAAACTCGGCATTTTCTGGGCGCTCATCGGCCCGAACAATTAACTCATAGCGGCATCGATCAGAATTTCCGCCATCAACTACGCTAACTGCATACTGAGCTTTTTTACGCGCCGCAGTATCTACTTTAGTCGTACTTCGCGGTGGACTTTGTAAAATATATTCAAAAACTTCCTGACAATCCTTTGCTGATTGGCTCGTCACATTTAAATTAGGATTTGCAGACTCTGTCACGCTATCAACCCAACCAAAGGCGTTGACATTAAAAATAATGCCATCGATATCAACGCGACTATCGGCAGTTGTTATACCTGAGCTCGAATTGCCATTAGTAATCCACTTAGCTTTACCAATAGAAACTCCCGTAGAAAAACCTCCTGCTAAACCTTGTAACGAGGCCGCTTGCGCATTATCAATTTGATCAAAAAAACGTGGTGCCGCTATAGCAGCTAAAAAACTGATTAATACAATGACTGCAACCAACTCAATAAAGGTAAAGCCTCTTTGGCTTTTATTAGGTCTCTCTTTTTGCTTTTCCCAATGCCTTAACCTTGCACTCATATTTCACCTATTTAATTTGTTTACTGTAAAAACACATGGACTTCACAATATCTATTTTTGAACCACGCTAAACATCTCCCACATGGGTAAAAATATACCCACAGCTAAGATACCGACTAACACCGACATCATTACAATAAGAATGGGCTCAAGATTTGAGCTTAGATTTTTAATATCGTAATCAACCTCTCGATTATAAAAATCGGCGACTTCATTAAGCATCTCATCTACTTGCCCTGTCTGCTCACCTACTGCCACCATTTGCATTACTAATGGAGTAAACATATCGCTGTTACCTATTGCTTGTAACAAACTTTCACCGCGCTCTATTCCCCTGCGCATACCCAATATGCGCTCGCCCACTGCAGCATTACCCACTGCACTACTGCATAATTCAACGGCTTGAATTAATGGCACTCCCGATGCCATCATCATTGCA
>Ga0115008_10001189_pt1 | contig 20734 bp, 17 predicted proteins | sample FraStrMetagenome_FD_87164 | JGI IMG/M metagenome (GOLD analysis project Ga0115008, IMG submission 87164) | Marine eukaryotic phytoplankton communities from Arctic Ocean - Fram Strait ARC3M Metagenome | ecosystem: Environmental > Aquatic > Marine > Oceanic | place: Fram Strait | collected...
ACGAATTTCATAATGCAGTCGAGTACACTCTCAATTGTTCAGAGAAAGAGCAATTAAAGAAAAGCAGTGCAGAAGTTATGGTACGTAAAGCGCTTTTTTTCATTCTTCATATTCAAGAACTTATTCAGAAGTTCATCATCTCACTGACACTTCTTTTCATCAGCAAAAGCAGAGAAAATTGCTAGGAGAGGACCAGTATACAGAAGTCAAGCACATTAAGCAGGAGTCAGTTGAGGTCGTAGTTTTCGATTATTAAAACATGTGACGGAACGTTTTTCACGATTGATTACGACCTTCGAGAATTGAATAGATATCACGAAATGAATCCTAACATACCACATCCGAACATTAATTTTTATAACTTAGTAATGTAGAAATCCATATAAACGCGTCTATGTGGACTCAGCTGACAGGCAATATTAAATGTTCACAAGTAATTCCCTCCTACGAGAACGTTCATTTTGAATATCACCGTCAAAGTATTTCTCATGCATGCACATATTGTTGGGAGGCCATTTTCAGCTACCGTAGTGTGGGGCACGCCGAAGGTCTTATCTCGTATCGTCACTTGCGAAGATGACTCGTGACACGTTTGCGTTTCCCACACATCAAAAATGTTACCTCACATGTCACATGTCTACACTCGGGACACGGTAAAGGATACATACGAAGATATCTTTTATCGAAATTCATTGTATTTGTATTTGTGCCATCACAAAATCACAACTGCGCCGCGTTTCGAATAAACAAACACACAAACGCAACCTAGGTGAACGAAGACTAGATTTGATTGTCTGTGTTAGAGAGAGAGAGATAACTCTTTGCGGTTGCTACCGAGGAAGATTCAAAACATATCGTGTTTAACTACATTGCGATGATATCATCTTCTCGGGACAAAGTGGTCTCACGGATGTTAGTGAGGGCTCGTGCCGCTAGAAAATCGTCCGCTTCTAATGCTGTTGTTCGAGCGTTTTCGGTCCAATCGAGCTGTACATTTCTTCAGGAAAATGATAGAAAGGATCCTCGTGCCTACATTGCGATGATACTTGGTGGTGCTTCAGTGATGTCTTTACTAAACTCTCGGGATGACGAAGCGGACACTGGGCCCGTCTCTTTGATTGGACCTGGAAAGTCGTTTGCTTCGTGTCAGCAGCAAGTTTTGAAGGCGCCTTTACCATCGACTACTGGATTGCCTACTCCTGGAATGCCTGCAAAGGTGAGTTGAGGGTATAATTTTGTTTATCGAAAGTTACTAAAGAATGACTTTATTAATTCTTTAGAACATAATGTTGCATCGGCTGAGAAGTGTAAGGGCACGTAATATGACGGATAAGTATAACGTTTTATGGGAAAAGAAGCTGGGAGAGGGTGCTTTCGGTAGTGTTCATCCTGCATACAATATCAAGACGGGTGAAAAATATGCTCTTAAGAAGATAAGTAAGCGATCTACAAACAATAAAAATTTTAAGACTGAAACAGACGCTCTTCTTCGAATATTTGACAATGGTGGCCATCCGAACATATCGGGACTAAGAGATATGTATGAAGATTACGATCACTTCTTTTTAATTCTGGATCTTGTGAAGGGTGGGGAGATGTTCGATCATTTGGTGAATTACGGACCGTACTCAGAAGCTGATGCTGCGAGACTTATGCAAGAAGTTGCTTCTGCACTAGCATTTTTGCATGGTGTTGGAGTTGTTCATGCAGATTTAAAACCGGTCAGTCGTGTTTGTACCCTTAACATGAAAGCCATTACTTATTCATTCATGTACTCAACATTTTTGCAGGAGAACTTACTCATATGCAGTTCGAAAACTTCTGATGGAACGATCAAAATAATTGACTTTGGATCTTCTGCCGTCAGTCACGATAATTATCATGATGATGTTGATGATGATGTTGAGGACGATGAGACACAATTTGTAAAGGACCCGAGCTCAGCTTTGAAGAAAGATTTGCCACCGCTTCGTCCAATAAACGAAAAGCATTCCGTAAGAGTTGAAAGGGAGACGACAACAAGCTCCGGTACGACAGCGTATTGGCCTCCAGAACGATTTAGGGTAAAGGGAGCGCGAATTGAAGCAGACATGTGGTAAGGATTCCAAGTATTATCCCATTTATATCGTAAATCTCTTACCTTATATCTAATCATAGGAGTGCAGGTAAGTTTCCGAAGAGAAGATAGAGTATTTTGGAAATAAAACTAACTCACTTTAAACATATATCGTAGGTGTGATTCTCTACATTATGCTTTGTGGTAAGGTTGCCTCTGATATTTTTTTAAAAGAATCGTCATTACTGTTATATCATAAATGCCTTCACTAATGTTAAAATCGTTTTAACAGGTGTTCATCCATTCGATCTTCAAGGCATGTCGACTGATCAGGAAATAGAAAACAGAATCAAAAGTGATCCTAGAGCACCGATTCACCCACAAATAACAGGGCATCTTAGTGACTCTGCGATTGATCTAATTAAGAAGCTGATGGAACCAGACCCAGATAGACGACTAAATGCAAATGGAATGTTGAAACATCCATGGATTCGCGGGGACACCGCTCGCACAACTAAAATGATGAATTCTGATAAGAAATTGATGAAGTACAAGGATCTCAAAGATAAACTTGAGGCAGGAATCTTTAGTGTACTCATATCACAGGTAAGGTTAAGAAGGATTGTAAAGGAGTATACGCTCCATTGGTTGTTTTCATACACTTGATCGTGAACCAAATGTTAATTGCATCTAATGTTATAAAAGAGTGTTGATATTGAGAATAGCTCTAAAACTGACTCTAGGGCTGGTGTGTCCGCCAATTTGATTAAGGTAAACATCTTGTATTTGATTTTCGAATAATTATCCTGCTTTTTTATCTCAACCAAAGTGTTCTAGAGAGCTTTTGAAGTGTTTGATTCTGAGGGCAAAGGATTTGTCACTGGTAATGATCTAGGGGCAGTCATTGGGCAACTTTCCAAAGACTCTGATGACGAGACTGAGGATTCTGATCATAGTGCTTGGACGGACTTAGTGGCAGCTTCTAAGGACGATGAAGACGCTGAGAACCCCAATGCTCTTACCTTAAGCGAATTTTCCAATGTGTTTGCTGGAATGAGACGCAAACATTTTCCGAAGGGGCATGTCGTATTACGTCATGGCGATAAGGGTGATGCAATGTATTTTATCAATTCCGGTAAAGTTGAAGTGACAACTCGAACCGGTAAGCTTATTGGAATTTTGAGAGCTGGGTCCTTTTTTGGCGAAGGTAGTCTTCTCGATCCCACTAGATCTCGATCGGCAACGGCTCGTTGTCTCACGCCTGTTGATGTAATCGAAATAACTCGCGAGGACTTTGACAAGTACATGAACATTTCATCAACTGCAAAAGTATCTCTGAAATTTGCTTCTCAAGAAAGAAAGCTACAAGAAGCCAAGAACATAATTCGATTCAATCAGAACTTGAAGTTAAATGTTTTTCAAAAGGGTGATATAGTATACAAAGAAGGTGACCGCGGTGATTCAATGTATTTTATTGACGAGGTAAATGGTGGCGTCTTTGATGTATACCATCACGACAAAATTGTCCACTCCTACCGCTCAGGGAATTCTTTCGGTGAATCTTCAATTGTGTACAATAGACCTAGATCGTCAACTGTCATGTGCGCGTCCGATACTTGTAAAGTTCATGAGATGACCGGATCAAACTTTATGTCTTTACTTGAATCCTCCCCAGAAACAGCAAGATTTTTGCGGGATATGTGTAACAAAAGACTCCTTAAGAGAGCAATGGGTGTAGGGAAAGCTTATTCCGATAGTGATTTGAGGGAGATTTTCGATTTCGTCGATTTGGATAAATCAGGAAAGATAAATTTGTCGGAACTCAGGGTTGTTATGAAGAAGCTTGACAATGATTTCCCCGAAGAACAAATCCGAAACTTGATGAAAATGCTAGATTTAGACGAAGACGGCTTTGTAAATTTTGAGGAATTCAAACATGTTTTTTATGGTAAAGACATTCCGAAGGACGGGGTATGATCACAAGCTACTTTCTCGGCTCAGTCTTGGTTAAACTAAATAATATAGGTGATTCCTGGACGTAAGTGACTGAGTTGAGTAATCATCGAAAATACAAGAGATGATAAGAAAAGCAACAGAGTATTGATGTATCATGTTACGCTCAGGCCAACTGTCACAAAAGAGCTCGGAGCTGGCGTCTCTAACTATTCTGATAATGCCGGTGAAAACCGGAATGAATAGTACGATTTCAACCATTATTTGTCTACTATTGGAATGAATTCGTTTCACTTTCAATTTAGTTCGATATAAAGCTACAGGGTGGACGCTCACATTATAAAAACATTTTTTCTGAGCGTCGAACCTAACGTAATAGCGCTCCAGAAAAATTGTCATAGATTTCACTAGTTGGATTTTTCATTATTTTATTCCACCTGCTTGCCGATCCCAACGATGAGTTACAGCTTCAATACTGTTCGACTTTGTTGTTAACAGCGCATAAAGAAAGACATACCAACGATGCCAGGTGTAACTAGAAAATAGTTTGACGCTTCCTCCCTGTGTCTCTAATGTCCTAAATAATCATCTTGGATGCTAACAGACTCAGACGACAATGATCAACGTTCTATACTTGATCGAATGAATCGTTACTTGTATCTGAACTGAAGGGAGAAAGAAGATACGCGGATGCACCTGTAAAGGGAATGAGCATTAATATAGATGCGTCATCATTATGAGGCGCTCACGGTAGTGCCATTTCTGTTGACGAATTGTTAACAAAAAAGGATGTTTTTCAAAATCGCATCACACTGATTTCAGATAAGGAATCATAAATGTCGTTGATTATAGCCGAAGATTCTACCATTGCAGTAATAGAAACCTTGGTAAAATTCTTTCCTCGTGCTTTTGAGACACACATCATTTCGTCCACAGGATCTCCCGATCGCTCACTCACGATCCTCTTAACGTCATCAATAAACCGCTCAACACTCTCTTCACTACGCACAGGTGTCTTCCCAACAACATTAAAAGTATATTGTGTCGGAAACGTCAACATGGCATTCAAAATATTTCCATTTTGATTCTCATCATCCGGCGCACCACCTACTGGATCGAATGACCCCATCAACGCATGAACTTTGTACTTAAATCGATCATTCAAGTCCGAACCACCATCGTCAATTTTAACCAACGGTATTGAATCTGGTACCCCCTCATTGTCTCGATTTTCATCCCCTTCCCTGTCTTCATACAAACGAGATGTGGTACCCCGCGATCGTGATGCAGTACGAGGATGATGATGATGATGAAGTAAAGGTACGTCACCAAATGCATCGCATCGAAGCAGTTGAATGGTGGAGCAAAGGCAAATTAAGATGCATTGTGGAATGAATCTCATTTGTTGGTGCATGTTGTATCTATCAATCTATATATGAATATTTTATATCTTATTATATATATATATTGCAATCACTATCTACCGGTAGCTAGAGAGAGAGAGAGAGAGAGAGAGAGAGAGAGAGGCTAGAACACAAATTGACTGTCTGGTTTGTGGCTCTTTGGAAAAAATGAGAAATGTGAATTTCAATTGTACGCAGAGATGAATGATGATTGTATGATGTATGATGTATGATGTATGATGTGTAATGTGTACCAAGTACGTCGTCGTATTGATCACACAGCACACATCCACACATCCACACATCCATTATCAGAATCATCAGCATCTCGAGTCTCGAGTCTCGGGTATCAGTATCAGTGTATCAGTATCAGGTACATATATATAATAATAGATACCGGTATATTGATATATAGATATATAGATATATAGAGATACATATCTCCTACACACAGTACACACAGTACACACATCACATCATATCATATCCCATCACAGGATCACGCATTTCACTAATATATCATAGGTCTATAACACTAAGTGTATCTCATGCAGTCCTCAACATCATGTCTTCTGTATACAACACCGAACCCACTCCAACTGGAAAAATCCTCATCGAAACATCGTGCGGGACCATCGAAGTGTTGCTATGGTGCAAGGCAGTTCCGAAAGCGACGAGGGCATTCTTACAGCTAGCAATCGATGGGTACTATGAGGGGAAGACGTGGCATCGGGTACTGGATAAATTCCTCATTCAAGCTGGAGCTGCTGCGGAGCCTCCTACGCGGTATGAGAAGGAGGTCAAGTCCTATCTTAGGAAACAGTGGGGCGGCAATCAGGTTTTGAGTGAGTTTAAAAAGGAGATGAGACCGCGAATACGGTTTAATCATCGAGGGCAGCTTGCCCTTGCGTCTCCTTTGGATGCTGATGGACAAGGACAAGAAGCGACGGAATTATTTGGGCAATTTTTTATTACGCTCGACGAAGCGCCGTGGTTGAATGATAAACATGTTATCATTGGCACGGTGAATGGAGCTACTGTTTTTAATGCACTGAGAATTGGCAGAACAGAAGTAGGAGAAGATGGGAATGGTGTGCCCATTGATATGGAGTCTGCGCCTGTCATTAAATCGATTAAGATTGTTGAACATTCCTTTACTGATTTAGTGGAGACGGTGCGTGTACCTTGGAAAGTAGTTGATGAACCAAATGAAGTAAATGGACGAAGCCTTAAAAAGAAAAAGAAGCGAAAAGGGACGAGGAATCTGAATGTGTTGTCTTTTGGCGCGGATGACGAAGAAGTCGATCAGTTTCATTCCAATCAGAGTGGAAATGGAATGATCAGTAGTCATGATGTTCATAGTGGTAATAAGGTAGAAAAGACATCCAAGCATGTAGTGGAGAAAAATGCAGATAGTAAGGGCGTTACTTCAAGAAAACGAAAATCTCTTACGAAGGAAACTTCAATCGAATCGAATCGTATTGACTCTTCAGAAAATGGAAGCGAAAGGAAGAAGCAAGCGTTGAATGAAGAAGTGGACAAATGTGGAGCTTCAAACAGAACTTCGTATTCTAGTATTCGTGTTGAATCTTCTGTGACGGAATCTGAGAAAGCGCTGGATCGTGAAGACAGTGCTGCAATGGAGTCGGTATACAAGAAGAATAACAAGACAAATTCTCTAACGGAAAGCACCAGTGAGTTGCAAAATATGCGTACGAAGTACTTGCGTGGTCGAAAGTCGAAGAATAGGGATATGGACACTTTTTCGCGACTTGAAGCCTTTCAGATGAAACTGGACACGAGAAGAAAAGATCATGGTACAAAAGCAAAATTCAATAGACAGGAGGAAGGAGACCGGTCGTACCATGGACAAGTATTAGATGCAGGTTCGGATGATGAGCCAATATCGAATGACTGGTATATGACTCATTTTAAGTGCAAAAAGCATATTGACCACATATCGAAAGCAAGCGATTATGTAGTAATTGAATCATCTCCGACAAAGAATCGGCAAAACAAAGAGGAACGCAATCTATCAAGAAGAAGGTAATAAAATAGTATTTTTACTGCTATCTTTTAGGAATGCCTTTCGCTTTTGTCTTCTAGAAGATACATGGTTAATAATCCTTTAAAAGAGCAGTCGATTTTGTACGCTCAACGGATGGATTATCTGTATTCTTGACTTTACTTATTGGGGAATTTTTTCATTCCTTCATTCCATTGGCGTTGTACTCAGCGTGGCATATCGTTTTGAGTATGTGTGATTGTTTAGTTCTTCGATTGCAACAGGAATAGAAAAAAATTGATTCGTGCAGCAGATGTTCACTACATCGACCTAGCTACTGAGCTGTACCAGGAGGTATTCCCGAAGAAAACACGACGCGGATCCTAGCGTATTGTCCAAGTCCTCCTTCCTCGCAATCGTTTGCATCTTGCATCATTATAATATTAAATCTATGCCTCCTCTAACTTCGATCTACCTCCAGGAGGTATTCCCGAAGGAAGAATCTACGCTGACCCCAGCGCAATGTCCAAATCTATCTTCTTCACCATCGTTGCATCATCATGAAACTATGAGATCAAATCTTTACCTCCTCCAACTTAATTTCTTCTTGTCCGATTCGTATACATGTATGTAAATTAAGCGTTTTGCACGAATGAGGGTAGAAATTCCCTTAGTTGTAACCTGCATAGAATTATGTTTTTCTTATATTTTGTTTATCTACAGAACCTACCAGCGAATGTGGTGGTGAAATGGCTATGGATTTTGCTTTATCCAACGTTTATACGGGGCTTAGTCCTCTTGTCTGAAAAGTTGATAACGAATATTCAATATACTTCAAAAAAGCGGTTTAAAGAGACGAGGATCCTAATTTTTGGTGCTTTGTTTGAAGATTGGAAGAGCTAAGGGCAAAGAGGACAAAAGACGTCTATGGATTTGTTTATTGACCACGTGACAGGATAGTCCCCCAAATATCTGTTGACGTAAAATATGGCGAATCTTTTAGCACACCTTGCACCAAACATAGTTGCATCTTTCACTACCTATCAAAGTTTACCCTTGATCTCTTAATCAGCACTTGCTCGAGTCGACAAGTCTTCTGACCTCCTGGTTGGACCGGACGGTTGATAAAAGTGCGTCATTGATTGTTCCGTAAGAGACCAAACCGAGGAACATGTTTGGTTTATCTCAACATTTACAGAACTCAATCCCTGGGATACAAAAATTCGATGATCTCTGCACGGGCTCTTTCATTGTTGTCGTTGTCTGTATGTTGTCTCGGGGGAGTCACCTGCTACTTGATCTATTTAACGTACTTACATTAAGTGTTGAAAGAGCTGATTCCAAAGTATCAGTATCAAGGCTCATGAGCCGTGTTAGCAAATCTCTCCGCCTACTTTTTTCCATTTGCCTTTCTAGGACCAAAGATTCTTCAACGTCACCATGGTCGAGAAATTTTAATAAATACTTTGAATGCATTTTTGTCAGCCGTCTATTAATGTCATGTGCTCGCAAAAAATCTTTCTTCGCTTTATTGCGTAATTTTACAGCTCGTTCAAGAGATTTCATGGAATCATTTCCCAGAAAAAGAAGTATATTCATCCTGACTTCTTCCGGAAGTGAGGCTAAAGATGGATTCGGTTTTACAGGAGGAGCTATTACTGCTGATTGACCCATTTCAAGGCGTACTCGATCAGAAACCCATTCATAAAGATTTGTTGATAAAAGTTTCCGTCGATCTAAATGTGTGAATGGAATATCTAAGTAAATCCAATCTTTCCTGTTAAGGCGTAAATTAGATTATGGAATCATATGCAGCAAGCGACTAGTCGGATGCATATTCTTACCAATTTAGTGTCCCTCCATCGGTCGTGAGAGAAAAACCCCAACCATTCTCACTTTTCATTGCTTCACGATTTGCTATGACATCAATAGGAGGTCTTGACGACAGTAACGTTGTTGTATTGTGACTGTTCAGCGCCCTCTTCATTACTGCTATGGATGACTTTATCTCACCGATTGTATCCTTGCGCATGTGTATGTCAAACGCACCAAGTCTCACTTCGATACACCCATAAGCTTCAGCAGACTTCGATAATGGGGTAGAGAAGAGACAGATTTGGAGTGCAGAGTTTTGCGTTTGACTCGCCGAAATTAATGAAGGAATGTCAAAAATCATTTCTGCAACGAAGTACCTGCGTGATGGTTGACAGGATAATTTGCCGCTACCTTTGGGGAAAGTGAATCCTGCTGCAAAAATTTTATTGCGCTCGATCCCTTTGAATTCGTTAAATTCTACTCTGGCTACATCCATTCTCAAATCATTAAAACTAAGTTCAGGCGAGGATAGCTGATGTAAATCCAAAGCGAAAGATGAAAGGAAAAATTCCATAAAAGAAAAGCCGTAGCCTCTCGAGCGCGATAAATCTTCACTGTCAAGACGCATGACCTCGAAACGTAAAATAAACTTAGAAATTTGCACTCCAATGATTGTGATAAATTGAGGTTGCATACATTCTGGAAAAGCTGCATCATATTTTTCTTGTGGGTTCCTAACCAAATTGAAACGAACCTGACGATCACTCTTATTTGACTCACTTGAATGACTCTCTTGGCTTTGGAAGTGCAACGCACGAGAGTTGGCTATATCCATTTCTGACATCTCCGATAGCTCATCATCCTCTTTTAAGTATGTTTCATTTCGCTTTTGAAATGCGGAATGGATTGAACTAATTGCATCAATAGCCCTTCGGCAAATATTTACTTCAATCGGAACAAGCGCAGAAACGTGCATTACGAAACCAGGTAAGGGGGTGAAGGAATCAAGTGCGTGCTTTTGGCTGTCTTTACAACCCCAAGAAGCGTTATCATCAGAAAGTGGATTCGCTCCAGGTACCACCTGACGTCGCAAACCACGAAAAACGCGATGAAAAGAACTCTGATAGGGCAACGGTTCGGTAACGAAACACTTTACAGAGTCATCACGACTTTCGAAATCAGACGACGGCACTGCCACACTCATACCGAAAACAAGTCCCGATTCGATTTCAGGTATACCATCAATAAATTCCCCTGCATCATAAGAGCTTTCAGCAAGGCAAAATCGAATCCGAGTAATCATTTCCGTGCACTGGAACAAACTTAGAGAGTCCCAATGATTTCTCGCCCAGAAGCCATCACACTTATCCAACCTCTTTCGTGAAGAAGTTGTTTGAGTTAAATCCGATGGAACACACACGACTTTAGCAGTCATTCCAATATTACCGTCACCACCTATATTAATGTATTTATTGAAATATGTGGCAAAAGGATCATCCGGATCCTCAGATTGATTATAGTCAGACTTCAAAGAAATGTTCTCAATCTCAATATCCATTATGGTTGTTTCCTCATCTTTGCGGCGCAGATAATTGCAACATTTGTCTATTACAACGATCCTTATATATACGTTTTCCAAATCAATTTCTAATCCGGTAAGTATTCGAAGGATTGCATCTTTCTTGGAAGATCCTTCACGGGGATGTTGAGAAGAAGACTCGTCGCTATTTCGATCATATGATGAGTGTCTTTCTTGACCTCTTGAAATTGAGGCTTCTTCGTCAATTGTACTATTTTCTTTTTCAAGCTTTGTACGACTTACGAAGCTTTTCTCTACATTGATAGTTACAAACATATCTTGAATCTGTAGGCTCATATCCTGCATCCCTGTAAATGAGGCACTAATTCTACCAATGGATCCGTTTTCACCAATAGTTACTTTAATCAACTCCTGCTTCAAAAGATTTTCATCCTCGTATTTTTGCGATCGTGTCTTACTGTGACACGATTTATCCTCCTCATCGATACGATCCCGAACGATTTCAAATAGTTCAGCCCCTTCCTTAAGCTTCACATCCTTCAAATCAAGGCCACCGCTCCATTCTTCGAAACCCGGAATGCTTAAACTAACATTTTCCACACTAAGGTCATCAAGGTATGTAGAGAGAAACCGTTGTATTGTTTTAGAAACAACGTATCGAAACATGGCGATATGCTTGACTGCTATGGATGATGGATGCGAAAGAAACGCGAAAAAGCTTATGTTGCGAAGAGTTGCGCAAATTCAGTCCTCAGAATCCAAACCAATAGATACATGTGAAATCAAGGGAAGCAAACAGGAGATGTGCGTTAAGAAATCTCTGATGTATTTGAGTGCAATTTATCTCTATCTACCGATATATATTGAAAGCATACGATCCGTAATTGGAGTTTCCGTTTCCGTTTCGTATTTCGAGGTGCGCGAAACAAAGTCGCAATTGCTGTAGAGACTGTAGACACTGTAGAGAAGAACTAAAGAGAGTTCGCAAAAACTATGTAGATCTACACTGTGTACATGTACTGTATAAGAATATGAGAAGGTTGTGTGCATGACGGCAAAAAATTAGCATCTTATTATTTTTCACGTCTAATGACTCTAATATATATTAGGAGTCACGATGACGATCTTGCACTCGAAATATTGCTCTTATTATGACATCACATTACCGACTTTTGAAATAGAATAAATATCTCGCGCTGTGTCAATCCTCCTCTCAACGACGGCCAACCAAAAAATTCTTCACAACTCACAACGTCAAAGGGTGAAGCGTTAACGACTGACGACTGACGAAATTTTGTTTGGCACCTAGAGAATATATCTAAGCTTGTTTTAATCCATGAATTTATATTGCAGTATCATCGCCATCAAATTCTCTTGAATAAAAGTAAATATGGGAAGGAGAATAAAGCGTTCCGTGAGATATCTCCTTATTTTAGGGCTGCTCGTTCACAAACGAAATTCTGTACGAGGCTTTTCGTCCATACATGGAGGAATGAAAGATGTTTCAAGACATATTTGTTCTAAAGCAAGATCGAGGGATGCTCTATGCATAATGGGGTGGGTTCAAGACTCAAGTGGGGAATGGGAATGGGAAGAGGACGATCCTGATTATTCTCCTCCGGTTGAGGTTGCAACGATGATGGCAAACTTTGATCAAGAGGAAAGTCGGGAAGCTTTTGTATCGGCTGTTCCTGAAAGCCAGGCAGCACCAAAATTGCCAAGCGGGACTTTTGCACCCAAACAAAGTTTGGGCCAAAACTTTCTCCAAGATGGAAACACAATAATAAAGATTGTCAAGGCTTTTGAAAAAGACGCGAAAGAGACGATATCAAATGGTTTAACTGGAGTCATGATTGATAGTGAGTCACCTGGTATAAGGGCCGTTGAACTTGGGCCAGGGGCGGGTGCGCTAACAGGGCCTCTTGTGGCGACATTTGGGTCTGAGATACAAGCAATTGAAATTGATCCAAGATCCGTTGAACTCTTGGGGAAAACTTATCCTCATCTCCGAGTAACTCATATGGACGTGATGCAGGTTGATTACCCTTTAATGGCGAAAGAGGAGGGAGGACCACTGAGCGTCGTTGGAAATCTACCTTACTATATAACTAGTCAAATTTTATTTGCGCTTGCAGACGCGTCACATTTTGGAGCAGTTCGATCTGCAACGGTAACAATGCAATGGGAGGTCGCTCAAAGAATAGTCGCTTCAACCAAAACAAAAGATTACGGAATTTTGAGTGTGGTTTTCCAATTATATGCTGATTGTCAACTACATTTTAAGATACCGCCAACTGTATTTTATCCGAAACCAAAGGTTGATAGCGCTTTAATTGGGTTACGTTTCATTGGTCCAGATGCTTTAAGGCGTCGGCTTGCAGGTGTATCTCCGACTAATTTGAGACGAGTTGTAACGACTACTTTCCAACAGAGGCGTAAAACTGTTCGAAATACTTTGAAAAAAATCGCTACAGAAATATGTGAAGGTGATAAGGACGCCGCAAATGAACTTCTTTCAAAGAAACCAGCCTTGCCGAAGAGCATTATGGATGCACAGAAGAGAGGGGATAGATTTGCAATGACGCAGTCTTTGCCTGACGACTGGCTTCGTATGCGCCCGGAAGAATTGTCAGCGGGACAATTTGTTGAAATAACCAGATTACTATTTGGATCGACCGATGAACTTGGCTTAGAATTTGAAAGGAAAGTGTGGCGCAAATTGAAACACGGTTCAAATGATTAAGGTCATATCCAGTTTGCATCTAGAACAAAAATGGCGTTTCGCCAAATTAATGACGAAACAAATGAACTTTTCGAATCCCAAAACAACGCCTATTTTATATATAAGGAAAGTCATCATCTTCTTCGTCGTCGTCAATAACCTCCATGCTTTCGTCAAATTCTTCAAATATCCGATTCCTCCCCCGTCGATGCTTCATTTTTCCCGGAGTTTCTTTCTCTATTTGGTTAGATTTCATTGCTCTCTTTGTTTTCTTTCGAATAGGAATATTTGTAACGAGCCCTGCATTTAAAGCGCTTCTCAAGTCATTGCATTGAACAATTTCAATACCTCGAACAGATGACTTTAATTTTCCCTTAAAAGTAACAATTCTACTAAAGCCCATTCTTTGAGCTTCCAACATTCGTTTTTCAATGGAATGAACTTGTCTTAATTCGCCAACCAGCCCTACTTCTGCAGCGAAGGCTGTATCCGAACGAACTGCTATTGCTAGCAAAGAGCTTACAATGGCAATGGCTATTGAAAGATCTGAAGAACTACTATCAGATGAGTAATTGTCTAATTTTAATCCTCCAACGACATTGAGAAAGATGTCTTTTCTTGTGAATGATATTCCACAACGTTTTTGTAAAACTGCAATAATCAAACGTAACCGAGATCCTGATACTCCATTTACAGTGCGTGAACCACGTTGATCACCATAACAACTAGTAACCAAACCTTGTATTTCTGCCGTAATAGGGCGAGAACCCTCAAGCGCAAGGCAAACTGCGCAACCTTCTTGGTCTAACGTGTCACTTCTCGTAGCCAAAAATAGAGATGAAGGATCCGAAACTGGAACCAGAGAGCCTTCACTAAAGTTAGAATTTCCTTGTTGCGACATTTCATATACACCTACTTCATCGGATGAGCCGAAGCGGTTCTTTGTTGCTCTGAGAACGCGTAAATTCCCGTAACTTCCAGTACGATCACCTTCTAAATATAGCACACAATCAACCATGTGCTCAACAGTTCTCGGTCCAGCAACATCTCCTGATTTAGTTACGTGCCCGACAAGAAATATCGGAATAGATGTGCTCTTCGCTACTCTCATAAATAATCCAACTGTTTCTTTCACCTGGGTTACGCCACCAGCCAAACTTGTACCACCGGATTCGCACAGCATTGTCTGTATTGAATCAATTATGACGAGGCTTGGTACTGCTTTATCGTCAGTTGGGTTTGAAATAATTTCTGCAATTGAATCTGCATCTGACATGCAGAGTAGCAGTAAGCTAGAGAAGTCTATCCCAAGTCGGGCTGCTCTCGATGCAATTTGCCACTCATTCTCCTCGGCAGAAACATATATTACGGGACCAAATTGGTCACTATTATCTCTTTCATCTTCATCTAAACCCATCCCTATCCCATGCCTACCACAAGACATGGATGCAACTGAGCCAGCAACTTGTAGAAGTAGTGTACTCTTTCCAATTCCTGGCTCGCCACCAATGAGTGTCAAAGATCCAGGCATAATACCACCACCTAGGACATTGTTGAATTCTTCGTTATCAGGAATTTTTAGGCGTTCATGAAATACTCTGTTGTCAATTCTGTCCTTATGGCTTTTTACCAGTTCAGATATTGGTAAGAGTTGATTGGAGTCAACACCAGCTGAGCTCCCAAGCCAAGCTCCTCTGCTGCCATTGCCGGCACTATTGGCAAAAATTGGTCGACTTCTGCTACCTTCCACCGCTGAACGTCGCACTGAAAACTCTTGAACGGTATTCCATTTCCCACATGTAGGACATCTACCGATCCATTTCACGAACTCAGCCGAACAATTGGTACAGACAAAAACAGAAGCGCGATCCTTTGCACCTTTGCCAAGAGCTTTGCGCTGGTTCGGGGAGGATCTTGACTTTAATCCAAAAGAATGAACTTTTGGTGGGGAGAATGAGCTAACGTCTACCTCAGGCGGAACGTCGTCATCATCGGTATCATTCTCGTCAAAACTTCCATCATAATTACGATCATCTTCGAAGGCGAACATTTGTTGACGCCTCGAACAACCATGAACATCGTTATTATAAATTGAAAGAGGTAGATTAGAAGTCGAAATGAACGCCGAAACTGAAACCGAACATATTGTTAATATTCTGAGTATTGTTATGGTACGAAAAGAGAAAACCAATCGACGATAATTGATGATATTTCCTGACTTCATTGAAATCCACATCAATCGTCGCAAGAAAGAAAATGTGGCCGCAAACATTGTTTCATCCTTGTCGTAACATCAGTGTTGCCGTCATATATTTACAGCTTTCAAATTCAAATGAAGTTTTGATAGTTACTGGTCGTAATTACCCTCTTGATTCTTGAGGCGACATAATATGAAGAATCAAAAGATCCTTAGTTTTTGTAACTCGGGCAACGATCTCCTTCTTTTGAAAGAGTGGATCCTTATGACTTATGAACCATTCATTGGCCATTGGGACATAAGGGATGTACACATGTACCTGTATAGACATACCGGTAGCATGTCTTTAAAATTATCAAAAAATATCTTCAAAAATGGGGTCTTTCATTGTTCCTTACGTAGTCTTATTATCAAATTTGAAGAACAGCAACTAATTATATGCGTAGATGATATTAAGTCATATGTCAAGATTCGAAAATCGCCATATGGCTTTTATGTTGGGACAATAATCTCGAATTATTAATACATGTATGTACATTGTAGTGGCACAACCAAAACATTCAACAATATAAATAACAAGAGATAAATTGAATGCATGTACCACAGCTCCGAATTGTTTTGAAGTGGAATAAAATAATTAAAAAAATTGCCTAATGACAATGTATCCGCGTATGGAGTACAGTCAGTATATTATTATGCAATTTTCGTTTCGTTTCTTTGATTTATCTTCCTGTCGCAGGTAGTCCTAACAACTGCTTGATAGTATCGTAAATAATGAGCTGAGCTGTGACTATGGTGGACACGTGATAAATGCGAGCGTTGAATCCCCTCGTAAACCCGCCGATACCGTCTGCGTTGTATATTGTCCGGATCACCTTATCTACTTCTCGTACATGGTCATTTCCATAGCACTCTGTCAGTATAACGTCGCCAGGATGAGAAGCAACACAAGCACATATTGACGCCAAGAAGGCAGAACTGATTGAAACAAATGCTTTGAATTCTTCATTAGGGATGAAGAAATGATGAGCCTGGGAGTAAAGAAATGTTGCAATGGCATCAAACGATACTTGTTTCGCAATTGTGTAGGGGATTTGTTTCGTCAACATAGGCCCAATTCCAGATAAAGACGGTAAAAGGCCCTCTTTTGTAAATTATTTAAACTCAGAATTGTTTAAAACAGTACGCTCGAGAGATGCACGTTGACACACATACCTTCTCCTAACAGACGTTGTAATCCACCGAGCTGTAAAAATAATGTAATATTGATAAAACAAATTGAATTTGGAAACAAATACTTTGCAGACGCACCAAAAAGCCCTTGGAGTAATCTTCCTGCACCACAGTTTTTATTCGAGCTTTCTAATTTTGACGCAGGATTCAGAAGCATAGAATTTAAAGCATTGTTTCATTGACTTAAATTTTACTGACCTCAATTGGGCACAGAACAATTGATGCGATTGATCCAGAAATTATGCTCGCAAATAAGGAAGAGATTGTTAAATTTTCGAAACTGAAAATTGATATGAAAGCAGGCTTTAACGCTTCGTAAATCCCAAATTTTAAAGCGCCTTCTATTCCATACCCAACAAATGTTGGGATGATCCCCTTGAATAATACAGACGGACCATATTCTTGTATGATACCACTGGCGTCATGAACTAAACCTTTCCCGAATTTCTTCAACACGACATGAGCAAGTACCAATTTAAACTTCGATTATTAGAAGCCTATCATACCTCAGGTTCCGCTTGCATTTTCGTTTTAATCACGTCTAATGGCGTCGTAATTCCGTGACTGCACGTTACGTAAAACAATTTATATGAAGACTTCAAAAGTCAAAAATAATACTAGTGCTCACCTGATCGCTGCGCATGAACCACCCGCGATAAAGAAACGATAATCTCCGATTTCGGTTGATCTATTGATAGAATTACTATTACCACTTTGTAACGAATTCAAATTAAGATTAGTGTCTTCCGAAGCAATGGACGAATCTGCCAGAGATGTTAAAACGATTGCGGTGGAGGCAATCCCCATATTGCAACAGCGAGAGATCGCATCTCTTCGCGAAATAAATGACACCTCGTTCTCTTCTGAGTTTTTATGATATTCAATTCTATCACTATCACTATCTTGCAATCGTACATGTCGTGAAGATTGCGACTTAAAAATAATACAACATTGGGAGTCCAATCTTCTGTGAATATGATGATTGAAAGAGAAGGTCGCACTACATTGAACTTGACAAATGCCACTCAATACAATGATAAACCATATCGTAATTACAATGCAGGGGCATTCCTTCTTCGTTGATGGCGATGACATTTCAGGTTTTATAACGCAAACCTTGTGTTTTATCGTTTCAGAAGTGTGTTTCGAAATGAGAATCTAATACGAGCTTTGGCCTTCGTCACATTTTGACGTCGTGATGTCGTGATACCTCCTCTCTTATTTACCCACGTAATCATTCATCATTCATCATTCATCAGTCCTTCCTCGTTGCATAAAACAAGTTTGGCACGCTAACATGTTTTCAAATACTCCAATACTAAAATTCTTAGTCATATCGCTTCTTCATAGCGTTCAGAGCTTTATTCCTTTCGAGTCCTCAAAAGGTATTTCGAGGAAAGCTTTTCCCACTTCAAAGCATACATTCGGACGATTGGACGCAGAACTAATAAACAACGAAGGTCTGGAATCGCAGATTATATCTTGCCTAGTAACCTACGTGTTCTGTATCGGATGGTTTGATCGCCCTAGAGGAGAGTTGGTGGTATCAGAGGAGTCTTTAATCGTGAAGCAAAGTTGCGTAGAGGGAGCAGGTCTCGGGCTATTTGCCGGAAGAACAATTGAAAAAGGAACTGTCCTTGGGACCTACCCGGGTGTCGTGTTGCCAATAAATGTTTATAAACGGAAACTTAGAAATTTTTATTGCAGCAGTGACTACGTCTGGGTAAATAATGAGCAAGGTTACGTAATAGATCCTACTGACGAGAAAGGACTTCTATCAGATTATTGTACAGGTGGAACTGATTCATATCCCTTGAGCGTATTTATTTTGCGTACACTATTTGGCTCCTTACGTGTCCCAACTAAGTTGGCACGTATTAATGAACCTCCTCTAGGTTCGGATTGCAATGTTCTGTCAGTGGAAATTGAAGATAAACAAAAGGTTCGCTTTGTTGCCTCTCGAGAAATATTTGAAGGAGAGGAATTATATATTGACTATGGCAAAAATTATGACCGTAGCAAATATTCCTCTTGAATTTTAAGTTTTAATTAAGGAAATTGTGTGATCATTGCACGAACATACACGTTGTAGGCATCTTCTCTAATTGCCGACGATGAGATTATCACTGCTTTCGCCACATATTCAAATTATTCGTGCTTTGAGCGACAAAGGTGTTATCTGCAGTTGGCCAACCGCCATATCTTCCGTATACTCTGCCACCGCACCAACCAGTTGCAACTTTTCAAAGCTACGAAGGAAGATTTCAGTATTTTCTAATTCAACCGCCCCGTCATTACGCCTATGTGGGATCTTGGCAAAAAATGTGGATGAAGGAAGCACAACTTCACTCTCAGTTTCTAAGACTAGCGCTTCCGTCTCGACAGTGAGAAGAAGATAAGGATACAGTGGTTCTTTGAAAAGCCCCCATACCCACAGCCCATCTTTTCGGTCGTCTGGGTCTTCAGAAAGAGTCCATCGTGCAAACTTTATCTTCAACTGTTTTTCATCCTCCAAATCATCATCAGTAAAAATCTGTTCAACAGTGCCTTGTGGCGGCTCGTACCCGACATCCTCCTGAAAGCAAGCTTTCAAGTTGAAAACCTGATCTCCGATGTCCTTACCATCACTAGACTTTAAACCAGTAAGGAACAATCGGAACTTCCAAGTAGTGTCCTCGTCTAACGTCGGAACTACAGCTGTCATGTACAAAGGCGTCGAGGCTATCCTCCCCGTTACTTTAGATCCGGTCGATAAAAATGATAATGATCGGCCATTATCCGCACCCAAAAGGAACGACGAGCCGCTCGAAAGTAGTAAAAGAAAACCTACAATTGAAAAGGTTTTCGAAAAGAAATACATGACAATTTATCCCGAAATATATAGTGTCGATTCGTCAGCTTAAACTTGCGGCGTACAAATACTTTTATCCAATGCAAAATGATTTGAATACATTGAATATCATTGTGTATATACGTTAACCTGCTCTTTTTTGCTCACACCAAATAGAAGCCATTGCGTTCCTTACGTCATCTTGGGGTATGTGGTGCCTGTATAGAGAGAGATTGAGAGGAACAGTGATGTGGAAATGTTTCAACGCTGGCCTGAGTCGATCAAGATAAATTAGTATAATACATATACAATTGCCATTATAGTGAGCTACTTTAGCCTAGTGTGTGATGGATCTTCGGCGAGCGGTGAGCGGTGAGCGGTGACAGGTCGTAATTGGACAAACTTCGCTGTACTTACGTGCACCGCGCGTATCTCAGCCGGTTGTAGAGCAGTAGGGTGATGTGTACTCTTTGTTCAGATGAAACTGCTGTCTAACCAATACACCATGTAGGAAAGCAACTGTACATACAGATTGCAATGGTGTAGGGTGATAATATGCTTAACTAGGCTAGTCTAAGCACGTAGGATAATAGTAGTAATAGATGCAGGATAAAGATAGTTAAAAGGATGCTCATGCAGAGCCATTTCAAAGGTAGTTACATAGTAGATTAGAATACAACAAAAAGTATAACAAGGTATCCTTCGGAAGTGATCCGGGCAAGACCGCAATCCGACGCCACTCGCCGTAAGGGCTAGAATAGCCACCACAGTGAAACTTATCTAGTCTCCGCAAGCTTGTACACGAATAGTGCACAAGCTTGGGCCCAACGACCTGGTTAGTGTATGCGCTTGCCAGGAGCTTAAAAAGTTCGGCACAGGATTACGCCCATACCCAGCGTGTTATAAACCAGAGGTTGACGTATCTCAGGTGCTAGACGCGGAAAGAACTAACCGATTTCAACAATTGATTGGAATATTAA
>Ga0115008_10001191_pt1 | contig 20720 bp, 20 predicted proteins | sample FraStrMetagenome_FD_87164 | JGI IMG/M metagenome (GOLD analysis project Ga0115008, IMG submission 87164) | Marine eukaryotic phytoplankton communities from Arctic Ocean - Fram Strait ARC3M Metagenome | ecosystem: Environmental > Aquatic > Marine > Oceanic | place: Fram Strait | collected...
GACGCACGGCAGCGTGCGAGGGTGTGTTACTACCACCTAGGTAGTATTTAGCCACACTGCCGTTAAGTACACATGACGTCACAACGAACGTCGACGTGTCTATCCAAGATCACAACGAACGTCAACGTGTCTATCCAAGATCAAGCGGTCACTACGATAATCTCATAATTATTATAAGCTGATCTTAATGACCAAAGCTTCATCTTAGTAATAGAGGGGTCCTCAAAGAAATCTGTTTGAACACATGTATTAACATGACCACACATTACTCTTAAAGCATAAATTACAAATGACCCTTTTTACATTCAACTTCAAGTATTCAAGTAGCTCATTTACATGTTAATCACATTTACATTGTAATCACTTTTACTAAAACATGCAAACCAAAGAAAGAGATGTTGTTGTTAACGACAACTTAACTTTTCCCGCGACATTATATACGATTCTTGACGAAGTAAGCATCAATAAGAATTGGGTCAAAAACATTGCAAGCAGAGACTACTCATGTGCTGATGAATATGTAGCCGTCAACACGATTATCGGCTGGAGGCCGCACGGAAGAGCGTTTATTGCGACACATCCTAAACTTTTTGAGGTATGGAAAACGTTGATAACAAGAAAAATAATTTGCGATTGCAAACTAAATTTTTTGCATTCTATTATTATAGAAAATTCTTATGGGACGATATTTTAGGAGCAAGACCTATTCAAGCTTTCAAAGACAGCTCTTAGTCTATGGGTTTAAACGCATTACCAGGGGACCTGACAAGAACTCTTATTATCATGACCAATTTGTAAGGGGAGAGGAACGTTTGCTGAGGAATATTAAGAGATGTAAGGTGAAACCTCCACACGTTAGAATGATTCGACATGGGGAGACCTTGCTTGAAAAATCTTCTTCATACTTTGATGATTGTTTCAAGAAAAGAAATTCATCCGTTGTATATGATTACGTGACAGTTGGACCACAAAAAAAGGGAGAATTTCTTCCTTTACCTTTAAATAATCGTCAATCATCTGATTGTTGTATCGGCGTGTGTAGTATGATTTCTGGGAAATACGAGAAGATAACCGCAAGCGCGCCGTTCCCAGGCAGTCCTCAGGGAATGCTCCATTCTCATCCCAATCATGATCATAATTCTAAGCAGATTACGAATTACCGTATTGAAAAAATATCTATCGAACCAGCGTAAACGAACCATCGACAAAATGAGATTTCCAACTTTGAAGTTTGTCGATACGCTATAATTCGAGACGTTGGTACTATTTTTTGAGTTGCCAGATAAACGGACAAATTATTCTTTTTCAACTGTCACATATTTCTTAAAACTGAATTCCAGATCACGTGATTTCGATTTTTCCCTCCTCGTTAATCTATTTTCATAGCTATGTTTCTAGGATTCAAGTAACTTTGTGATTTGAATTCGTCTCGATTTCTATTACAGTGATTTTATCATCGGTGCCCACCATGGAAGTCGTTGTAGACTACTGAGAAACTTCTTTGCATACATGGTGTCAATAAGAATTTAGTCGTCGATTTGTGTACCGTTAGCGATCGCTCATATGATGTTGAATATATTGGATCAAACTTTTTGTTTTATTGATGAACCAGAAAAAGACAAAAACATATATACGTCGAATGTTTACATTTTGCTACAATGCCCGAACATTTTCTTGAATGTTGATTCAGGGATGATAGTATTAGCCAGGGCTGATTGATTATCCGCCTAAACAAATGTCGGCTCTTCACATGCAATTCACGTCATACGAAGTTTGATCCGAAGACCACGCACATATTCAGTACCAAATTTCATAGTTGTAAAATCTGAACCAAAAAAAGCTTGTTTTGACACATGATTGTTTTTAATTCATCCAATGTATGAGCGCTTGAATAAGTTAAATTTAAAAAACGAGCGTTCGATATTCTTGTCATATGATCAGTGACCAAAGTATGCTCTCATCATAAGCTCTAAGGATCGAGGTTCTAGCATATTTTGCGGGGGCACCTTTAACGTACAGTCAACCTTTGACGCGGTCAAATCTCTCCTTTCTTAAATATATTTTAATGTCAAAAACCATCTCAGCGTTGTGGTGGGGTTTCAAACTTCCAAAATTCGATATAATGACTGAAGATATCCCACTCGTTGTAATACTAAATGCGACTACATCATTGATACATATTTCTACACGTCAATTCTTCCCAACTCAACGATCCATCGTAGTACTCCAACCATATATTGGGAGAGTGATTGATAACAAGGCATTTCTGTAGCCAATACATCTGTTTCAGGTCGATAACTATTTTACAAGAGTATAATTGCCCTCTAAGGAAGAGGATCGGCTACCCATTTCTTGACATTTTTACTGCTTGCTTAACATACTTCGTTGATCTAAATTACCATTTCAAGGAGATCATTATTAAATACGTCTCTGTGGGGATTCACCAGGAGGGCCAGACGATTCTTCCTTGAGCTTGAAATATTTCCCGATTTCTTGACGGAATACATAATTACTCTTGTCACATGGCTTGGTAGTTGGAGTAAATTACATTCATTCGTAAGAAACATTCCCTCACTTGTGAAGAGGAGTGGGTATAGCGAAACGAATTTCCTCAATTGTAAACCATTAATTTCGATGCAAACTTCAACCTCCTCATCTTGCATTTCGCTCTTTAATTGACAAAATCTCAAATTTACAGAAGCTTAAATAATTTTCGATACTTATTGCGAAGACGTTTTAATCTTGTCATTGTTGAACACTCACAATACAACTTTTCGTTTACATGCACATCAATGTTGAAAAAGAAGAAATCTGCTGCCAAATGTCAAAACATGGTCGTCCCAGCTACTGCGGCACAAATACCGACAACGCCAGCCGCAATTATTTCCCACACATCATTTAAAAAAACTCAATTCCATAGCTGTCCAGCCGTAAGTTATCGTGCCAACTGAACTTTCAAGCTCCTCAACTCACTCCTAGGTGTCGTGCTGTAGGCATCCCATTTCGGACTGTTCAGTGTCCGGTGCTTTTCTTGGCTCTGAACATAGAAGAGGCATGTGATGATACGTGTTATTAGATGCTGTCTGATGGAAATTTGAGGTACCTGAAGTTGTGACTATGAATCCTACTGCTGCATTCTTCCTGTGATATCCGATAGAAATTGGTCGCTTACTTTTTCGTTGGAATTGTATCTAAGGCTTTTATGTTGGATTCTATAGTGTACTAGATAGCGGACCAGGCGGCAATGGCATGCGTAGAAATAACGAAACATTTTAACTTCCTGGAAGCACTTAAAGCGAAAAATGCAAGATGAGGAGGTTAAAGTTTGAAAATTACTTATTGCAAATTGGATAAGTAGTCTCCGAAAGAAAATGTCGGCTCAAAATAAGCCCAGAACGTGAATTTTCTCTTTCTATTTTTTTTAACTAAATGCTTTTATTTTATTAACTTCTACTCTTGTCAAATCTATATTATTAGTGGCTGTCATCGATCATGTTTCGAAGTATCATTTATCATTTCTTATGAGACATAGAAACCAGATCGATTCCGACACAAATGGACGAGAATTTTTTTTTTTTTTAAACTGTATGCTTTTATTTTATTAACTTCTAGAGAATTATGCACGATTGAAAAGGAAGTATTAGAAGGTTGGAAACGATCACATTGGCGAACATCTATATCAAAGATTTAGATATGCGGCAAGTGGTAATGCAAATACTACGTAACATGTTCGCGTGTCGAAAATCGCCACTGAAATTTTTAGATTTTTTTTTTGAAACTGTATGCTTTTATTTTATTAACTTCTACTCTTGTACCAGGTATTTCTATGTAAACTAACTAGGAACAAGTACTAGCTTGAAATAATAAACAAATCTTCTACAAATATACTATGTGTGTCGTAAATGTATATGTAGATTTTTTGTATTTTCAAAATATTTTCTTCATTTTATTAGACTCTACCTCATAGAGAGATTGGCTTTTTGTGCACCAAACGTTCAATTTGCACATGAGTGCATTTCATGATTTCTTAGGAATTCCAACTTGATTTCTAAATTCCAACATAGTGCACATCCATGAAACCTTCTTTTCCAAAAATCGAAAGGTAGATGTTGTAATTTGTAATGATCTCTCATCAAGAAGAGCAAAATGAATCTCAGGCTTACAACTCGTGCCAAGAAAGCAGGCGAAATTTACGATACACATCATGGCAACAAAAGTTTCAAATCCCAGCAAAACACCTGCGCTATCAGCTATTTAGGATGGATGCCGTCCTTGCGATCGTACTTGCAGCGTATATTTTCGTAGATCATGGTCCCTTGTTCTGCACAATGAGCAACACCATCAGATTGAATCTGCCTACTGGGCACTCTCGTGTACATTGGAGCTTTTTAATTTGATATTGTTTGGGTTCTTTGAACGCTGGATCGTGCTCTATATCGCGCATGGTGTTGAGGAATGGCTGGCCACCCTCACCTTCACAACGAAGACATGGAATGTGAAAGCAGGGACCTTTTGCGACTCCACAGCAATAAGGAAGTCGCTACCCTTATCGAAAACAATCAGAGATAAAGACTTTCAGCAGGCACAATCCCAACCATGGTTCCATAACAAGACTGCTGTACTCCTAACAATTACTGTGTTGCTTCCTTTCGATCTTATAGCAAGAGGGAATAGAAGCAATTATACACCTGTATGCGGCATATTGCAGGCATATGATCATGAGTCATGTTGGGCAGTTGTTGAGTTTGACATGAAGAAGTTCGGGAAGGAAATACTTTTAGGCCTTTTCCTAGTTGATCTTATCCTTGGAGCGGCGCATATGCTCAGCCACAAGGGTCCCCTTAAGGAAATATTGTTCAAATATCATGCCAAGCACCATAGTCGTCATAGCAATTACTCATCGGTTAAATATGTTGGAAATCCTTTTGATTTCGAAGTATTCTTGACGCAGATATGTTTTGCCTTCCTTCCGCGATTTATAGGAATTGATGTTTGGACCGGCATCTTCCTTGTTAACTTTTTCAGCCTCCAGCTCCTGCTCGAACACTCGGGTTACATCAACATCTTTGCCCTGAGTCATGCACCATAATCATGGTAATGTTGCATTTTATCACTTTCCGTTGGTGGAGATTTTTCTAGGGAGGATGCCATCATTGAAACAACTTGAGAAGAATAAATGATCAAGTTCGATGTCTGACTTCATTGCCCATATATGTAATACCATTTTAATCAATTTAAACCTATATTTAATATACCGGCATTCTTCATTCTGACACTTGAAGATGCAATAGGACAGTTTTGCATATATTTAGATGACTTTCGATTGGTAGGAGTGGTGGTAGATTGGGCAGGTTACGAAGGAAAGATGTAGGTCTTGTTCAATATTGCAAATCTTTTCTTTTTATCAAGTAGTTCCACAGAGAGATGATCAATTTCCATATGAGGTTGAATCCTAGCAATAATCATTTCTTCAACCAGGTCCAACAACTGGAAATAGTTAATAGTCGTATCGAAGCCAAGGGTCCACCATGTCATTCTTTTTCGTAAAAGAGAGAAGATTCTTTTCGTCCTCGTCCAGATCTATATTGTCCGCGGAGATTGAAAATTGAAACTAACTGAGAGAGAGGGGGAGTTTGCTGCCAATACTATAAGAAGAGATCAATGTACCAACCCATACGCTGGAAATCCTTTTCTCCTTTTTACAATCTTCTTCTGCACTTCTTTCATTTTAGGATGATGGTGAAGCTGAATATTTGGTACCTGACCGTGTGACATTTTTCCTAGGCACTCTCTCAAATAAGGCGTGCGTCCTCTGCGTAATTGAGGCAAATTATAGAAAAGAAATTGTTTCCGCGATCGTTGGCAACTGCTACTGATGGACAGTGTGCATAATGTCGAATACTTTGCGCGATTCCTTGTTGGCTAGAATTTAAAAATTCCTCCAAACCCTAACGTATGCAACAGATAGAAGTGTTTGTCATTGTTATAAACAAGAAGTAGGCAAATTAGGCACACTGAGGTGTATAGAAGAATTTTATTTTATGAATTATATGGTTAAGATATGCAAGAGGACATTAATGCTTTAGATTTTCATAAAGAAGCGGTTATTACAAAGAATATTGGTTTAAATATATGGTTGCGAAAGGGGAGAGTACAAAATAAGAACTGCGACTGCCATTTTAAGCATACTGTATCGTAGGAAATATGCCAAAGAAACATAAGGTTTTCACAAAATTGTGTTGCCTCGCTATGTGTGCAGCATTGCGTTAAGATGGAGTACACAAATATTCATACTTTGTCCTGCTAACAGCGGCTGCATCTCAGCTTGCATCACAGGATCGAGTGATTTTGCCGAAGCACTTGCAAACTACAGTTTAGACGCCAATACAAACTTGAACCTGACAAAGTTGATGAACTTGAAGCAACTGCTCTGCAAAAGCATGGCAGTCACAGACAGTGAGATGTTTCGAAAAATGAGAGTAATTGATAATGTTCATCGGGGAGAGTGAAATGAATTCGTGAAAATCGTTGAGTGAATGTATGGAATCGACATTATTTTTATCTATCGATATGTCAGCAGAAACGTAGAAACCTAAATACATGAGTAGATGTTAACAAAATATAACAATGTAAATAGAATATTGGAAAAACTGAACGAAATACATTAAGTACGCGACGTAAATACTTCTTAACATTTCCTGTGAAGGACCACCTACGACTGTACGCGAATTTTCTCTTCATCTTTACAAATCAACGAAGACATCGTAATTCGTAATCTATTTCTATGACGAAACATTGGAAGAAAATTGTCATCAGAGTCGAAAAAGGGAAGTCAGAGGGATTTATTTGCAAGTGAGAATGTTGCGAGAAGGTTACGAATTGTTTCTTGACATTGGGCGGCTGAAGAGGAAGTTGGGTCAAAAGTTCAATGAACCAAAGTAATATGCTTAAGAAGAGGCTACGATTCCTCAATTATCTCCAGCAAAGCTCAGGGGCGAAGGTGAAAGATTTGGAACGAACAACTTAACAACGCAACATACCTGCAGGTAAAAAGAAACTGCTACTCAAGCGGCGGGTGAGTGAAATGTTGAGGGTTACTACAAAGACGGGAGCTCGTTGTTCAATGTAAAATAATATGGTATATTTTATGATTCGATCATATGATAATTGCACCTACTCCTCTTCTGAACCAGTTATTGATGAGAAGGACCTACGACGTATAGTTGCTCAATAAATAGATGTTGGCAACAAAAGCATGTAGTAGAGAAATTCAACACTATTTCTCATCACTGGCGTTTTGGTGTTGTATCTCTCTTTGTACCATTCGTTAGATAACAGCGTTACGAGTAGATAAATGTAAGGATCCTGCCCTCTGCATTACATCTGCAATGGTGCGAATTAACGATAATCATCGCAGAATGAAATCAGCTTGTAAATGTATTAATGTACGACGCATAATTGATAAATGTCTTTCTTGTTCATAATAAATTGTCTGCACTTTGTAATGTAAGTCACGTAATTGATAAATATCTTTCTTGTTCAAAATAAGTTTCTGCGCTTAGCTTCATCAGTCAAGGGTGAACATTGACTGCTCCAAATTCAGTAGACTCTTTACCCGACTTTGTGCGAACCGATCCAGTCGTACTTTTTCATTTAATACAATAAATGCTCTTACATCAAAGTTTTGTCGAGGACGTGCATTTAACTTTTGAATAATATCTGACAGTGCACAGTGCCAAATATCAGATAGGTATGAGGAATCCCGATCATATTGTTTGAATACCATGCATTCCTTCGAAGTTAACTCAGGGAAGCAATACCATAAACTCTTTCGTTGATCAGGAAGTTCTTTTGGGAACGCATCCGGTGAAGAATGATTTTTAGAAGAATAAGTTGTTGTCATGAGCCCTAATGGCGCCCTCATCACAGGTTCAAATGATGTATTTTGCCAAAAGTTAAGTAATATGAAGCGATGGCCTTCTTTAATGTACTTGGCTACTTGATCTGCATCAAATTCAATATTTTCTTCCGACACACGATTCTTGTTGCTCAATAGCAAGTTTACAAGCTCTTCCGCTCCAGAACATGCACCTACATCTGTATCAATATGAACCGTAGCTGCTACTGGGGCGGTTTTTGTTGTATAGGCACAACGATCATTCATGTTCAAATTTTCCCCTCGGACAGTTGGGTTCCAAAACGCACAATACAGTATATCATCAAACAAGGAAGGAAGGACAGTCTTGCGCAAATATTGCGAAATATATTTTTTACTAACGTCATTAGGGTCATTCCAATCAACACTCCTCACATTATCACAAACCAGATTTCTTTCTAGTAGTTCGAATCCGCAGGTAGAAATGCTTGGACGAACACGCCTCGGTATCGATGAATCAAAACTCCATACACCATCTCTTGCATTATATATTTCTTCTGCAACGATCCCTTTCTTTGATAAGTAATTTTCGATGCCATAATGCGTTTGAACATATTCGTTGGCAGCAGAATAATCCACTGTTCCTTTCGACCAGGAGGAGGATTGCACAGTTTCGTCATAACTCTCCATTTTTGTTATGGAGGGCGACGAGCACTCATTATTCATTCCTACTCCATCTTCATCTTTCGACTCGCTTTCCTTACCACACTCATTCATATATGATAATGATAATGCAGATAAATCTTTTCCACTATGTCCGTTGGACAAGCAAAGGATCGGAATTACATTCCAGTACATGTACAAAAGAAATGGAACGCACCAGCTGCTGCTGCTACCTATGATGGAAAGAGAATTGGTTTGTTTCATTGTCGTAGATTCATGTATTTAAGCTTGTATACTATTTACATTTTAAAATATGTATTTGGGCATCCAACTTATGAAATTCTTTTCTTTCCTATTTTTCAAAGTATTTTTTCTGCCGTCCCATGTGTACGTACGTAGAACTACTATCGACTATCGGTAGTGAGTGTGAGTGTCAAGAGCAAATGGCTAGAATTTAGCCTTATTGACGTTAATAATATCAAATATCCAAAACCCCTCTCCCCTCTCCAAAAGAGAGCGGATGTGCAAACTCGTAAAGTAGAAGTTAATAAAATAAAAGCATACAGTTTTTTTTTTTTTTTTAAACCATAAACAACAATTCGCTCGTGCCTCGTGTTACTTTTATACCTCGAAGTATATTTTATTCCACACAGACAATTTTTTTTATTTTTTTTACTATCCAATTTTTTAATATTATCGAACACAGACAAAAAAATATGGAACAACCACCTCCAATCCCCACCACCACCCCCTCATCTATCCTATCCACCCTGGTATCATTCGGGACCAAATCCGGAGCAGCAATCGCAGCAACATCCTGTCTAGGAATCGCTCTATTATACGTATTTCAGGAAAAGTTACTCTACTTTCCAGAAATCGGAGGCTTGCCGAGAAGGCCTGCTCAGAATCCAAAGTATTATCGAAGTCCGACGGAGCATGGGTTGGAATTTGAGAATGTTATGGTAGAAGCGAGTGATGGTGTGAGAACAAATGGATGGTTGTTGTTGCAAAAGGGCAGCAGTCGACAGAGTCCTACCGTTATATTTTTTCATGGGAATGCGGGGAATATTGGGTTGCGGCTGCCCAATGCGAGGCATATGTATCATTATTTAAAAGCCAATATACTTATGGCGGAATATCGTGGTTTTGGGGATTCGGAGGGTGCTCCGACGGAGGTGGGTATACGTCGTGATTCGGAGGCGGTCCTTCGTTATGTCATGAATCATTCGTCGATAGATCCTTCGCAAGTATTTATTTTTGGAAGGTCTTTGGGTGGGGCTGTTGGGTTTCATTTAGCAGAATATGCGGAAGAAAATCGTATTCCTGTCGCTGGATTAATAGTGGAAAATACGTTTTTGAGCATAAGCAAGATGATTGATGTTTTAATGCCATATCTTACTCCGCTGAAAAGTTTGATACTAAAAATTGGATGGGATTCAGAACATATAGCCGCAAAATTGCGTATGCCTGTTTTATACTTAGCTGGTGAGAAAGATGAATTGGTACCACACGAGCAAATGCTGGAATTGCACAAGTTGAGCAGTGTAGAGAGAAAAGGCATTGGGGGAGGAAATAGTGTGCACGCTCAACTTAATATCGTTAAAGACGGACGTCACAACGAAACATGGATGCAAGGAGGAAGGGAATATTTTGATAGCATACGAAAGTTCATTTCGGCCTCGATAAGGGTTAACAAGAATGTTTCTGACTCGGATGGACAACGATGTACGGATAATCAAGTGAATTCAGCTGCAGTGCCTGATGTATTACCATCCATGGCATCTTCTTCGATACCTCTTATGCCTAAGACTTTAACTGGTATGGCGAAAGAGGCTTCATCTACGAGCCATAGAGAGTCTTCGTCGAATGAAAAGCAATTATAAAGTGAAGATTTTTGAAACTATTCTTGCTTTACGACCCTTTATTGGCTAGGAAGCTGATCACGAAAAATACTACCTTTCCGTTACGTGATCAAGTTGATAAGCCAAACGTTGTAGGTTATACTCATTCCTTGTTTGACTACATTTGTACTAATATGAATAATGGCTTGCAGGTGTATTTTTTCGTAGTACATAGACTCATTTATGACTCGTCCTTCTACTTATTTTTGGCTGGAATCTAAGGAACACTTTGTTCAACAATAATTGGGGCGTACGCATTTTGTTCATGAGATTTGTTTCAGGTGAGAAACAGATCAAGTGGCACTATACAAAGACCTTCTTTACAATTAGCAAAAAGTGTGATAGGAGTTAGTGCATAATGCCCTCCAATATATATATATATATATATGGTTACCTGTATAATGATTTTAAATTTTTGGCAGTAATAGATCTGCTTTTATCTTCAACGTCCCTTCTTTCCCACTCATTGAGAATCCAACTTTGTGTGGCAGACGACATACTGGTGGTAATGTATCACAGTCACTATCCCAAGAGTGTTTACGATAATCAAGTAAGAACTAAATGTCACCAGCGCATTGTATTGGAAAACTTCAAATTAACATTAAGTATATATATAGGCATTAGCATCTTCTCATTATTTCTCTCCCATTCTGCTAATTTTCTCAGCGACTGATGTTCCTTCGCCTTTACCACACTTGCAACACAAGAAATAGAAGACGGTCAAGATAGTCACCACCACGTATGCAATAACAAATACATGATTTTCGAAGAAGAAAGAGAAAAAATCAAGATAGAATATATTTGTTCCGACGATCTGGTATAAGATTGTATACTGACCATATAACGTCAACGAGGAAATCACAAATTGGACGAGAGGTAACGTCGTCAACAAGACAAGGCCAAGGTTGAAAAGCATTGAGGACATATATGTTGCTCCGTACTTCATAGGATGAATCGTGAAGAAGCCAACACTGTAAGCATTACAAATTAAAAACACATGTTAATCTATTTAAATGATATGAATGAGGATATTAGTGCTATCAAACTTACTTCAAACCAAGCATTAGATTACCAGTAATAACTGCGAAAAGTAGATAAAACGAAAACACGGAAATGGTGACAAATGGAAAGACAGGGAAAAAGTCGATGTATTCAAGATATTCGTTGAGGAAAGGATGGAAGGGATCGTCGGGGAGGGTGTAGATAACAACTTGAAGTATCCAAACAATTGCAACTATTGCACATAAAATTCCAATGATAAGCTTCAAAGGATAATAAATCGCCCCAAATTTTCTCCATGGAGATTTCGCAAAATTAAGAGTCTCATAATCGTCTTCAAGCGCATAACAGTCCCTCTTGAACTTTTTTAGCTTCTCGTCGGCCTCTTTGTTTAACTTTCTTTTTTCCCAAAATCCCAACGAAGAGTTATCCTTGTTTTTTATTTCCTCAACTTCTTTGCCTCTTTCAATTAACTCGTTGACTCTTTCACGAAAAGTTTCTTTCGCTTGGTTAAGTTTGACTGGGTCCATTTTCACAGGGCGATTGATATAACTACTTATCAAATTTAACGGGATTGCGGCAGTTCCGACACCGCCAAAGATGGAGAAAAAGAAATAACTTTGGAAACCGCAACCTTAGAAAATGTTGCGATATAGATTGATTTTATGATATGTTGAGACTTACCCAATGAAAATGAGAATTGCAGGCAGGTACTGGGAAAGTGTGAGATCAACTTCGACATTTTCTTCTGATGACCGGTCTGACGCACTTGTAGCAAGACTGAGTTCATCTGCTGATATAGCTGGAAATGACACATCAAAAGTTCCAACTTCACCAGTATTACTTATGAGACTATCGAAACTCACTCCCTCCATTTCAGTAACTGGCACTTTTGAGGTGTGCGATAAAAGGTAGGGAACGAAAACTATTACAGCCGAAACTATAAGCACAAAAACCTCGTAGCATAAAGCACCTTTTGCCTTCCCAGTGCATCCAATTTTTTGAAGAGGTTTCCCAGAACTCATCGCTAAAAGAGACATTAAATATATATTTTCAAACTTCTACGACACCAAAAATTTGAAAGCAAAACCGAAACTTACCCGAAAAATCAAAGTCATCAGCTTCGTAATAAAACATTGTAAACGGAATAACAATTGTCAACATAACAAGATTCGCCCAAAACATGATCGTCCAGAAAAGCTCCATATCAAACGGTACATCGCAAAAATCCGTGGTGAACGAGCACATTGATCCGTCACTATTGGAAATATCCAGCGGAAGGAGCAAAACCGTCCCAAACGCCTGAATAAAACCAAAAGTAACTATAAACTTCGGAAAATAGGCCTGATTCTTGTCATCTGATAAAACAACAACAGCCATTAGATACGAATGATATACAACGAATCATCGTCTCCTCAAACATATTATTCGTTGGCCATCAAATTATTCGTGTAGGGCGTTCGTTCCGTCCATAGATATTGAATGTAACGTACCTGGATGTTGAAAGTATACCACAAAGTAAATGGCCAATATGGTCAGGATCACAAGTCCAATGCCTAAAAATAAGGAAAGAAATATGGTTCGAGCCGACATCTTTCTTCGTGTGGATGGTTGATCGAATACAGTACTCTCCTCCTCCTACTACTTCGGTGCAAATCTCTGTGCTCCCCCTCTCTCTCTCTGTCGGTCTTTGAACAACGGATTGTTGGGTAATGTCGTTAACCTTGTGTGTTTCGTGTGTGTATCGTATTGGTTTTAATTATTTTTGGAAGGGGTGTCCCGTTTGGGGAGGAGATGATCATGTGTGATTCGCGTTCAATATACGATATCCTATGCAATCCACGCTGTTCGGATAAGTTATTTTTTGATGTCCTAAAGTAGAAAATTTTAATCTTCGTTTGAATCACAAGAATTCGCACATGGAGGTTACATTTAACATTTTACATATTAGTCCTCGAATTTTTCTCATGGAATGAACCGAAGAAATTACTAATAGTTCTGAACATAAATATGTGTATTGAAATGAAATGGATTAATCCTTCCGAACTCTTTCGATCATCACATTCATAAACTTATTGAGATGAAAGCGAATTCGGTATCGAAAGAAGCCGACAAAACTTGAAGCAGCTCTCTAGAAGAATAAAGAATAACAAAAATGGTTGTGTGAAACTTTGGCTGAAGAGAGATTTACCATCATCACCTTGGTAACTTTCGAGGTGTCCATGAGCCATATGGTTTCGCGAAGATATCTTGACTGTAGGAACTTCAAAGATGTAACTAAATTGACACTTGAAAAAAGGAAGCCCGCATTTATCTAGTGCCATCACCGTTTCATTCATACTTCATGGATAAAAAGTGTTGGCGAACATTCTTCCGTAATCATCTTCGTACACACGTGGATCAGAAGTATATTAGAAACTATTTGCGAGCGTAAGCTGCAATCCAATTTACGTCTGTATCATTCTCATCTAATTGGAAGTCGAGCTGGAAACCTGGCCGCAGCACCATCCCACAAACGTCAATTTCAGATAGCCCCTGATCTCTGACCAAGTTGCTGACATCATTTGGTGAAAAAAATTGATTCCATGAATGAGTTCCAACTGGAAGCATGCCCGTAATGTATTCAGCGCCCAAAATGGCGAAGGCAAAGGATTTTGCGGTTTTATTTATAGTTGAAACAAACAAGATCCCTCCCGGGCAAGTATCTGTTGGTCTCTTCAATAACGATGATGCGCCAGAAAGTAAGCTGGCTGGATCGGAACTGTGTTCAATTACTTCCAAAACGCAAACAATATCAAATAAATCTGAGTTTCTCGCTTTACCATGTTGATCTAGTATTTCTGATGCGAGTTGTTCAACAGATGAACCTCCACGGTAATTAATTTTGTGCGCTATTTCTTCATCCCGTTGTGAATGCTGCTTGGCCATTCGAACTATCTCCGAAGATGGATCAACTGCCTGTTGAAAATAGATGACAATTGTTTAAGTGACAGAGATACTTTGCGTAAACATATATAGATATATATCATTACATTACGAATACTCACTGTTACGTCAGCCCCGAGCCTCGCGAGACTCTCAGACAAAAGACCACCACCACACCCGACATCCAAAGCTTTTAACCCAGTAAATATCTTACCAGGGTAATCTGATAAACCGTCATTTCGTTTTGACAGAATATGATTCTGAACAACTTGGCGTATGCGCGCAATTCTAAAAGAAATAACCACATCATAAATCCTATGTTAGACTTACCAACACCATACTCAATCTCCTCCTTCCGAAATACATGTATTCTTCTTACCTCGTCGGATTCATTTTAATCAAGGGGTTCTTTTTCGGATCCCACCATATCTTGCTCATAGCAGAAAATTTATCCACCTCCGACATGTTCACTGAAAACGATCGACAGAATATACTGCAAGCTTGAAATCTCTGTAATCTTCGTATCGTAGCTCCAGTCGGAGGCATGGTAAGAAAAGTCATCTCTACTCTCTTGATATATAATCCACTGTAAAGAGAATAGTAAGTAATGGGTTACAAGGTTCGATGGAAAATAAAATCAACACTGAGTAGAATTTATTTTCTGTATTTGTAGTCGTAACTTGGAGCTTGGAGCTTGGAGTTTGGAATGTGACTCACACAAACATGTACGAGTACATGCTACATGCTACAGGTTCGGTTCATATTTAGAAGATCGCACGACACGAACTTTCAGCACGCCAAGTTGCTTTTTCCAAGGCCACCCATTCAAATTCCGCCATCTTCAATGTTTTGATGGAGATTGCATGAAGGAACAATAAATGTGTTGTATGAATAGAAGTGTACAAAATTACACAGACAGAGGAGAAGAAATCAATAAATATATTGAGATAAACTCCTAGGACGTGCTTTTCTTAGGCAGTACTACCAGGAGATATGGCGAAGCAGACAAAGGGTCAGGGTGGAATCAAGCAAGCAGGAAAGAAAAGGCGGATCAGTGCGAATAATCCTTTCGAGAACGCGACTCATCGAGGAGGTATTCGAAGCAATAAGAGGGCAAAGCATGAGGTAATCAATCGCAAAACGTCGCATAAGAAAACGTGGAAAGATGCCCAAGTTGCTAGTGAAACGAGTAAGACTCGACAGAGTAAACTCGTGCAGCATATCCGAGCTAGCAAAAAGTCGAATACGTTTCGAGATAATAGAATTGACGGTGGATTGAATCGAGTAATTAAAGAACGATCGAATCAGTCGAAGCGGCTGAATAAGTATCAACTTGAAAATGATCATGAATTAACTCATGCGGGTCAAGCTTTTTCCGAAAATCCAGCCATGTTTTCAGCGTCTAGCCGCCATTTTGGGGATGACGACGATTCTGGAGACGGATATGATAAACTAGACGCCGTAGATACTGAAATGCATTTTGGCGGAGGCGGGATTTCGAAGTCAAGTGAAGAATACAACGCATATGGCGGAGGTGGCACAAATCGCAGCCTAGGTGAAATATATCGATCGCGAAAGTCTGACTTGGTATGTTCTTATCATTTCCACTCACTAATGTTGAAGCAGTATCCTTTCGATGATTGACGTTAACCCGTTGTCTTACCTTTTTAGGACGAAGTGATTCTTAGAAGTAAGATGGCTAAGCAGGAAAGGCAGAAAGAGAAACAAGAACAGGTAGAGCTATTCGAAAAGGCAGATGCAGACTATGGCGAATTAAAAGGTCTCTTGAAGTTCAGAGCTCCCCAAAGTCGAGGTGAAAATACTTCAGTTTCTGACAAAACAAAGGATGATATGGACGATTGGAACGCTGAAATGAAATCTTATTTATTTGAACGACGTATTGCGGCTACCGATCGTACTAAGACGCCAGAAGAAATCGCTAAAGAGGAAGCAGAACATTTACACGATTTAGAAAAGAAACGCTTAGCTCGAATGGCTGGTGAGGACGACGATTTGAGCGATGTTGAAGTAAGTGATGAGGAGAGTGATGGAGAAGAAGAGGTTGTATTCACCGAAGATGGACTGATCCGCATGAAAAATGGCAAAGTTGTTAATGAAAAAAACAAAGATGGTGAGGTTAAACCTAGTCACAGCGAAGAAAGCGAGGATGACGAAGAAGATGATGATGACAACGGCAATGTTCCTTCATCGCCGCTAAAGATAGGACAAAAAGTAAAGGCCAACTATCATGCATCTGAAGCCTATCTTGGAGTACAGAATTGGTTTAAAGGGGAGGTGATATCGAGGGATACTAAAGAGGAAACGTACACGATTAAATATGATGACGGTGACGTAGAAAGTGGCGTCAAATTGGATGATATTAGGCTTATTGAATCAGGCGTTGTAGTTGATGAGCGAGTTCGAGAGAAAGCTAAGCGTATTGCAAGGTGAGTTTGCCAATGCGTCTGTTATCTGTATTTAATGGCTTTAGAATACGCTTGTCCCATCTTCTCGTGATGGGAGCTTGGTCAACAGACGTTTTGTCTCTAGGCCAATTCGCACTTTTCACGAAGCCAATATTGATAGATGCCTCATAGTATGCACTTGGTTTTACGTACTTAGTGTGCCTCCAAGGTCTTCACATCTTGCTCATCACTTTCATGGTTGTACAGAAAAGAAATGCCTTACGTCTTCACAGTGCCTGCCAATATCGACGAATTGCACGATTTGATTGGAGAACATTGTAAATCAGGAAAAGATGTTGGCATTTTAATTGAACGAATTTATGTTGCGAACAGTGTACGGGTTAACAAGACCAACATGGGCTCAATGGTGAATTTTTTGGATATTCTCCAAAAGAGGTTTATGTTGATTGCAGAAGCACTCGCAAGCAGTGGAGATAGCGAAAGTGTGCGACGTTCGCATCAACTGAATAGTCTTTGTAAGATCATGTATAAAATAACCCGGGAAGCTCCGAGTCAAATGAGTCAGATATGGTCCCGGAATCTCATATACTTTCAAAGAAACTTAGTCAAGAAATTAAACGACATTGAAATTGGGGTTGATACCTCTGCTGTGCCCGGAATTGGTCAAATCTTACTAATTCGTCTTATGATGCATATTTTCCCGGTGACTGATTATAAACATGTTGTGTGTACTCCGATGATAATATTGCTCGGTCAATATTTAGCCCAGGCTCCCGTTTCCACATTGAACGAGCTTCACCGTTCTATTTTTGTGTCTTCGCTGATGTTAGAGTATACAAAAGGAACGGGTCGAATTTGCCCTGAATCAATATACTTTTTGAAAGGTGTGTTGGAGTTAATGATTGGCATTGAAGATAAGGACCAAGTCAAGTATGCATTTCCAACGTTTCATGTGAAGAAGCTGCTTGACTCTTTTTTGGAGTCCAATTTCAGTGACGAATGTGATAATTACTCACTAAAAGTGCATGTACCCGAGGATTCTCAAAGCTCTCTTATTCTTGTCATCCTCATGACATCATTGAAACTTATATCTAAATTCATCGTATCAGTGGAGGAAAGCAAAGTTGGCATTGAACTTTTGTCCCAATTAAGAGTTTCTCTTAAGCGGTTACGTTCGTGCGTTCTTCCTTCTTCTGTTGCAGCATTGATCAAGCAACAATGTGTGGATTCGAAAAGAATTTTGAAAATGGCTGCTTCTAGAAAACCAATTCAAAGGAGGACTGGCCCGATGCACACTGCTATACAAACATATGCTCCTAACATGGTCGATCCTGACTCGTATAAGATGTCTAAAGACAAGTCAAAATCACAGCAACAAGCAAGTCATGCGAGACTTGTGAGAGAATACAAACGAGAGCACAAGGCTGTTCAGCGCGAATTGCGTATTGATGCATCAATTATCGAAAATCAGCGTAGAGAGGAGAAGAGTAACCGAGATTCTGCTGCACAAGCAAAGCGACACAAAAACTTTGCGTGGATGGAGCACGAACAGAGCGTAATGAACCAACAAGTCCGTCAAGGTGGCGGACTTTTGAGCGGAGGAGGAATTGGCGCCGCCAGAGCTAAAGTAAGAAAGGGTGCTCTGGGCATTAAGAAGGGAGGGAAAATGAGTATATAGAATATAAGTATAATTATTTGGATGATAAATGCAGACGACGAAATTATACCACAACCACTTCTATTGAATTCTGCTTACTTTTCTGGAAAATGGATAGTTCAAAATTGGTTCCGAGAAGGAACTATCTGGATTTGAACATGGCCAAGCGTAGAACATTATATTGTCCCGTATCCACCAATTCATCTTTGATTAAGAAGGAAGCAAATAGAACCAACGCAACCAGAATACTTTCATAATTTTTTCGTGTTAGCTGGAAATATTTTCCATGCGACCTCTAAGTCACACAATCAAATTTGTGACCAGATCGCCAGTGCTTCTTTTGGCATTTGTGGGAGCAGTAATAAGCAGATTTGCATCGACTACACCTAAATTTAAAGCCATCTTCGTCAATAAATTCACATCCCGCGCAACGAGTTTTTAATCTTTCATTCATCGTTGAAATAAAATCTGAAGCATCCTTAAATACAGCAGCATCGTAATCGGTCTTCGCTTTGTATTCCATTGCCCTCCTTGCCCATTTCATACTAGTAGGTATGGGCGACTTCCCAGGAATCTTTTTTTGAAGAAAATGTTACGATCATATTATTTTAGGTATTCAAAAGATCTTAGATCCGAAGTTATTCCTTACCTCGACATCAAAATACTTTACCCGTGTTGCGTTTACCAAAGTAGTTGCTAATGCGATTTGAGCGTCAGCTCGGCCACGCTCTGCAGCAGAAGTTAAAAAACATATGGATTTTTCGATATGAGAAAGCAATGATTGCCTTTCTGATGTATCAATTTTCAAACTCATTGTTCCTTCGCTACATTTCGCTAACCAACGCTCTTGATATCCCATTGCAGCAAGGTACATCGCTTCGTCACACCCTTCTCTGGCACCGCTTTCGTAGTATTCCAATGTTCTTTCCTTAGAATCTCCACATAAAAAATAAAGGTTACCTAAGCATAGATTTGCAGAAACGTGGTGGTTTTTACGAGCGTTCTCGAAACAAGCTTTCGCCTTACGAAATTCATCAAAATCATTTATTCTCTCCTCATCGACATCCACTTCAAGGTTCAATGTTAACATATGTAAGTAGCACAAACCAAGTAAAATTTGAGCTGGCGCATATTCCATATCCACAGCTTCTGTAAGCATCCTATGGAACAAAAGTCCTTTTTCTAAAGGAGCCGAAAACTTGTGCACATCTTCAGATGTTCCTGGCAAAAACAATGATCTAATTATAACGCCTTCATACCGAAATTCATTCAAAAGCCTTTTCGCCAAAGCATACTTCGCCCATGGATATGAAGTTTTATCCGTCATCGCCAGTGTATACAACCGTTCATTAATTTCTTCGACGGTGCTCGCAAGAAGTTTTAGACAACCACAACACCTAACTTCGCCATCAGGAATTTGTACTTTAGCAAAGCACTCCCAGCAACATTTTTCGCCGCAATCGTAACATAAAATTGGGACATTGTCCGATCTATATTTATTGAGACTGTGCACTGGAATGAGTGCACCAGAGGCGCAGAAACGGCAAAGAGATGACGTCTCATAGTCGTTATTGTCACTATCACCCATACCTCATACAGCAAGAGTCGTAATGTATGTAATGAGTTTTATATGAGCATGGGCCTACGAGGATTGACACCTCTCTCTCTTTAACTGTCGAGGCGTGCTCGATTTATGCTGAGTATTTTGCCTAATCAATAAACAGTAGTTAAAAAATATTGACCTCCACATAAACAAGAGATACTCTCCTTATTTTTTCAACTGTACCGGTATACTAATTTTGTTAACTTCTAAAATCCCCGAAACTACCGGTAGAGCATCTGTTCACCATAAAATTACTAATTTGTGGAAAACACTATTTAATAAACGTCCTGCTCCCTCCTTTCCAAACGAAATGGATTTACATGTTAGTTTGCACTAGATCTACGAAGTACATGTGTATATATTTACAAATTCATCGAAAAATTTTATTTACATCCTTTCTTCGAATTTATATCTTTTTCTGTTGGAGAAAACGTGTGCATGGATGGGGTTCTTCCAGCAAGCTTTCTGGACAAACTTCGCTGTAGATCTACTTACGTGCACCGCGCGTAACTCCGCCGGCCGTAGAGCAGTGGGTGATGTGTGATGTGTGATGTGTACCCTTTGTTCAGATGAAACTGCTGTCTGACCACTATGCCATGTAGAAAGCAACTGTGTAAACAGATTGCAATGGTATAGGGTGATAGGATGCTTAACTATGCTAGTCTAAGCA
>Ga0115008_10001195_pt1 | contig 20677 bp, 13 predicted proteins | sample FraStrMetagenome_FD_87164 | JGI IMG/M metagenome (GOLD analysis project Ga0115008, IMG submission 87164) | Marine eukaryotic phytoplankton communities from Arctic Ocean - Fram Strait ARC3M Metagenome | ecosystem: Environmental > Aquatic > Marine > Oceanic | place: Fram Strait | collected...
AGGCACAACTTGGCGTGTGTGCCTTTGCCAAGCAGGGACAACTCGTCGCACAATGCGTCCAGTGCCTCACTGTTGCGGGCGCAGACGGTCACGTTCGCCCCAGCTTTTGCCATCATCTGAGCAGTGGCGCGGCCGATGCCTTTGCTGGCCCCGCATACCAGAGCATGCTTTCCTTGAAGGGCGGTCGCAGCGTAAGGAAAGTCATCACCAAGGAGGTTCATGACTGCCGCAGTAGGTGCTTGATGATAGGTCTTGGGATGTTTCATCAAAGCCAATCGAGAACCGCATTGAGTTGGACGAGCCAGTCATCGCTTGCCACATCAATGATGGAGTAGTGATCGCCTGGAAGCCATAATTTCTGAACATCCACACCCTTTGCCTTCATGACACGGGCGTAGGTTTCTGACTGTTCCTTGGGAACATCCTTGTCTTCTTCGCCGTGAACCAAGAGAATGGCAGCATCGGCTGGATTGTCAACGGGGTTCAACCGCCGCCACTGTTCGGGAGATGCTTCTGGTGTGGACCCCATCCATCGTCGTACAGCATCCCCATCATCGGAAAGTTTGGCACGGTCAGCGCTCACCAAATCTGTGATCGGAGCTTGGGCGATGGTTAACCATGGGCGGCGTTCAGCCTTTGCCGCCAACATCAAAGCCAAATGACCACCAGCTGAATGCCCCATCACCATTGAGCGTGTAACGTCGATGCCTGGCAGCAATGCAAGTTGGCCCCACGCCCGAAGAACATCTGACAGCGTGTCCATCCAAACGCCTTCCTCGCCTTCGCTCCATCCCTTGAATTCAATGTTCCATGCGGCAATTCCTGCTTCAGCAAGATCATCGCCAATCGGTCTCATCAGTTCACTCGTCCATTCTGTTTTCCAAAATCCACCGTGAATCAGCATGATGCATGGAACGCCTGCGCTGTTTTGGAACGGAGATGGGTCGTCAGGCATGTGAAGGTCGGCATGTTGCCATGCTTCAGCACCCCATTGCATTCGGTCAACGGCCATGATTGACTTTGGATGGGTCCGCCCTATCACCTTGCCTCTTCAACGGCAAGAGTTCAAGTGAGGCGTGTCTGTGGGTGAGTTATGAGCAACCCTCTGGACATAGAATTTGAAGACATGAACGGTACGACCACGACACTGCGCGCCATTGGTGGCGATTCGACTTCCACTTGGGTGGTCGTGAATGTGGCAAGCGCTTGTGGGTTCACGCGGCAGTACGAGGGTCTTCAAACGCTGTCGACTCAAGACGGCGTCACCGTCGTTGGGTTTCCCTGCAACCAATTCGGTGCTCAAGAGCCTGGAACGCACGAAGAGATTTGCTCGTTCACCGACGCCAAGTTTAGCGTTACGTTCCCACTGATGGCCAAAACCGATGTCAAAGGCGACGAAGCAGCATCGCTCTTCAACGCTCTTTCCATGGCGACCGATGCCGGTGGCCACACCGGTGATATCCGCTGGAACTTTGAAAAGTTCGTGATCAACAGCGACGGTGCAGTGGCCCGTTTCGGCTCAAAAGATGAACCTGAAGACCTTCTGTGATTTTCACTCGCTGGCAAAAGCATCAGGTTGGTAGACCCAACGCACTTCGCCACCGCGGTCATAGTACGCCTTGATGCGGGGATCGTTGGCGACAAAATCGTGGTACTTGAGCAATTCAGGGTAAGCTTGCACCATGCTTGCATCCACGCCGTCAAATTGACCCGAGAACAGCATGAAGGTGCCGGTAAAAGCCTTGACATCAGCCAAAGTCATGTCCTTTGTTCCCACCAACCACCCTGTCGGTGAAGCAGAAACTACGGTTTCGAGGGCCTTTAATCCGAGGTGAACTTTCCCATCCTCGGCGAACAATGCCTTTCTTGCTGCGATTTTTTCGTCAAGATCTTCGATGTAAAAAGTCGTCGAGAAGGAGGAACGCCATTCGTCCATGACATCAAGAAGTTCGTCCACTTTTGCTCGGACATAGAGGTCCTCGGGTTCAATTCCGGCAAGAGCAGCAGCGTACCGCATCAACGCATCTGATTCAGCAATTGTGCCTTGTGGGGTTTTCAAAATTGGTAAAAAGCCCCATGGAAGTTCTCCGTTCTCTTTGAGGGCTTGGAATCCATCCCAGTCAACGGTTGTGTTTTTCCACGAAACTTGAGAAAGTTCGAGGCAAAGTCGGGTTGGTTCAGCGTATCCTGGTGATTCAAAATAAATCAGTTCGTGCATGCCTGTGGCTCAATAAGCCGGTTGATGAACGCTTCTGCTTCACCATCAGGGGCTGACTCGACGTCGGTCACGTGGGAAGAGTACGGTTTCTCGAACGTTTTTGGCGCCGGTGAGTTTCATCAAAATGCGCTCAACACCGAGGCCCCAACCAGCGTGTGGAGGGACGCCATGGCGGAATCCAGCAACGTAGAATTCAAACTCTTCTGGGTCGAGATCCATGTCCTTCAGATTTTCAATCAGGACATCAATTCGATGTTCTCGCTGCCCACCTGATGTCAATTCGTCGCGACCAAAGTTGAGGTCGAAACCACGGCTGAGTTGCTTGCCTGTGCTGCCATCTTCACCTTCGACATGATGAATGTAGAACGGTTTGAGTTCCATTGGCCAGCGCGGAAGGAAGTAAAATTGAGGCAGGTCTTCAGCCAATAAGTCAGAATTCTCGGCGTCAATGTCGTCGCCCCATTCGATCGAGCCTCCTTTCGCTTTGATTGTTGCAATGGCGTCGCAGTAGGAGAGCCGTGGGAACGGCAGCTCAGGAACGATGACTTCGATTGGTTCCTCTTCTTGAGTGGCTCGGTAAGCGTTGATCGTATCGATGTGGCCGATGCACGCTTCATCGGCGGCAATGGAACTCCAAATGTGGTGAATCATGCGTTCCAAGACCCCCATGACGTCTTCGTCGTTCGCCCATGAGCACTCCATGTCGAAGGAGATGAATTCGTTAAGGTGGCGGTAAGTGTCGTGCTTCTCTGCTCTGAACGCTGGCCCGACTTCAAACACCCGTTCCAGACCACCGGACATGCACAATTGCTTGTACAATTGAGGCGACTGGTTGAGGAAAGCAGGGGTGTCGAAGTACATCATCGGGAACAGGTCTGTGCCACCTTCAGTTGCGGTGGCTACAATCTTAGGAGTGTGAGTTTCAAAGAATCCTTCTGAGATGAGTGCTTCTCTTCCGTATTGCAAAACCTTTCCGCGCAGCCGGAACATGGCGTTGACTTGGGTGCGACGCAAATCGAGGAACCGATTGTCGAGCCTCGTGTCGAGGGCGACGTGGACGGTGTCTGTGACGCCGAGTGGAAGCGGGGCTTCGGCTCGAGCAATCACTTCAACCGCAGTGGCTACAACTTCGTAAGCAGGTGGCGGTGTCGGCTCGCCTTCCTTCGTCTTTGGGGGTCGCTTCTGAGAAACGGTTCCAGTGAATTGGAGCGTTGATTCACGGGTCATGCGCTGGACTAAGTCCAGGGCTTCTTCACCAATGTTGTCGGCTTTGAGGAAAATTTGGGTGGTTCCTGTTCCATCTCGTAGGTCGACGAAGCAGATTGCTCCTTTCCCTCGATTGGCTTCCATGAAGCCAGCAACGGTCACTTCGTTGCCGATGAGATCGGCCCCTTCGTGTTGGATTTGTCCTAATGTGTGGGTTCGGTATGCGGTGGGCACCCATGTGGTCATACCCCGACGGCATCGTATCGAGGCCATCAACCATTCGTTTGAATGGCCAGCGATGAACAACCCAAATTGGGCATAAATCAATAAATTATTCTTTTTGAGAATAACTGCAGTGTGGAATAAGCGTTGCATTCATATACCGCTGGTCGAGGCGGCGTGGTATGACTGGTGACTTGTTCTCCTCTGAATCCGTGACTCGCGGCCACCCAGACAAACTCTGTGATACCGTTTCAGACGCTATTGTCGATGCCTGCATCGCCGTTGATCCCAACGCAAGGGTCGCCGTTGAAACCTGCGTCAAAGGGAAGCAAGACCTCGGCCTGATCGTGCTGGCCGGCGAAGTTTCGTTGAACGGGCCTGCTCCTGATTACGAAGCAGTAGCTCGCGAGGCTGCTCTCAATGTCGGCTATGATTCCCATGACATCGGCATGGATGCTGGATCCTCCAAGTGGACAGAAGTTCAAGTCCACATCACCACCCAGTCCTCGAATATTGCGCAAGGTGTCAACAAGGATGGTTTGTCGCAGGGTGCGGGTGACCAAGGCTTGATGTTTGGATATGCATGCACTGAAACCGAAGCTTTTGAAGAACTCAAAGGACGTTATTTCCCGCTCGCAGCCGCCCTCTCACAGCGCCTGACTCGAAGGTTGACGACCGCACGGGAGCAGAACATTCTGCCATGGGCTCGTCCTGATGGAAAATCACAGGTCACGGTCGAATACGACGAGAAGGGTCAAATTTCTAAAGTTCACACTGTCATCATTGCCATCCAGCATGACAAAGCCTTGAAGGATCAATTTGATGGCTCGGAAGAAGCAGAACTGGCTCATGTTCGCAGCGAAATTGAAACCCACGTCGTCAAGCACGTGATACCATCAACGCTTCTCGAACAAGGCTACAAACTCGTCGTCAACGGCACTGGGCGCTTCGCAGATCCAGGTGGCCCATACGCCGATGCAGGACTGACTGGCCGGAAAATCATCGTCGATACATACGGCGGCATGGGACGGCACGGCGGTGGGGCCTTTTCTGGGAAAGACCCCTCGAAGGTCGATCGCTCGGCTGCGTACGCCGCCCGCTGGGCGGCCAAGCACGTGGTCGCTGCGGGGGTTGCTGACCGTTGCGAAATCCAACTCGCTTACGTGATCGGTGTGGCGGAACCTGTCAGCGTTCGCGTCGAGACATTCGGAACCTCAGAAGTTCCAGAACGCACCATCGCAGAGCGGGTCAAATCAGCGTTTGACTTCCGGCCTGGTGCCATCGCCCGAGACCTCGATTTGCTCAAGCCAATTTATTCCCAAACTGCAGCAGGTGGTCACTTTGGACGGCTGCCCGGTCAAGACGGAACCTTCCCTTGGGAAACCCTCGAGGAAGCCCGGTTGGCCCAACTTCGTTGAGGCAAAGATTGAGCGTTAACAAACGCAATTTCTCACGGCCCGTAGGGCCGATTCACTCAAGTGGTATGCGATGGTGGCTTGACTTGGTCTTATGTCGTCTTCCTCCGTTCGTGCTGTGGGCTTTGTGTTCGTCCTGCTCATGGCAAGCCTCTCCCCGCTGGCGGCACCTGCGGCGGCTCACAGTGCTATCTTGCTCGATGTCAACACCCATCATGTGGTGCTGCAACCCGGCGATTCAGCCAACATCAGCCTCTCGATCGAAAATAACGGTTCAGCCATTGAATCCTACAACATCACCATCGACACGGGCTCTCTCTCCTCGGTTTGGGCCATCAACGCCACTGAAGATGTGGTCGAGGACGTCTTTCCCACGTGGAGCAGAAACACAACCATTGTGATTCAACTCTCTAGCACCGCAGTCCCTTCTAACAGCGGCTCATTCAACATCCATGTCACTGAACCAGAACAAAACATCACGACAATCATCACTGTCTTTGTCAGCGTTGCTCCGTCCTATTCACCACTGCTTTCCTTCGACACCTTGGGTTCCTCGCTTGCCTCAATGGAAGCCGGCGCTTCTTCGACGTACACCATCGATGTCACGAACGCAGGTTCGGTCAGCGACACGCTTCTGCTCGACGTTGAATACGAAACCGACTTGGTCGCCTGGTGGGCTCAGCAAAACTCCGGCAACAACACCGGAGGAAACGGTACTGCTGGCAACAATACCGGCGGCAACAACACCGGTGACAACAACACAGGTGGCAACAACACCGGTGGCAACGGCACAGGTGGCAATGGCACGGGTGGCAACGGCACAGGCGGCAACAACACTGGTGGCAACAACACCGGTGGCAACGGCACAGGCGGCAATTCAAGTACCAATTTTAGCGTCGTTTCGAACGTGTTAATGTACGGTAACAGTTACACTGCATCCAACAGCCTCAATGGTTTGCTTGAATCAATGGGGGTGCTCAATGCCGACGCCATCAGCCCGGGAGGAACTCGGCTTGCGCAACACTGGAGCAACGTGAACACACCGTCGCATGCGTCAAACACCACGCTTCGGGATGCGAGCATCGATTGGGACTACGTCGTGCTCCAAGATCAAAGCCAAGTTCCTGGATTCGACCGCAATGATACATACTGGACGGCAAGCAAAGACGGGGCAGTAAACCTCGCTCAAGCCATCGAGGACGAAGGCTCACAATCCGTGCTGTTTATGACTTGGGGGCGCCGAAGCGGTGATCCAACAAACCCCCTGATTTATTCCAACTTCACCGCCATGCAAGATCGCTTGGAAGACGGTTACCTCGACTACCGTGACAACATGACTTCAAGCGGCGCAGTGGTGTGGGTTGCACCTGTTGGTCTCGCCTTCAAACACATCCATGACAACGTGGTTGCAGGCGGGCTGAACGCTTCATTGAGTGGTAATTTATTCTATGATTTGTACAGCAGCGATGGCAGCCATCCTTCAGTTGCAGGCAGTTACCTTGCTGCTTGCGTCTTGTACGCCACCATGACTGGGACTTCACCAGTCGGATCCAATGACACCGTGGTTCTCAACAGCACAGTGAAACTCCAACTCCAACAAGCAGCTGCAGCAACCGTGTTTAACGAAACTTCACACCTCGATTACCCCTGGTCCACCAGCATCACCGCAAGTTCCTCCTCTCGTGGTCTTGGCGGCGGAGTACCAAACGGATGGAATGTCCAATGGGCTGATGACCAATTTGACAACATGGAGGCTGGCTCATCCGATCAAGCATCCCTCCAAATCACTGTGCCTGCTGATGCCGCACCAGACTACTACGGATTCCGCTTATTTGTTGCTTCAACCCAAGGCAACACCAGCACCTCAACCTTGCTCGTCGTTCACGTCGATGAAGAGCACAACCTAAGCATGGCTTTCCTTGACCAAGATGCACACTTCATTCCTGGCACCACGCTGAACACAACGGTGCGTGTGACAAACACAGGGAATGCAGAGGCGAATTACGATTGGGAAGCGACGGCAATTGGCGGACCTTGCATGTTCAGCCTCCCAACCTCTTCTACACTCAACTTCACCCCGGACGCATCGCTCGATCTTCCGCTTCAAGTGACCGTAGATGCTTCGGCAACAACCGCCGACAGTTGTGACTTCCACCTCAGCGGAGTCACGCCGGATGGAACCACCACATTCACCAAGGGCGCAACATTCACCCTGCAGGTTGATGAACTGCTCGCCTTTGAACTGGTGACCTCTGTTGCGTCGATTGAAGTGCAGCCAGGAACGCCTGCAATGTACGAAGTTCGCGTGCTCAACAACGGCAGCGAAACTCGAAACTTTGTGCTTCAAATCATGGGCCACCCAAACCTCAGCACTCAACTGACATCACCAAGCGACCTTTTGGTGGAGGCTGGTGAAACCGGAAGTTGGCAAGTGGAAACTTCGGCGGCTGCGGGAGCGGTCGGTGTTTACACTCAAGAATTCGAAGTCACTCGGGGTTCAGTTTCATCCGATGCTTCGATCGAGGTTGATGTTTTGCCATCGAAAGAAATTGAACTTTCAGGTCCTTTAGATGGCCGGATTTTAATGGAACCAGGCAGCATGTCCTCGACTCTGTTTACCGTCGTCAACTCTGGCACTGGCAACGTTACGCTTGTCGCCTCGCTCTCGGGGTTACCCGCATCGGTTGAAGCTGACATCAGCCACACCTCATTGATGCTGGCAGCGGGGGCATCCATTGATGTGGTGTTGAACCTCACGCTTGCCGACAATGCGCAGCCAGGCACCCATTCACTCGTCTTTGGCTATGGTGGCTCGGGCGTGTCTGCGACACAAACCGTTGATTTGCAAATCCAAGATCGCTTTGCTGTTCTCGTTTCCAGTACTGTTGCTGATCTTGTTGCAGGACCGGCCAACGACGCTCGACTGGTCTTTGACATTACGAACCTTGGAACCTCGACCGATACCATCCAGTTGAGTCTAAGCGATGAAGCCGAAGGTGATTGGTTCTCATACTCCCTGTTCACAACATCACTCTCCATTTCCGCAGGAAGCTCAGCGGCGGTAGAACTCACCGTTCGAGAAATTTCTGCTGGTGCTCCGCTGGAGGGCGTAATCGTTACCCTCCATGCCAAGTCTGGAATCGACCAAACTGCAATGCATCACCTCAATGTCACCGTCCGGCCACAAATCGCTGGTGCTGAAATCACCGTCATCGCTGATGACGATGAGGCACAACCCGGTGATGCAATCAGAGGAACCGTTGTGGTCCAAAACACAGGCACAGGGGCAGATCAACTCCTCCTGACAACCGTCGGTATGGACTGTGGGCTCACAAGCCAATTTGATCTTGCTGCCGGTTCGTCTTCACCTGCCGTTGCTTGGTCTTGCGTCCTTGACGAAAACGCACAATCTGGCCTTGGCGAACTGAAGTTCCGCGTCACAAGTTCAGCCCGCTCAGAATACGTTCAAACCTACACGGAGATCTACACCATTGAACCATCATGGGATTCAGAGTCCGTCTTGATGCTGACCACCGATAAGGCAGACTACAATGTTCCCTATTCTGGTGGAACCACACTTGTGGTCACCGTGGAAAACCTCGCCAACACCCAAGTGAGCGGTGTTTTAGATCACGGTGGCGAAGGTTCAGCAATGCTGATTGCACAATGGACGAGGTACCTCGACAACGAATCCACCTCGGCCTTTGTTCTGGCGCCGTTTGCAACCGCTGACTTTGAACTCACCCTCACGTCCGATGTTCAAGCCAATGAAATGGCGGTGTTGTTTGTGAAAGCAACCTTTACCATCGACGCGACCAGCACAACCTCATCAAGCGAATCTGCTGCCTTTGACGTTTCAATAGCGGGGCCTGAGCAAGCGCCACAGGGCGTATCGCTCCCACTTGGCTTCCAACTTAATGGTGCTACAACCCTTAACGCACTGTTCGGCGGGTGGGCTTTTGCGCTTCTTCTCATCGGCGTCATGTACATGCGTCGACCACGTTCCGAGGATGAAATTACATTCACCGAAGGCCCTGATGAAGAAGAGCCGGAAGAGGACGAAGTGGCAGAACCAACAGCCTTAGGTTACAACGAGTGCAGAATGGAAGATGGAAAAGTCAGTTGCCCATCGTGCGATGCTCGACTCGGTGTGCCTCGTGCTAGCGAACCACCGTTTAGATTCACGTGTCCGAAATGCACCACAATGATTCGCGTTATTGAGTGAGTTCATCGACGGAGATCCGTTGAGCAATGAGCAAAAAGGCAGTGTGGCCAAATGGCCCATTCACGGGCCGCATGCCACCTTTCGAGGCCTTGCCCCACTGACGTTCGATCAATTCACCAGCCCATTCAACTTCGAGACCCGCTTCCTCACAAGCGAACCAGGCTGCTTCTACTTGGCTGGTGACGGGGCAGTAACAAGCCAACCGACCACCGACTGCCAATAGGGGTGCTACAGCCCCAACAGCAGGTGTGTGGTTTGGTAAATCCAAGATGATGGCATCAAAGGATTCGGCATGGGTTTGAATGGCATCCGTGACTTCTTCAATCGCTCCTTCGACATGGTGATGTTCGGGGAATTCCGCCCAACTTTGCTTGGCACGAATCATGTTTTTCAAACCAACTTCTGCGTGTTCTGTTCTTGGCTCGACGGTTACATGTAGGCCACTGCCTCCAAGCGAGCGTGCGATGTGCATCGAAAGACCAGCGCTGCCAAGGCCAGCCTCCAAAACGCGGTCACCGGAGCCAAGGCCCATTCGAGCGATGAGGTAGCCTGCGTCCTTGGCGCTGATCGTTTGCGCTCTTCGCAACATGCCTTTGGACAGTTCTGGCAAGCGCGGTGGCATTCGCGTCAACTTCTTTTGCCCCACTGTGATTGTTGCTCCATAAGCCGCCTTACCAATGGCTTCGATTGGGTCAAAAACCCCTAAGCCCTTGACCTTGCGTACGCCTGGTTGCATTTCGACCACATGCACTTTGCCTTCTGGTTCGACTAAAACAGCCCATGCATCGTTGTCCATGAAAGACGCCAAACGCTGCTTGGTTTCAATACTTCGCGAAAGAAAGGGGCATCACTCATCGAACTAAGAAAATATATGACTTCTAATATAAAATTGCCATGGGCCCCCAGTGCGCCTTTTACAAAGTACCCTTTGTTGACGGGAAAGGGGTTGGTTCAAATACCAACGGGGCTGTGTCCAGTTCATGAAGATGCCCGCACGCATTCTTGCCTTGATGATTGTGACTCTATTCGTCGGAAGCGTACTCACCGGATTTACCGCTGAAATGAACGCCCCAGTGAACGAAATAACCCTAGAAGAAGACATTGCAGTCCAACATGCAAGTTCAGCAACAAGCCCCGGACACGTCGTGTTCGGCCAGTACATTTCATCTGACAATTGCGGGCACTGCTCGAAAACCGGCGGTGGTTCAGATGCCCATCACGCGGTGAAGGGCCTTCACCCTGACGAATACGTCTACATCACTTACATGTCTGCTTCCTACGGTGACACGGACACCGCTCGAGCTGGCGCAGTCGCTCCATACAACTGGGCTTGGTCCACTGGTGGCGCTCCTGACGCTTACTTTGGCGACCGCACCGACAAGAACCAAGGCGGGGCCTCGGCAAACTACGACACCTACGACAGCCTCTTTTCCTCTGGTGGAGGCATGGCACCGACAACCAACGACTACGGCATGTCGGCTTCGATCTCCCAGAGCGGTGGCACCTACGACATTGATATCTCCTACAGATACTCCGGATCCGCCTCACCTGCAAGCAACATGAAATTGTATGCAGCGCTTGTCGACAAGGATTGCACTGGTTACACCTACTCCTCTGGCATCCCTCACGGCTACAATTGTTGGATGTCATGGCTCACCGATGGTGACACCTACAAGTCCAAGAACGCCGGTACCGGAACATCGTTCACCAGCGTCACACCTTCATCCACCTCTCAGTCCGAAACTTGGACAAGTGTCCCTGCATCCGTTGTTCCTGGTGGCCTCAACAAGGCCGTCGTCATCGGCGTCCTCATGGCAGGCAACACCGTCTCAGTCGGTGGAAGTTCCGCTCACGTTTACCACGCTATTGATTCAACCATGGGTCCAAAGATGGACCTTGCACCGGGCGCCCTCACCGTCACCAACCCAGCAGGTGGAGCATCTTACAAAATCGGCGATAGCCTCACCCTCCAATCAACCATCAGCAACGTTGGTGATTTGGATTACTCGGCAGGTGGTACAATCGAATTCTTCTACAAGAACGGCGTTAACTTCGTTACCATTGACACAGTCCCTCTGAACACGATTACGATGGGCGGTTCACAACCTGCATCAGTTTCGTTCGATACCTCCTCCTTGCCCAGCAATGGATGGAAGACAACCTTTGGCGTGCGCCTCACTGGCTTGGTTGATGAAACGCAAAGTGCCAACAACATGGCTCAGCAAGAACTCGACCACGACCGTCCTCCACTGGCAAAGAAGGCTCAAGTCGAAGGTTCCAATGTGATCGCCCGTGGCAATCAATTCACCATCCTTGCAAAGGGCGATGCTGACGACAACGTCGATACGATTGACACCATGACCTTCAACATCGAAGTTTCCCCTGCTGGACAAAACCAATGGACAAGCAGCATCGTCTCCGGCGGCGATACCATCCTTTACCCCGGGTCTTCCAACGAAGGAAGAGAATATGTTCTCAACCCCTCAATGGACATGACCTCTGGTTGGTATGACATCCGCTCACAAACCGTGGACAGCCGCGACCAAACAAGCAACTGGGTGATCACACCAGGAACAGACGGTTTCAAACTGGCCAACGGCATTCCATCAATTGTTGCTGAACCTGTCCCATCGGTGCTTTGTGACATCACAACCAAGGTCGACCTAACCGGTCATGTTTCAGACCCCGAAACAGTCCTTTCAGACCTCACAATCTCCTCCGACAGCCCTTCCTTCGTCGCTTGGCACCCAACCACCACCGAACTCGAAGTCAAGTTTGCTTGGAGCGAAGTGAACGGTTGCCCTCTCGGCCAACAAGGCATGGAGATTCGAGTTGATGACGGCGGAGATTACTCCGAATCTGGCGAACTACCATACGGAACCCTTCTTTTCAACGTGCTCGAAAACGGTCAGCCACGGTGGGGAGGATTGCCAACTCAAACCATAGAAGAAGGCGGCTCAGGCCTCATCGATTTGCTTCCGTACCTTTCTGACACGGATGACACAGGTCAGTCCGTGGATGCAAACACGCTCGCTGTTTCTATGATCAGCAGCACAAATCCAGAGGTAATCTCCTTTGAATTAAACGGATATGCACTCGCATTCGAAGCGTTGGATGATGACGTTAACGGTCAAGCGGTCGTTACACTAAGGGCCAGCGATGGGGAGCAAATCTCTGAGCAAACAATGCTCGTTCAGATTAATCCTCGCAACGATGCACCCCGCATCGACATGGAATCCATTGAAACCATCCAACTCAAGCGGAATGAACAGATGGTCATCAACTTGGTCTCCCTGGTCAGCGACATCGACAATCCTGCTTCCGAAGCGTTCCTTACGGTGACGCCTTCTGAAGCCGGAGCAGCTCGTTACAACCTGCTCAGCGGATTGATGACCCTGCAATTCGAAGAGGTCGGCGCCCAAACGGTTTTCCTATCGGTTTCCGACAAGTACGACAGCAACCTCTACACCATGACTGTAAATGTGTACGACTCCCTCTCGCTCGACATCTCGACCGTCAACGATGGTAGCGGTCACATCTACGCAGAAATGACGGACACGTACATTGGTCAAACGCCAACGATGACCATGTCATTGACTGACAATGCGCCAGTGTTCACCTACATGTACGCAAACTGGAACGTGTGCAACGCCCTCACCGGAACCTGTGATGGTCTGCTCACCTATGAGTTGGATGTCACACAATCAACCAACGGATGGGTCAATCTCCTGGACATGCCCTCGTTGGTGTTCGAAGACCAATCAGCACGTGAAGACGGCTCAAGGGATCGAGATTACTACGAACTTGAAATGACCGCCTCTGACAGCACAGGTGATGACTTCAAAACCCTTACCAAGCTAAAGTGGGACATCACAGAAACTGAACCTACGCCTGCTGAAATGGATAAAGCCACCTTGGACTCTCATCTTGTCGGTCTCCTTGCAAGCAAGGCAGCCCTCGAAGGAAGCATCGAGGAATCTACGGGCGACACCACTGGATTGGAAGCCGAACTTGCTGAAGTCGAACAGGATCTCCAACTCGCATGCGCCGACGCCCGTGCCGAGTGCCCAACAGAAGGAAACTCAGGTTCTTCGGTCCTTGATTCGCAAGAACTCCCAATGCAAACGATCGCTCTCGTTGGGATTGCTGTCATCATCATGGCCCTTCTCGGCTTGTTGTTGACTCGCAGGTCAAAAGGAGACCTTGAACCGGACTGGACTGCAAAACAACTGCCAGCGCACGATACCGTGGCCAACTCAATGTATGGAGGTGCTCAACAAATCTTCCAAGCACCAGCGCCTGTGATTCAGCAAGCACCTGCTGCAGTCATTCCAGAAGCCCCGGCTGCTGGACCTCAATTGCCAGCAAGCGGTTTGCCTGCTGGCTGGACCATGGAACAGTGGGTCTACTACGGCCAACAATACCTTGACGACCAACTTTGAGTTGGGAATTGACTCCACCATCTTGATACATGGTGGATTGTAAACCCATAAAGGGGAGTAGCGTGGAGGACATAACGTGACCGAAGATACTGATGGCGTTGACGCCCCTCTCGATGCGGTTGATTCAACCGTTGTTGCTGGCGATGAACCAGTGATTGCACCAGAGGATACAGAGGTGACCGTCTGGGCGCCAGAGCCCTCGCTAGGGGCCGATGACGTCGTTGCAGACAGTGTTGATGAATGGATTAAATCTGTAAATTTCGAATCCACAGAGGACGTTCCTATCCCTGACCGGCTCGTTGACCAAGTCATCGGTCAAGAAGCAGGCTCAGTCGTGATCAAGAAGGCTGCAGAACAACGCCGCCACATGCTGATGATCGGCGATCCAGGCACGGGGAAATCCATGCTTGCACGGTCAATGAGCGACCTCCTCCCCAAAGATGCACTGGAAGATCTTCTTGTTTACCCCAATGAAGACGATGAGAATGAACCTCGCGTCCGCTCTGTACCGGCTGGACGTGGCGACCGCATCGTTAAACTCCAAAAAGAATCGATGAGAACCCAGCGCGAACGCTCTCAAAAGATGTTGCTCATTGCCTTCGCTGCAGTCGGTTTCCTGCTTCTTATTGCCACCCTTCAATCGGGTGATATCATCACCTTGCTGTTTGGTGGTTTCCTGCTGATGTTTGGTTACATGTTTATCCGTGGACGCTTGAGTTCTGGTGACGAAAGTCGTATTCCAAAGGTCCTCGTGAAGCATGAAAACACATCGGCTCCACCGTTCGTTGACGCTACAGCTACGCTCTCCGGCTCTTTGTTGGGCGATGTACGGCACGACCCGTTCCAATCTGGTGGTATGGAAACACCTGCACACGACCGAGTTGAACCCGGTGCCATTCACCGCGCTCACAAGGGCGTTCTCTACATCGACGAAGTGAACCTTCTCCGATTAGAAGAGCAACAAGCCTTGCTCACCGCCATGCAAGAGCGTGCTTTCCCAATCTCTGGGCGCTCCGAGCGTTCCTCTGGTGCCCTGACCAAGACCGAACCAGTTCCTTGCGATTTCATCCTCATTGCAGCAGGAAACTTGGATGCAATCCAAGGCATGCATCCTGCTCTGCGCAGCCGTATCCGTGGTTATGGTTACGAAGTCTACGTAAACTCTGAGATGCCAGATACCGCTCGCAACCGACGCAGGTTGATCCGATTCATCGCTCAGGAAGTTCGACGCGACATGGGAACAAGCAGAGAAATTCCACACTTCGAAAAGGGTGCTGTTGCCATCATTCTTCGAGAAGCACAACGCCGTGCAGGACGCCGAGGCAAGTTGTCCCTCCGTTTGAGGGAACTTGGCGGCCTTGTCCGAATTGCAGGCGACATCGCCATGGAAGAAGGCGCACCCCTCACCACAGCAGCCCACGTCCTCGGGGCACGCAACATCGCTAAACCATTGGAACAACAAGTTGCTGACCGCATGATCGAACGCCGACAAGATTACGCCTTGGTTGTGAATTCGGGCGAGCGCGTCGGTCGAGTGAATGGTCTTGCAGTTCTCGGAGCCAACTCCGGTCTCTCTGACTTCAGCGGCATCATGCTCCCTGTCGAAGCCCTCGTTACGCCTTCACTCGGCGGCGGTGGTAAGATCCTCGCAACTGGTGGTCTCTCAGACCTCGCAAAGGAAAGCGTGACCAACGTCAGTGCGGTGATTAAGAAATTAACAGGCAAGGACATCTCTGATTACGACATTCACATTCAGTTTGTGGACACCCATGGTGTGGATGGCGATTCCGCCTCAATCACCATTGCCACTGCCATCATTTCCGCACTTGAGAGCATTCCAATCCGCCAAGACCTGGCCATGACTGGGTCCCTTTCGGTTCGTGGTGAAGTGCTCCCAATCGGCGGTGTAACTGCGAAGATTGAGGCGGCAGCCCAGTCCGGAATCAAGACCGTTGTCATCCCTCGTGCCAACATGCAAGATGTCTTGCTCGATACGAAGTATGAATCCATGGTTGAAGTGATTCCTGTCGATTCACTCGATGAAGTCATGGAATTTGCACTGATCAAACACGCTGAAAAAGCAGGGTTGGTCGAGCGTTTGGGTGCGGTTATTGACCGGCTCACTCCTATCAGCAGCCAAGTTCCTTCAGCGTGAAGCCTACTATGAGAGCCATGGCTCAAGGCATCGGGGCGTTGGGTACAAGAAGGCCAGTCGATTGGCGAGGGCATGAACACCACGACGTCCTCGAACCAACACGTCGTTGATGCGAGTAAAGGCGCTCTCCTCGTCTTGTTTCTCGTCACAGTAATTGACATGATTGGATTCGGGATCGTCATCCCCTTTCTGACCTATTTAGTGGAAGACCTCACCCCTGCATCGCAAGAAGCAAGCATCGGTATATGGGTCGGAGTGCTCATGACTTCTTACTCTGCGGCTCAATTCCTGTTTTCACCGTTTTGGGGCTCGCTTTCCGACCGGATTGGTCGTCGCCCAGTGTTGATGGTTGGTTTGGTTGGGAACACCGTTTTCTTTGCCATGTTTGGACTCGCAAACACGCTTGTCTTGGCTCTTGTAGCTCGTTTCCTTGCGGGCGTGTTCAACGGCAACTTGGCCGTTGCCCGCGCCTACATTGGTGATGTCAGTACCCCACAGCAGTTGGCCACACGAATGGGCTTGATTGGTGCTGCTTTTGGCCTTGGTTTCACCTTCGGGCCGTTCATTGGCGGTGAACTCTCGGACCCCGCAAGCCGATGGTCAATCTTTGAGGGAACAATCTTTGAAACGCATCCATACTTTTTACCATGCGCTGTAGCGAGTTTGCTGTCCATTATCTCGTTGCTTGTAGCGATTCGCAACTTACCTGAATCGCTTCCACCTGAACGTCGAACAAAGGGTGAGCGGAAGTCATGGGCTGGAGGCATGGTTCAAACGATGAAAAGCACGGGTTCGATGCTTCGCTCCGGTAGCGTTTCCGTTGTTATTTGGGTGTCCATGCTGTTCATATTTGGGTTTACCATCATGCACGCTGTGTTCATCCTCTACACACAGATGTCACCCGGACAGGGCGGTCTCGCATTCACCGAAGCAGAAAACGGTCGCGTGTTTGCTATGATTGGTGTAACTGGTATTTTGACACAAGGTTTGCTCATCGGGCCCCTGAGCCGGAAGTTTGGCACCCGTCGTTTGATTCCGATGGCGATCATCGTAACCGGTATCGGTCTCGTGCTCATCCCTTACACCCAATTTGAACAGCGATGGATCCATATTTTGATCGCTGGGGCCCTCATTTCAGTGGGCAATGGATTGTTCCAACCATCTTCATCTTCTTTCTTGACAAGAATCGCCAAATCTGAAGGCTACGAATTAGGCGTTGTGATGGGCGCTCAGGAATCCGTTGGTGCTCTATCAAGGATCATGGGGCCGCTTACTGGTGGCTTCGTGTGGGTTTTCACTGATGCAAGAGATTGGCCTTTGGATTACCACACTGCCTTCCACCTGTGTGGGGTTTTGATGGTGCTTGCTGCGTTGATGTCGCTACGATTGCCCCCGCTTCCAGATGATGAGGGGGAACAACGCCCTCAATCATCATCGGAATCCGAGTGAACTGGATTATCTTCAAGAGTCATAGGGTGTACCACCCGGTATGGAACACGCAAACACAGCCTGGGATTCAGGCCGATTCAACCGTCGAGTTTCGACCTTCGCTCATGTGTTAATTATCGTCACATTAGCGGTTGTCTGGCTTATTTTATTGAAAGGGGTTCTACAGCCATTCTTCATTGCTTTAGGGATTTACTTCGTTCTAAAACCGGGCTCAGATTACCTCTCAACTAACGGGTTCCCGGTGATTCTTTCATACCTCACTATGGTGATGTTAACGCTGCTTGTTGTTTCGAGCGCCACTCTTTTCGCTTACCATCAAGCAGCAGAAGTAATCGATGATGAGGATAAGATGGAGGACTACAACAACCTTCTCGAAGAACGCTGGTATGACCTCAAATCCACCCCACTCATTTCGACAGCGTTTGAAGACGAACAGGCAATGAATAACACTCTGGTTGAGGACCTCGCATCGTGGGGCGTGCTGGAGAATGACCAGCAGCTTTCAGATGCCGCTGTTGGCATGCTGTCGGGCGTTGGCTCATTGTTAGCAACAAGCGTTACCGTGATGTTTTTCTTAATCTTCATCATTTTTGAGGCAAGTTTGCTTCCAGGACGGATTGAACGTGCGTGGCCGGGTGGTGCCAGCGACCGAGTGCAAATTGTTCGTTCTAAAATTGAAGCAAGTGTGAACACCTACATTGTGGTCAAGACTGGCGTTGGCTTTGGCACAGCGCTATGCGCCGGTTTGGTCATGCTGTTCTTTGGCATTGATCTGTGGTTCACATGGGCGTTGTTGACCTTCTTGCTCAACTACGTCCCCTACATTGGTTCGCTCATTGCAACCCTCCCCCCAATCGTGCTCGGTCTGATCCTGCTCGAACCTGCATCCCTCACCTTGCTGATCCTCTTGCTCCTCACAAACCAGCAACTATGGGGGCAAATCATCGAAACCCGCTGGGCTGGAAGAGCGTTGGATTTGTCACCGGTGGTGTTGCTTCTCGTCACCGCCATTTCGTTTGCTGGATGGGGGATTTTAGGGATGATTTTGGCTGTTCCTTTCGCTGTAATTGTCAAGATTGTCTTGGAGAACATCGAAGCAACTCGCCCAATCTCAATATTGTTATCAGAGCGGGCACCATCCATCGACGAAGCATGGGAAGAGGCGATGAAAGATGGTCGACTCTCCTCTTTTGAAACGCAATCCCTCACCCAGTTGCAAGAGGTGCTCGGGTATTCCAACCGTGAAATCCAATTAATCTCGGGTCGTATTGCCGTAGGTCGGGTGCTTCGCCGTGGAAAAATTACAGATGATCAATTGGATTTGATCAACGATGTGGCTGATGCATTGCGCAATCACGAAGAATTGTCAGCCGAAGTTTCTTCGACGTTGCATCAAGGCAAAGTGGACAAAGAAATGCGCCCCGTGCTTACCCGCCTGCTGGCGGCCATCGAAGAAGAAGAATGATCAGAGAACTTCGGTTAGGATCTTTTCTAACTCGGTGTTGATCATGAGGATGAGCGTTCCAAATTCTGGAGGGATGTTCGGATCTTCGTAGAGTTCTTCCAATTTCGACTGAGCCATAGCGATTCGAACATCGATTTTCTTGGCTTTGTTCAGCAACCAGTTCTCACAAGCTTCCTTGGCTTGGCGTCGGATGTTTCGCGGGACTTTTGGGTCGTCAATTTGGTTGATCACTGTGGCTACTTGTTGAAGACGAGTTTCGATGTCCATAATTACAGCCCCTTTGGTCGCTACCTGCCGCTGTGTGTAGGCCGTCTTTAAGTTGATTGCCGCCTCCCGCACATCATGGACATCAGCGAAACTGACCTTCTTGGATGGTCTCGTATCTTTGCGCTCACACTCGGCATGGGTTGGGCAGCGTGGATGGACCACAAAGAGCGTCGTGTCAACAACGAGCACTGGCTGGTTTGGGTAAAGCCGGCGCTCTTTCTCTGGGCATTGGATTTGATGAATCAAGGTGCGGACTTCACCATTTACCTCACCGCATCCGCAGTCGTAGCGTACGCCAGCGGAGCCGTACTCGGACGCCCTGCGTTGTCGGATTTGCTTCGCGGCTCCAAGATGGATGCTGTGGTGACCTTGTGGTACCTTGTCAGCGCTGCTGGTTTGATCATGGGTGCAATATTGTATCAAAGTTCGAATCCCTTAGATGTCATCCTTGGCAACGACACGAGCCTCGGTGCGCTGTGGTGGCGGACCTTCTCGGTTTTGTTTGTGGTGATCCTCATTGACATGGCGTGGCGGTTGCGGCTTCTTCACGGCGGTGCTGATGCCAAGGCGTTGATGTGGGTCGCTTTGCTGATTCCGGATTGGACAACAATGCCACTTTCGCTCTCAGAGGCCACTTCAATCGCCAACGTGGCTCTGCCGCCCAGCCTTGCTCTCTTGATGTGGGGCGGGCTTAGTTTTCTCTTCATCCCGTTTATCTTGCTTGGACGCAACATTGCAGCCGGCCACATTCAATCAGTCGGCGACCTTCGATTAGCATGGCACGCATCACGCATCGACCGCAACGATGTGATCAACAGGCACGTTTGGTTGCTTACAACGGTGATTGAATTGCCAGATGGGAGCACTGGAGCGCATCACCGCACAAGGGCTCCAAGAACGACACCGTCGGAGGAAGCGGTTGTCGAATCAATCAAAGCGCTCGAAGAAGCTGGCATCGACCAAGTATGGGTCAGTTCTAAATTGCCGCTGTTGATGTTTTTGTTCCCAGCGATTGTACCATTGGTGTTGCTTGGTGATCCAATGGTTCTCATCATGCCAATGCTTGGCTTGTAAACAGACCAGAAAAGAAGTGACGCATCATGCGCCTTTGCGCTCGACATTCTTATTTCGTAGACCCTTGTAACTGCACTTGCGGCAGCGTGCGGCACGAACTGCATTGCGTGCGTTGCAACGCATGCAAATCTTGCGGTGGAGCAAGCGAGCCTCTGCTTCGGGGAATCGTGCCATAGTCCAGCGACCAACTCCCCCTATTTAATCACAACCGAGCCAAGCGATATGGGGCAGCGTAGGCTTTCCGTGCGTTGCTGTTTTTCCAAGTGACGCGTGAAGCAGTGTTGAAAGACCACGGCCGTTACCCTCAGCCATGCGTGTCTTGCGCCTTCCTGGTATTCACCATGATTCCAACGTAATCATTGTTGTAGGAGCCGCAGGTGCTCTGCTGGTCAATGCGGGGACTTCATGGTATCAAACGCTCCAAGTTGAACGGGTGAAAGGATTGCTTGGTGAAGGTGTTGCGCTTGATCGAATCCTCCTTTCGAGCAAGCGGTACCCTTGCTCGGGTGGGGCAAAGCACCTTTCGGAGATGTTTGGGA
>Ga0115008_10001197_pt1 | contig 20648 bp, 20 predicted proteins | sample FraStrMetagenome_FD_87164 | JGI IMG/M metagenome (GOLD analysis project Ga0115008, IMG submission 87164) | Marine eukaryotic phytoplankton communities from Arctic Ocean - Fram Strait ARC3M Metagenome | ecosystem: Environmental > Aquatic > Marine > Oceanic | place: Fram Strait | collected...
TATCTAGTGAAGAAATAACTAATAAAAAAACAAAGGAAAATATTGAAATTCCGGTAAAGAAGATAGAGAAGATAGAGAAGATAGAGAAGATAGAGAAGATAGAGAAGATAGAGAATAAAAATATTTCAGGTTTATCAATTTCGAGCTTAAAAGCCAAAAAAAATATAGAAAATTTAAATGCTGAAAATGAAAATAAAATAATTCTTTCAGTAAATTCAGATTCGATTTTTAATCAAACTTTACTTGAAAAATCTTGGAATAAATTTCATGAAAAGCTGTTAAATAAAGGAAGAAAAAATCTTGCAAGTATTCTTGCTATAGCAAAACCAGAAATTTTAGAAGAAAATGAAATTTCTTACACTCTTACTAATGAAACTAATAAAATAGAATTAGAAAGAAACATAAATGAATTGTTAAGTTTTTTAAAAACAGATTTAGCAAACAATAATATTAAAATTCATATTAAAGTAAATAAATTAAAAGAAAAAAAATTCATTTATTCTCCTCTAGAAAAGTATGAAAAACTAAAAACAATAAATCCTAGAATTGAAAGCTTACGAAAAGAATTTAAACTTAATTTATAATTCGTTTATTAATTCATAAACCATTCCGTCAGCAAGTCCAATTTTTGGAACTGAAATCTCATTTACATCCATTTTATTTAAAACAAATTGATATATTTTTCCAGCAGGAACTATAACATCAACTCTATCTGGATTAAGTTTTAAAGTAATCATTTTATCAAAAAAAGACATTTTTTCCAAATCACTAATAGTAGAATCAATTAATTGCACTGTTAATGGCTTTCCTAACTTAGTTCCTGATAATTTAAATATTTTATTAATATTACCACCAAGGGCAATCACCTCAATGTTCTTTTTATTAGATAAATTATTTTCTATCCAATTTTCAAATTTTTTCCAGGTAGATTTATTTACTAAATTATTTATCAGTCTTACACCTCCAATATTAAAAGACTTAGAAATCAATACTTCATTGTTTTTAATTAGTGTAAGTTCTGTGCTTCCCCCACCAACATCTATAAAACAAAAAGTTTTATTTTTAATTAAAAAGGCTGGATTATTAGTTATTAATACAGCTTCTTTTTTCCCGCTAATTATTTGAATTTTAATGTTAACTTTTTGTTCAATTAAGTCAATAATACGTTCTCCATTTGATGAACTTCTTAAAGCGGATGTGGCATAGGCCAGATATTTATCTACACTGTGAACTTTCATCAATAGTTTAAAAGATGTCATAGAGTCTAATAACCTAGAAATATTTTTTTTTGAAATTTCCCCATTTTTAAAAGCATCCTCTCCTAATCTAATAGGCACTCTTACAAGTGAATTTTTAGTAGTAAACAATTCTGAATTATGGATATAAATATTAGAAATCAAAAGTCTAATGGCATTAGAACCAATATCTATAGTTGCATATTTTTTTACTTTACTAAATTTCTTCAATTTTATTTAAATAATAATTATAAATATTTTTTTGGGATCTATATTCATTTTTATTTGAGACTCTAAATTTATCATCAAAATTAATATTTACCATTCTTGCTTTAATATTATCGCTCCAATAGATGTTAAATATATCTAAAATTTCATTTTTCAAATCATCTTGTAGAATAGGACAAGTTACTTCAACTCTATTATCTAAGTTTCTTGTCATCCAATCTGCAGATGAAATAAAAGTTTTATTATTACCGTCATTATTAAAAATCATAAATCTTGTATGTTCTAAAAATCTATCTACGATACTAATAACTTCAATATTATCACTCATATTTTTTTTACCAGGAATAAGACAACATATACCTCTAACTATCATTTCAATTTTTACTCCCGCCCTACTTGCATCATATAAAGAACGAATTAAACTATAACTTGTGATGTTGTTTATTTTAATTTTTATCCATGCATTCTTACCTCTCTTTGCATTATTTATTTCGTTAATAATAAGTTTTTTAATCTTAGATTCAGTATTTATTGGAGATACAAATAGATTTTTAAAAATATACCTTTTATAATTTGCATTAAAAAAATTAAAAACATTAGAAACTTCATCTAATATTTTACCATTAGATGTAAATAAAGTCAAATCTGTGTAAATTTTTGCTGTAGATTCATTAAAATTACCAGTACTAATAAAACCATATTTTTTCAAATTACCGTTTTCTAATCTTTCAATAAGACAAATTTTACTGTGTACTTTTAAATTAGGAGAACCAAAAATTAATTTTATTCCCTGCGATTGCATTTCTTTAGCATATCGAATATTCGCTGATTCATCAAATCTTGCCTGAAGCTCTATTTGAACAATAACTTTTTTACCATTTCTAGCTGCATTTATTAGTGCACTTGCAATTTTAGATAATTTAGATAACCTGTAAATTGTAATTGAAATTTTCTTAACCTTGGGATCTATAGAAGATTTCATTAAAAAACTAATTATATAAGAAAATTTATGATAGGGAGTATGTATCATAAAATCCTTTTCTTTTAACTTATCAAAAGTGTTATCACTATGACTAAAACCTTTTACATTTAAAGGGTGCATAGGCTTGTAGACTAAATCAGTATGAAGATTGGGGAAATCCATGTAATCCCTACGATTATGGTATTTACCTCCTGGAATAATGCTGTCAGTTTCATTATTAATTCCCATTTGCATAAGCAAAAAATTTAAAGTATCTAATCTAATTTCACTGTCATAAACAAAACGAACAGGTTCAGCACTTGATCTTTCTTTAACACTTTGGGCAATTTTATCTAAAAAACTTTTTGAAATGTCATCATCAAAATCTAATTCAGCATCTCTACTTATTTTGACCATATTAGCTTCAATAGACTTGGGATTAAAAATTTTAAAAATATCTTTTAAATGATATCTAATTATATCATCAATCAATATAATATTTTGTCCAATGTTATCTGATGGTAATTTAACAAATCTGTCAAGGTTCTTAGGGAATCTAATTATAGCATACTGGATTTCATCATTCTCTAATTCTATCCTAATTAATAAAAAAGATAAATTTTCTTTAAACTTTGGAAATTTTTTATTTTTATTTAAGATAATAATATCTATAGCAGGACTAATTATTTCAAAAAAATAATTACTTATAAATTGTCTATGAATAGGTTTAACTTTTGACTCATTTACAAAATAAATTTTATCTTTTTCTAAAAGTTTTATAATATTATTTAAAATCGAGAAACTTTTTTGCTGAAGATCAGTTGCTATAGCTGAAATGTCATATAACAATTGCTTTGCTGTTCTATCTTTAAAAATTTTTTTCCCACTATTAGCACTAACTGCAATACGCTTTACTGTAGCATACCTAACTCTGTAAAACTCATCTAAATTATTTGAGAAAATACCTAAAAATCTAATTCTTTCAATTAAAGGAACCTTAGAATCATTTGCTTCCTCCAAAACTCTTTCATTGAATTGAAGCCAACTGATTTCTCTATTTATAAATAAATTCTTTGAAGTGATGATCATTTAAAGTTTTTAGGAAAATAATAACTAGATTTCCCAGAATTAATATTACTCCACAAAGATACATCAAATTCAAAAATTAAAATTCCACAAGTTGGAACACACTTTCCTTTAATATTTGAAAATTTAGAAAACAAATTATTACATGAATTATTATGTGTAAAAATCATAACTGATTCAAAATTATTATTTAGATTCTTAATAAACATTTCTACATTATTACCCTCAAAATCGTAAAGTTCAGAATCTATATTATAATTATTAAGATTAAAGGGCTTGATATTTTTTAAAAATACTTCTGCAGTCTGCTTTGTTCTAAGTGCTGGACTTGAAAATATAATATCAATTTTTATATTTAAATTATTAAAAACACCTGACATAAACAGAGCGTCATTGTAACCAGTATTTGAAAGCGGACGCTTCAAGTCGGTTACATTATGTTCCCATGAAGATTTTGCATGTCTAACTAAAACAATTCTTTTCAAGGTGACAACCTATTAAATTTCCAAACTTTTGATTCACTAAAAAAAATAATTCTGTCGTGTAAACGATTATCTCTACCTTGCCAAAATTCAATAGAACTAGGAACAACATTATACCCTCCCCAGTTCTTAGGCTTGGTCATATTTTTATTATTAATATTAAAGTTTTTTAATTTATCATCAATGTATTTTCTTGAGGAAATAACCTCGCTTTGATCTGAAATGATAGCTCCAACTCTGCTGCTTTCTGGTCTAGAATTAAAATATTCATTAGAATCCTTTTCACTAATTTTATTTGCAATACCCTGAATAATAACTTGTCTTTCCATTGAAGGCCAATAAAATGACAAACATACATTTGGATTATTTGTAATGTTTTTACCTTTTCGGCTATCATAATTGGTAAAAAAAACAAAACCTAATTCTGAAAATTTTTTTAATAAAACAATTCTTGTAATGGGAGAAGAACTAGAACTTACAGTAGATAATGACATTGCATTAGGTTCTCTTTCAGAACCATATTTTTCAATTTCATTAAACCATTTAGTAAATAAAACAAAAGGATTTTCCGGCAAGTCATTTTCATTTAACTCACCCTTAAGATACTTATCTCTATATTGACTCAAATCTTTTGACATATTCTAAATTAACACTTATTATTAAATTACAAAACTCTTGTTATCAATTGCTAATTCACAATTTTCAAAAACGGTTTTAGCTTCATCTAAAAACAAGTTCAAATTATTATATCTTGATGAAAAATGCCCTAAAAGAAGTTTTTTAACATTAGCATTCTTTGCAATAGTAGCAGCTTGTAAAGCAGTTGAATGAAATGTTTTTTTAGCTAATTCTTTATGGTTTTCTAAAAATGTAGACTCATGGTACAATAAATCACAACCTTCAATTTGTTCTATAAAATCTTTGCTAAACAAAGTATCACTACAATACGCATATTTTATTTCTGGAATTTTAGGTTCTACTAGTTCTGAGTTATTAATTATTTGACCATTGTCTGTAACTCCGTCTTTACCTAGTTTAATCCCAGAAAATTGGGTTTTATCTATATTGTATTCTTGAACTTTTTTTATAATTAATTTTTGACTGTTAGAAGTTTTAGTAAACAGAAATCCGTTTGTATATATTCTATGTTTTAAAGGAATTGTAGAAACTATAATATTTTCATTGTTCAATAACACACAAGGTTCCGAATTATCTAACTCAATAAAAATAAGATTAAAGTTAGTCCAAGATTGTCCTATTTTCAATAAAAGAGTAATAGCTTTTTTTAATCCAATAGGTCCATAAATATTTAACGGCTTTTTCCTTCCTAATAAGTTTAACGAAGAAATTAGACCTGGAAGTCCAAAAAAATGATCACCATGTAAATGAGAGATAAAAACATGTTCAATGGTATTAAACTTTATTTTATTTTTTCTTAATTGAATTTGTGTTCCTTCCCCACAATCAATTAAGTAAGAAGCTGCATTAACCTGTAGTATTTGAGAAGAAGTGAAGCCAATAGATGATGGAGAAGCTGCACAACTACCTAATATTGTTAATTTCATCATATTTCTAAATCTCTCTCTATTTCTTCAATTTCAATTATATCACTGGCTTCCTGTAAGGTTGGAACTATATCAATGTTTAAATTATAGTAATCTGATTTAAAATCTGATTTAACAATCACAAAAGATCTTTTATGAATTTTAGATTCAATAAATAATTTATTTAAATCTTCTAAAAATTCATCAAAGTTTATTTCATTTAACTCTATGATAATATTTTTTAATTTAATCTCTTTTTTAATTTCAGCTATAGAACTAAAAAAATTATTTTTATCATTTATATTAAAAAATAATGTATTAATTGATTTGAATGAATTCATGCTATTTGAGCTTTGCAGCTAGAAGATACATTATGGCCATTCTTACAGCAACACCATTTTCAACTTGATCTAAAATTATAGCTTGATTAGAGTCTGCAACTTCACTTGTAATTTCTACTCCTCTATTTATTGGGCCAGGATGCATTACTATTACTTCCTTATTAATAGAATTCAATAATGACATTGTTAGACCATATTGCTGAACATACTCTCTTACAGAGGGAAAATATGAGTTAGACATTCTTTCATTTTGAATCCTTAACATGTTTACTGCATCAGAATTTTTTAAGGCTTTTCTAAAATCAGTTTCAACACTAACATTTAGCGACTCGATACTTTTTGGAATTAGAGATTTTGGTCCACAAACAGTAACATTAGCTCCAAGTTTTTGATAAGTAAATATATTCGATAATGCAACTCGAGAGTGCATAATGTCTCCAACAATAAGAATGTTTCTATTTTTTAAATCACCAATTTTTTCAATCAATGAATAAGCATCAAGTAATGCTTGAGTGGGATGTTCATGAGTACCATCACCAGCATTTATTATACAAGAGTCAACGTTCTTTGAAAGAAAAACACTTGCACCTGGGTTAGGGTGTCGCATAACAATCATATCAACTTTCATTGAAAGAATATTATTGACTGTATCAATTAATGTTTCCCCTTTTGAAATTGAAGAACCTGAAGATGAAAAATTTACTACATCAGCAGATAATCTCTTTTGAGCTAATTCAAAAGAAAGTTTAGTTCTAGTACTGTTTTCAAAAAATAAGTTAGCGATTGTTACATCTCTTAAAGAAGGTACTTTTTTTATTTTTCTATTTATAATTTCTTTAAAATTATCTGAGGTTTTGAAAATTAAATTTAAATCACTTTTATTCAAATACTTAATTCCCAATAAGTTATCTACGCTTAAATTACTCATTTTTTATTTTTATATAAATAAACAGAATCCTCTCCATCATTTTCATCCCAGTTTACAATTACTTTTTCATTGAGTCTAGAATCAACTTGAGTTCCACAATAATCTGGTTGAATTGGTAATTCTCTTGAAAACCTTCTGTCAATTAAAGTTAATAATTGAATTTCTTTAGGTCTTCCAAATGACTGAATAGCATTTAAAGCCGCTCTAATGCTTCTTCCAGTAAATAAAACATCGTCAACTAATACAACTGTCTTGTTTTCAATTATAAAGTCAATTTCAGTTACACTGGCTTTAAGCACTTTTTCAGATCTTCTAAAATCATCTCTAAAAAAAGTTATATCTAAAAAACCAAGTTTTAAATTATTGTTTTTTTCGTGCTTATTAATAAGGTTTGAAATTCTTTTGGCCAGTAGACCTCCCCTTGGCTGAATTGCAATTAATACAGTCTCGTTAAATAAATTATGATCTTCAATTAACTGAAAAGACAACCTATTAAGTATGGTTGATATTTCATTAGCGTTGAGTATTTTTTTTGGCTTCATAACGCTTAAATTCTTACCAAAATTAGTGTTTTTTTTTTATTAAGTATTTATCATGTTAAAAAATGATAAGTTTCTTTAATTAAATCATATTAATTTTTTCAGCAATTTTTTTATAGGTACCATCATTTAATTTGGATCTAATTTTAGAAAATGCAGAAAGTGTTTCATTTACATCATCAATATTATGAGAAGTTGTTGGTATCAATCTCAATAAGATAAAACCTTTTGGAATAACTGGATAAACTACAATAGAACAAAAAATGAAATATTTTTCTCTTAATTCTTTTACCATAACAAAAGCTTCGTGAATATCACCTTTTAAAAATACTGGAGTTACGCAACTTTGAGTTTTTCCTAAATCAAAATCCTGATCCCTTAATCCACTTTGAAGTGCTTTTACATTATCCCATAACTTAGTCCTTAACTCTGGTCTAGTTTTTAACATTTCAAGTCTTTTAAGGACTCCTGCTACAAGTTGCATTTGTAAAGATTTTGCAAATACTTGAGACCTCATATTATACTTCAAATAATCAATGATCATTTTGTCTGCTGCAATAAATGCACCAGTACTTGCCATAGATTTTGCGAAAGTTGCAAAATAGACATCTATCTGATCTTGAACTCCTTGCTCCTCACCAGCTCCAGCTCCAGTTTCTCCTAAAGTTCCAAAACCATGTGCATCATCGACTAATAATCTAAATTTATATTTACTTTTTAATTCTGTAATCTCTTTGATCTTTCCTTGTTCACCTCTCATTCCAAAAACACCCTCAGAAATAACTAAAATACCTCCACCTGTTTTTTCTGCAATTTTAGTTGCTCTTTCTAAATTAATCACCAGACTATCAATATCGTTATGTTGAAAAGTGAATCTTTTCCCGATGTGAAGTCTAACTCCATCAACTATACAAGCGTGACAGTCCATGTCATATACAATTACATCGTTTTTAGAAACTAAGGAATCTACTGTAGATAAAATCCCTTGATATCCAAAGTTTAAAACGTATGCCTTTTCTTTATTAACGAAATCCGCTAATTCAATTTCTAATTTTTCATGTAAATGAGTGTGCCCAGACATAAGTCTAGCTCCCATTGGATAAGCTGATCCATATTGTTTTGCAGCTTCAGCATCAAACTCTCTAATTTCAGGATGGTTAGCAAGTCCTAGATAGTCATTAACACTCCACGTGATAACTTTCTTGCCATTAAAACTCATTCTGTTACTAATTGGACCTTCTAGTTTTGGAAAAGCAAAGTATCCTTCTGCTACTTTTGCATATTGACCTAATGGACCTTTGTTTGAAATTATTTTGTCAAATAAATCGTTCATTTATATTAATAAAGTATTTCACAAAAATAGTATTTATTTTATGTATTCAATGGGTTTTTCTAACTGAGTTTTTTCAGAATCAAAGAATCCTTGATCAGACATCCATTTGTCATTATAAATTTTACTCATGTATCTAGAACCATGATCACAAAAAATCATTACTACAATACTTTCTTTATTAAAAATATTGTTTTTAGAAAGTTGTTTTACTGCCTGCATAGCAGCTCCAGATGTATATCCAACAAACATACCTTCTTTAAAGGCTATTTCTCTGGAAGAATGAGCGCTTTGTTCATCATTAACTTTTTCAAAAAAATCTATTATATCAAAATCAGTTGCAGTTGGAATTAAATTTTTACCAAGACCTTCGATTCTGTAAGGATAAATTTCATCTTCATCAAATTCTTTAGTTTCATGGTATTTTTTTAAAACTGAGCCATATGCATCAACTCCAATTATTTTAATATTTGGATTTTTAGATTTTAAATACTGACCAATTCCTGAAATTGTTCCTCCAGTTCCACTACTTGCCACTAAATGAGTTATTTTCCCGTTTGTTTGTTCCCAAATTTCAGGACCTGTAGAATTAAAATGAGCTTCTGTATTTAATTTATTAAAGTACTGATTGACATAAAAAGAACCTTTTATTTCTTCATGTAATCTTTTCGCCACTTGATAATAAGATCTATTGTCATCAGCACTAACATGAGCTGGACAAACATAAACTTTTGCACCCATAGATTTTAACATATCTATTTTATCTGATGATGACTTTGAAGATACTGCCAATATACAATTGTAACCTTTAATCATACTAACCATTGATAAACTAAAGCCAGTATTTCCAGATGTAGTTTCTATAATTGTTGAACCCGGTTTTAGCAAACCCTTTTTTTCAGCTGTCTCTATTATGTGAAGAGCTATCCTGTCTTTATTTGAATGACCTGGATTAAATGCCTCTACTTTTGCGTAAAAATCTCCTGGAATATCTTCAACAATTTTATTTAGTTTCACTAAAGGTGTATTGCCTATTAACTCCAATATATTATTAAAAGCTTTAACTTTTTTACTCATAAACTAGCTTTGAACGCATTTAAGTCGACAAAATAATTAAAAAATGTGTTTAGAACCAAATAATACTAATTATATATATTTTCAAGATCTAAAAGAAAGGCATATTCCTTAGCCAAATCTTTGATAGCTTCAAATCTTCCTGATGAACCTCCATGACCAGTTTCCATGTTAGTATTTAAAAATAAATAATTTTGATCTTGCTTGTAATCTCTAAGTTTTGCTACCCATTTAGCCGGTTCCCAATATTGAACTTGTGAATCATGAAGTCCAGTAGTCACAAGTAAATTAGGATATTTTAATTTAGATACATTATCATAAGGAGAATAGGACATCATATATTCGTAATATTCTTTTTGGTTTGGATTTCCCCACTCATCGTATTCACTTGTAGTCAATGGGATAGTTTCATCAAGCATTGTAGTAATAACGTCAACAAAAGGCACAGCAGCTATTACTCCATTATAAAGTTCAGGCGCCATGTTTATCACTGCTCCCATAAGTAAACCACCTGCAGAGCCGCCATAAGCATAGCAATGTGCAGAAGATGTATACCCCTCAGATACTAAAAACTTTGTACTATCTACAAAATCGTTAAATGAATTTTTTTTATTCAAAAGTTTACCGTTCTCATACCAATCCCTTCCTAAATATTCACTTCCTCTAACATGAGAAATTGCATATATAAAACCTCTATCTAATAAACTTAACCTGCTTATTGAAAATGATGGATCTATTGTATTTCCATAAGAACCGTACCCATAAATTAAAAGCGGGTTAGAACCATCTCTTTTAATACCCTTTTTATATATTAACGATATCGGTATTTGATTTCCATCTCTAGAGTCGGCCCAAATTCTCTCAGTAACATAATTATCTTTACTAAAGTTTTTATCTAAAACCTTATGTTGTTTTAAAACAGTTTTTTCTTTAGTAATCATATCAAATTCAACTACAGAATATGGCTCATTTAAAGAATTATAGGCATACTTTAATTTTTTTGAATTAAAATCTAAATTGGTAGTCGTATTACTACTGAACGTTTCATTATCAAAATTTAAAAAATAATTTTCTGAATCATCCCATTTTTTAATATTTATTCTATTTAATCCATCGACTCTTTCACTAACAACTAAATGATCTTTAAAAATATCAATTCCCTCAATTAATACATTTTTTCTGTGTTCAATAACATCTATCCATTTTTCACTAGATGTATCAGAGATTTTAGTTTTCATTAGCTTGTAATTATAAGCTTTATCTTTATTTGTAATTATGTAAAAATGATCGTCATAATGATTGATACTATATTCAACTCCCCTTTTTCTCCTATTAAAAAGTTTAAAACTATCATTAATATTATCGGCAGATAAAAATTGAAATTCAGATGTTAATGTACTAAATGAAGAAATAATGATAAATTTTTTAGATTTTGATTTAGATACATTAGTATAGAAAGTCTCATCTTTCTCAAAATAAACTAATTCATCATTTTTATAATCTGTGTTTAAGACATGCTTGAAAATTTTATCATTTCTTAGGGTATTAACGTCTCTATTTGTATAAAAAAGTGTAGAATTATCATTTGCCCAAGCAAAACTTCCAGAGGAATTAATTATTTTGTCACTGTAAATTTTTCCTGTTTCTAGATTTTTAAACTGAATTGAATATAGTCTCCTTGAAACCACATCCGTACTGAAAGCAACAATTTTATTATCAGGACTAATTTGAAAATTTGACAAATTAAAATAGTCGTGTTTTTTTGCCAGTTCATTACAATCAAATAAAATTTCTTCTTTATTATTTAATGAATCCTTAAATCTAGTGTAGATAGGATAGTCTAAGCCCTCTTTATATTTGGTTTTATACCAATATCCATTCAAAAAATAAGGCACTGACTCATCGTCTTCTTTAATTTTATCCTTAATTTCTTTAAATAATTTATTTTGTAAATCAAGAGTATGAGATGTCATTTTTTCATAATAATCATTCTCTCTTTCCAAGTAATCAATAACCTCAGGATTTTCCTTTTCTTTTAACCAATAATAATCATCAATTCTTATGTCATTAAATTTCTTAAACGAAACTGGTATCTTGTCAGCTAAAGGAGGAATAATTGAATTTTTCAATGGTGGTTTAATTTCGTTGTTACAAGAAATGACAAACATAGTACTTACAAATAAAAAAAATGAAGTTTTTGTCATATTTTAAAATTTCTTAAAATTTCAATATATTTTTGATGCATCTGGTCACTATAATCTTTGTGAGTAACAATTCTTAATTTATTATCTCCCATTGAGATTAACTTAACATTATTCTCTGACATTTTTTCTAAAAAAGTATTTGAATCAATATCAGAAGTTAATTGAAAAATTAAAATATTTGTTTCTACTCTTTCAACTTTCTTTATGTAAGTAAGTTTAGAGAGAATATGTTCAATTTCAATAGCTTTAAGGTGATCTTCTTTTAATCTAATGACGTTATTGTTTAAAGCATAAATTCCACAAGCAGCTAAATATCCAGCCTGTCTCATACCTCCCCCTAACACTTTCCTTACTCTAATAGCTTTATTAATAAACTCACTTGTTCCAAGTAAGACTGATCCAACTGGACAACCCAAACCCTTACTTAAACAAATAGAAATTGAATCAAATATTTCTCCATATTGGATTGGTTTAGTATTTGTTTTAACCATTGCATTCCAAATCCTTGCACCGTCTAAATGATATGATAAATTATTTTGCTTACAGGTTTTCTTTATTTTAATTAGTTCATTAATATCCCAACAAGCGCCTCCACCTTTATTGGTTGTGTTTTCCACACACACTAATGAAGTTTTGGGACTGTGGTAAAAATCAGGTGGGTTAATTGAGTTTATAACTTGTTCATTAGTAAACATTCCCCTGTGTCCGTCAATTAATTTGCAAGACACTCCGCTATTAAAACTAACACCACCGCCTTCATAATTATAAACATGTGCATATTTATCACATATTAATTGATCACCAGGTTCAGTATGAATTTTTATAGCTGTCTGATTAGCCATAGTTCCGGATGGAAAAAATAATGCCGATTCTTTTCCAAACATTTTAGCTAACATATTTTCTAATTCATTTACTGTTGGATCTTCTTTAAAAACATCATCACCTACTTTAGAGTTAATCATAAACTCCAACATTTTAGCACATGGTTTAGTAACGGTATCACTAATTAAATTTATTGTCATATTTTTTTATTAAATATTTAATGTTTTTGGAATATCAATACTCTAAATATATTAACTATTACAATTTAAATATAAAAATTTAATTAGGTTGTTTATAAGTAAATTTAAAATGTATTTTTGTTATTCATATGATAACATTTGATCAAATAAAAAAGCTCCTTGAACGAACTAAATCGTTAAGGGGGTATCTTTGACATAGATTCTAAAAATATTGAAATCTCAAATAAAGAGGAGGTTACATTTGATCCTGATTTTTGGAATGATTCTAAAAAAGCTCAAAAAATAATGAAAGAATTACAATCTTTAAAACAATGGGTTAGAGATTATAAAAAAGCTGTAACGTTATGCGAAGATCTAGAGGTTTTATACGATTACTTTAAAGATGGAGATGTTGAAGAAAAAGAATTAGAAAGTCATTTTAGAAATTGTAAAGAACATATTGAAGGAGTCGAATTCAAAAACATGCTTTCTAATGAAGGAGATGAAATGAGTGCTGTAATCCAAATTACAGCAGGAGCTGGAGGGACTGAAAGCTGTGATTGGGCTCAAATGTTAATGAGAATGTATGTGATGTGGGCAGAAAAAAATAAGTATAAAATAAAAGAATTGGACCTTCAACAAGGTGATGTTGCAGGAATAAAATCTGTTACGATTGAAATTGATGGAGATTTTGGATTTGGATGGCTTAAAGGAGAAAACGGAGTACATAGGTTAGTTAGAATATCACCTTTTGACAGTAATGCTAAAAGGCATACTTCATTTGCCTCAGTTTATGTTTATCCACTTGTAGATGATACTATTGAAATCAATATTAATCCCTCAGAAATTTCTTGGGAAACAATGAGATCAAGTGGAGCTGGTGGTCAAAATGTAAATAAAGTAGAAACAGCTGTAAGATTAAGACATGCACCCTCAGGAATTGTTATTGAGAATTCTGAAACTAGATCTCAATTAGAAAATAAAGATAAAGCAATGCGATTACTTAAATCACAACTTTACGAAATTGAATTGAAAGAAAAAATGAAAGAAAGAGAAAAAATAGAATCAAGTAAAATGAAAATTGAATGGGGATCTCAAATAAGAAATTATGTGCTTCACCCTTATAAATTAATAAAAGATGTAAGAACTGAGCATGAAACTAATAATATTGATGAAGTTTTAAATGGGGGATTAAATCCATTTTTAAAAGCTTTTTTAATGAGTAATTAATATGAAAACAATAATATTTGATTTAGGCGGAGTGTTAGTAGATTGGAATCCTGAATATGTTTATTTAAATGAATTTGACGGAAATAGAAAGAAAATGAATTGGTTTTTTGACAACATATGTACATCTGATTGGAATGAAGAACAAGATGGTGGAAAATTAATAAAAACAGCAACTAAAGAAAGAATAAAATTATTTCCAGAACATAAAAAATTAATTAAAATGTATTATGGTAGATGGGATGAAATGTTAAAAGGAGAAATTATTGAATCGGTTAATATTTTAAAAAAATTAGAATCGAAAAATTATAAATTAATCGCACTTACTAATTGGAGTTTTGAAACATTTCCAGTAGCAATTAAAAGATTTAATTTTTTAAAGTTATTTGATGGAATTGTAGTTTCAGGAAAAATAAAAATGTTAAAACCTTTTAAAGAAATTTACAACTACACTATAAACAAATACGAACTTTCTCCCTCTGAATGCGTATTTATTGATGATAGATTATCTAATGTTCAAGGAGCTATAAATTGCGGAATTAAAGGAATACATTTCCAATCTTCAATGCAATTAATAAAAGAACTTAAAAAACTTAATATTGAAATTTAATCACAATATATTATTACATAACCCCAGATGTAAAAAATCTAGAGAAGCTATTGAGTTTTTAAAATTTCACAATTTAGATTTTGAAATTTTATTATACATGAAAGATGGATTAGAAATAACTCAGATAAATGAAATCGTATTTAAATTAAATGTAAATCCAATAGATCTTGTAAGAACTCGAGAAAAAATATGGAAAGAAAATTATAAATCTGAAAAATTCTCAAATAATGAAATAATAGGTCTTTTACATAAATTTCCAAACTTAATAAAAAGACCAATTTTTATATCAAAAAACAAAGCAATAATAGCAATTCCACCTGAGAAAATAAATAAAATAATTTAATTTAAACTATTATACTTTTTGATTGTCTTAAATATGATCTTACAATGGCAAGATCTTTGATTTAATTAGATTATGAAAAAAATTTTATTATTTTTTGTCTTTATATCAACTAGCTTATTATACTCACAAAATAGCGAAGTTACAGTTACAGGAACAGTTACTGATTCAGAAACAAATACTCCATTAGAATATGCAACTATAAGTGTATTTAATGTGAATTCAGAGGAGGCAATAGACGGGGTAATTACCGACAGTAATGGTGAATTCAGTATTGAACTTACCAAGGGTAATTATGATTTTAAAGTAGAATTTATATCATTTAAAATAAAGTATTACAGAAATACAACTGTTAATTATCCGCTGAGTTTGGGAACAATCGAGCTTTCAATTGACGAAAACATATTAGACGAAATTGAAGTTATTGGGGAAAAAACTGAAATTGAAATAAAATTAGACAAAACAGTTTATAATATTGGAAAAGACTTGACTTTAAAAGGAAGTAGCGTTAGTGATGTTTTAGATAACTTACCTTCAATTGAAGTTGATATTGAGGGTAACGTATCCTTAAGAGGCAATGAAAGTGTAAGGATTTTAATAAATGGCAAACCATCAGGACTTGTTGGAATAAGCAGTAATGAAGCACTAAAACAATTTCCCTCTGAAAGTGTTGAAAAAGTTGAAGTAATCACCTCTCCATCTGCTAGATACAATGCTGAAGGAACTGCAGGGATTATTAATATTATATTAAGAAGGAGTAAATTAACTGGATTCAACGGATCTTTATCACTTAATAGTGGATATCCAGAACGATATGGAGTTTCAGCTAATTTAAATTACAGAACAAAAAAACTTAATTTTTTCAATAATATAGGTTATAATACAAGAACTAGTGAGGGAAGTTTTGTAAATGAAACAGAATACTATACAGATCAAGGAATTAACAATTTTTTAAATGAAAATGGGATTAGAGATTCAGAAAGAAACTCAAATTATTTAAATACTGGAATTGAATATTTTATTACTGACAAAACTAGTGTAGTTGGCTCATACGTATTAAGAAAAAGTGATGGTTTTACAAATAACACTAATAGTGTTAATCAAAATTTTAATGCAATATCCAAATTTTCTGAAAGATTAGAGAAAGAATCAGAAATTGATGATACTAATGAATTCTCTATTAATTTAACACATGATTTTAACAAAGAAGGACATGTTTTAACCATGGACTATCAAAAAGAAAAATCTTCAGAAAATGAAAATGGATTTATTTCAAATTCTCAATTAAAGCCAATATTAACTAAATACTTAAGTGAAAAGGTTAATACAGATGAAATTCAAGAAAGTGAACTATTTAAAATAGATTATGTATTACCAATTAAAAAAGATGGGCAATTTGAACTTGGGTTTAGAAGAAGTAATCAGCATCAAGATATTGATTACTTAGCAAAAATTGAAGACTTAAATGGTAATTTCATTAATGATCTAAATCTCAGTAACACTCTTCTCTATAACGAAAAAGTTAATGCTTTTTACACGCAGTATGGAAATAAAAAAAATAAATTTTCTTATCTGTTGGGTTTAAGATATGAAGAATCTAAAACTACTGTAAAACAGTTAGCAAACAATACTAATAATGTCAAAAATTATAATGATTTCTTTCCTACCTTAAATTTATCTTATCAAATTAAGGAAAACGAAACTATAACTTTTGGATACAATAGAAGAATTAGAAGAGCTAGATCATATTTTATTAATCCATTCCCATCCAAATCGAGTGCAACCAATATTTTTCAAGGTAATCCAAATATAGATCCTACCTATTCTAACGGAATAGATTTAGGATATTTGAAGAGATATGAAAAACTAACTTTGAATGGATCTGTTTTTTACAGAAAAGAAACCGGAGTATTTACTTTTATTAGTGAAAATACTGGAGATTTTGTTCTTGTAAATGAAATATTAGTTCCTGTTCTAAGAAGAACTCCAATTAACTTAGCAAGCAATAAACAAATTGGACTAGAGCTAAATGCAAATTTCAATCAATCTAAAAACTGGAGATTAAATGGGAGTTTAAACTTTTATGAATCAGAAACTTTAGGTGAATACATGGGGATTGTATATGACTCTAAAAATTTAACATGGTCAGGGAGACTAAGTAATAATTTAAAGTTATTTTCTAGTGTAGACTGGCAAACTAGCTTTAGGTACAGAGCTCCTCAAAAGACAGCAGTTTCTGAAAGAAAAGCTTCTATTTACAGTAATACTGCATTTAGTAAAGATCTATTAAAAGATAAAATAACATTATCATTCAAGGTTAATGATATATTTGAAACTGGAAAATGGAGAATAGAGTCATTTAATGAAAACTACAGAAGTTATAGTGAAAGTAATTGGAGGGGAGGAAGAACATTAGAGTTAAACTTAATTTATCGTTTTAATCAAAAGAAAAAAGAAAGTAGAAATTCAGGTGACTATAACGATTATAGTGAAGGCGGCTTTGGAACTTAATTTATTTTTTTACTTTATTTCTTAACTCATTTATCTTTTCTAACAAAGCCCCTCCTACCCAGTAAGGAACAATAAATGTTAGTAAAAGAATTAACAACCAAAATCCCATTGTTAAAACTGAAAGAAAGAGTATAAAACCTAAATATTGATCAAATTCAAACATATTAATATATTGATTCAACAAATATAAATTAAAGTAATGATCTTGAAAAATAAATGTTGATAAATGATCAAAAAAATATATCCAGCAATTATATTAAATTTGTATTATAATATTAATTATGGAATTTAGAATCGAAAAAGATACTATCGGAGAAGTAAAAGTGCCTAAGCACGTATTATGGGGGCCACAAACTCAGAGATCAATAAATAATTTTAAAATAGGAAAACAAGGATCTATGCCTATTGAAATAATTCATGCTTTTGCTATTTTAAAGAAAGCTGCTGCTTTTACAAATTTTGATTTAGGAGTTTTAAATAAAATAAAAAAAGAGTTAATTAGTAAAGTCTGTGATGAAATTATTAATGGAGATCATGATGATCAATTCCCTTTAGTAATTTGGCAAACTGGTTCTGGAACTCAAACCAACATGAACCTTAATGAGGTAATATCGAACAGAGCCCATCAAATTGAAGGAAAAATGATTGGTAAAGGAGAAAGAACACTGTCTCCAAATGATGATGTTAACATGTCTCAATCTTCGAATGATACGTTCCCTACAGCAATGCATGTTGCTACTTATAATAAATTAATTACCCATACTATCCCAAATCTTGAAATTTTCAAAACTACTTTATTAGAAAAATCTATAGAATTTAAAAGTGTTATCAAAATCGGAAGAACTCACTTAATGGATGCAACTCCAATTACTTTAGGACAAGAATTTTCTGGATATCATTCTCAAATAGAACATGGTTTAAAATCTTTAAATCATTCGTTAAATCATTTGTCAGAGCTTGCTTTGGGTGCAACAGCAGTTGGAACCGGAATAAATTCACCAAACGGTTATGAAACTCTATCAGCTGAATATATTTCAAAATTTACTGGAATAAGTTTTATTTCTGCCAAGAATAAATTTGAATCAATTGCATCTCATGATGCTCTTGTTGAATCTCATGGAGCTTTAAAACTAATTGCTAATTCATTAAATAAAATTGCCAACGATATTAGAATGATGGCTAGCGGACCTAGATCTGGAATTGGCGAAATTATCATACCAGCTAATGAACCTGGAAGTTCGATTATGCCTGGTAAAGTAAATCCAACTCAATGTGAAGCATTGTCTATGGTATGTGCTCAAGTAATTGGAAATGATGTTACAGTTACATTAGGCGGAATGCAAGGTCATTATGAACTTAATGTATTTAAACCTGTAATTGTTTCTAATGTTATAGAATCATTAACACTAATTTCAGATAGTGTTAAAAGCTTTAACGATAACTGCTTAAAAGGAATAAAGGCTAATTCTAAAAGAATTAAAGAATTATTAAATAATTCTCTAATGCTTGTCACAGCATTAAATAGCAAAATTGGATATTACAAATCTGCTGAAATTGCAAATATTGCTCATGAAAATGGATTAAGTTTAAAAGAAGCTGCGTTAAAAACAGGTTATGTTTCTGAAAAAGAATTCGATGCTTGGGTAAAGCCTGAAGATATGATTGGCAGAAATTAATCTATGGAAATCTGCGCTTACACTACTACCTTTCGTTCATCTTTTAAAACACTAAACGAAGAATGGCTGAAAAAGTATTTTACTATAGAACCTTACGACGCTTTATTACTAGAAAACTGTGAGTCAGAAATTATTAATAAAGGTGGACACATTTTCTTTGGTATTGATAATAATGAAGTAATAGCTACATATGCGTTCTTACCAACTACTAACAAATGTGTTGAACTAGGAAAAATGGCGGTGACAGAAACTCATCAAGGAAAGGGTTATGGTCAACAATTACTCAAACATGTGTTTGAAACAGCACGAATATTAGGATATACAGAAATAGTACTTTATTCGAACAGAATTCTACAAAACTCTATTCACCTATATAAAAAATATGGTTTTAAGGAAGTGTCAAACATTGACAGCCCTTACAAACGAGGGGATATTAAAATGCTTATTAAACTCTAGAGTTTTGTTCTTTGGTGTAATTAAATGAGTAAGTATAAATTAAACTCTGCCTTTAAGCGCATTAAATGCCCAGCCAACCGAAATGAAACCAATTCCAGCAACACTAAAGCCAATTGCCATATCAGTATATTTTAGAACACCTAAAAGAATTAAAGCGATTCCTAAGACTGTTAAAATAAAAGAAGCTATTCCAAATATTCCGTTTTTATTTAAAGCCATTATAATATTAAATTGTTATTAATTACAATATCTGAATAAATTGATAAAGTAAGTGTTAAAAAATAGCTAAAAGTTTAGCTTATTTTTCCTGTTAATTTTTCTTTCCAGTTAGTCCATTGATATTTCTTTGAAAAATAGAATAACAAAAGTGGATAAAATAACAAAGAATAAAACATTTGATTTACAATATCAGGTTCTCCTATATATTTGTAAACTGAACTAGTTTGAAATACCGTCCAGTCTGCTGTAACAAGTAATGCTATTAAAAGGTTATTTCCTGCATGAAACCCCAATGCAAGTTCCATTCCATCATCCATTAAAGTAATAATACCTAAAAATAATCCAGTTATTACGTAATGTATTATTATTATATTACCCATTTTTTCTATCTCAGGATTAGATAAATGTAACAATCCAAAACCTAATGAAGTTACAAATAAAGGAAACCACTTATTTTTAAAAAACACTCCAAGACCTTGCATTAAATATCCTCTGAATACGTATTCCTCTAAACTGGTTTGAACAGGAATAAATATAATAGCTATTAATGCTAAAATTAAAAAATCATTTAAATTAAACTGGAAAATATATTCCTCCGGACTTGAGTAAATAGAAAATAAAACATTAAAAACTATAAGCAAAGAAATACTTATGAA
>Ga0115008_10001200_pt1 | contig 20641 bp, 21 predicted proteins | sample FraStrMetagenome_FD_87164 | JGI IMG/M metagenome (GOLD analysis project Ga0115008, IMG submission 87164) | Marine eukaryotic phytoplankton communities from Arctic Ocean - Fram Strait ARC3M Metagenome | ecosystem: Environmental > Aquatic > Marine > Oceanic | place: Fram Strait | collected...
CTCCTTTCCTTTTGTGATCCGTAGAGCTCGCAGGAGTTATGTTTCCTGCTTCTTGTGATTCTGCAGCCACCTTCGCTAAGGAGCAAATTAATTGCTTGAATCCTTTGTTTACTTCGCCAAAATCACTGGTTCGGAAGAGGAGTAGCATTGGCAGTTGTTATTGATCGAAACATATAATACGCGTCATCATTTCCCCTGTTATTAAACAAATAATGTGGAGCTGATGAAAGATTTATCATTTTGGTTCAGTCTACGGTCTACGGTAGTCGCTCTACCTTTCTCCTCAAACGATCGGTTCAAAGTTCAAACGGGAACACATTATTTATTATTTCTGTGCAAGAAACTCGAATATTCTATGTACATTGTACATGTATTCTCGGAATGCTTCTCGCAGAAAATATGTCTATATATGACTATTGACAAAGACAATCTGTCTTTCTCGGAATGCTCGAACATAATTAAAACAAAATCCCGTAGTTAAGGAAAAATTACCGCTATCGGTATACTTCTGTATACCGGTACTTATTTTGTTAACTTCTACTCTTGTATATTACTTCGTAGTTATTAATATAACTTTCATCAGTTACTGGTTCGGAAGAGGAGTAGTTGCAGTTGTGTTGTTGTTATGATCGAAAAACATATAATTCGCGTCATCATTTTCCCTGTTATTGTTATTGAAAAAAAGAATTCTCATATTCTGATGATATCCTCTGCCATTTCCAGTCGTTCGTAGAGACAATTCTAGCTTCGTTGTAGAATAGGAAAAGTCGAAGCTTCATAATGTCAATTACGCTTATAGACAATTGTAGCTAACTTCATAATATTTAAGACAATCAATACCAAGACCAAGATACCAAGCGCCTCCAAAGTTACTTATGGGATTCAGATAAGCGTAAATGTGAATGATTTTCTTTTCCAGTGCGATTCGAGAACATGTACTAAATAGAACATGTACTAAATAAACAAAAAAAAAATATAACTAAGAGCGAAGGTAAAAATGTATTCGCACATCGAGAGAAAATACGCTGCTTTGCCGAAATTAAGTTTTGGAGAGACCACACCAAAGATGAACAGTGATCAGATGCCATATGGCAACAACCATCGCAATCAAGGTCAAGGTGCGAACCCTTATGGCATCGGGAACCGCGGTCAGGACCTGAGCCGAGTTGGTGGATTAAATGGACAGCAGCACAATTTAGCTAATTTAGGCCGTACGCCATTTAACAGAAATAGCTTGTCCTCGTCTATGGGCATGAGCAACTTTAACCACGGTGGAGATATGGGTGGGAATACCGCCTGCCCACCGCCTACGAATCCTCCGCAGCCAACACATTCTCTGCAGGGAATATTTGAAACTTCCTCGTTCGATGGGCTCGGTGACCCAGGTGGCAGTCAAACGTCGGGAAAAAATAATTTTTTAAACGCCTTTGATCAACCGATAGAAAATACTCCAATGAATAGCATCGGTGAAAATAAAAGAAATAATAATAGCAACCACAATAGTAGCAGTGTGTGGGGTGGTGTTAGTAACTCGGGTAATTTGCCATTTAGTAATAATGGAACTGGTGCCAGCAATCATAACATGGGTTTCTTAAACAATAAAATGCAGCAGTCGCATTCGGCTCCCATGGGTGTCATGGCACCTCTTGGAGGAGGAGGGATCGGGGGTAGGATGGATGGATTTCGCTCTTCTAATAATGGCATGATAATGGGTATGGATGCAATGAATCAAGGAATGTCCCAAAGAGCACCCATGGGTGCACCAGGAGGACAGATGCCATTACCATATAGTCGACAGAGCTCTCATGCGAGCCAGCAGCAACCGCTAGCACCACTACTCCGGCAACAGATGGATAACCAACAACAGAGAGATTTGCCTCCGAATGTTTATGCAGAATACGCGAATATTCATAATCAACGATTAAAACAACTTATGAATGTTGAACGAGGGATGGGCACTATGCCCCCGGCAATGAGGAATCGGATGAATATGAACAATAATATGACTTCTAAAAATTCCACAAATAATAAGATAAACGTAACCCATTCTTCGTTTGAGTCGAGACGGAATGGCAACAGTATGCGATCTGGAAGTTTCAATGGTATGCAAGGAACTAATAATAACGGTATGGACAATAATCCTATGAATAGTAATAGCCAAATGGGCTATTATCAACCACCACACCCTCAACCTATATCACGGTCGTCATCGAAACGCAGGCTTGAGAAGGATAGTCAAAAAATTGTGTTAATGGACTCCCAATTAACTGAGCTCGACCAGTGTGTAGAAACTTTTCGCGCCTCTTTGAGTAAGACCTGCGTTGGTAATTGGCGGCACAATGATGCTGACTTTCAGCAACGGCGGGACATTATTTTGCGAATAGCAGGGATGATCCAATTTTCGAACGAGGGACAAATGGGTCGATCGAATGGAAAAAAGTGAGTTTCGCAAAAATCTTGACATGTGACTCAATTGCCAATACTCAATCGCAGTTTTCTTTCATAGCTCTGTACCATATCTTGCGAAGAAGTTAGAGGAATGTTTGTATCGAACGGCTAGAACGAAGGAAGACTATTCAGATTACTCGACTCTTCGCGACAGATTAAAACAAATAATTAATTCAGGGAAATCAAGGCGAGTTGGACATGTAAACAATGGTAATACCTTAACTTCATTATTTGATGACCAGATAAGCAATTATATGAATTCAATGGAAAGACCACCTTCCCAGATGAGTGAACATAGCAATAGTATAGATCCGCGAATGCGTGGTATGGCTCAGGATCTTTATTCTCAGAATATTGGCATGAACGGTCATGACAGTGATAAAGCTTTGCTTGAGAGAAGCTTTAAAGACGCACAAAGGAGCAAAGGTTCGAGAGTTCATCGTCGTAATAGTAGAAATGCTCCATTAAGTCGTGGATCTTTCGTAAACGCTCATCGTAGTTCAGAGCAGACGAGAGCAAGATTAAATTCTCTTAATAAAGTATCGAAAAACCCAGACGACTACAGGTTTTCTGGTGGGGGTAATCTCGACTCTTCTGCTGTAGAACGAGCTGCTTTAACTCAGATGGATAAATCACGTATTTTTATGGAAAACTTTCCTGGGAAGGGGGGAGGACAATTCAATTCGACTAATGTACCTGGTTTATCAGACGACAACAACGAGTTTGATTCAATGAATGTGCAGTCCAATCAACTGGATTTGGAACAGTGCATACCTATTTTGTCGAACAGTCTTAGTTCTAGAAATCCTAATAGGTTGATTGATTCGTGCCATTTGGATCCACTCACAGTTGATGAAGTGAACCAGTTCATGATGGCTCAGGCTGCAGGATATGCTTTAAGGAAGATGCCCCAACTAAGCGAGAAAGCTGTGCAACAACAACAACATCGACTTCTTTTGTTGAGGCATTCTTCAAAGTGTCAGAATGGGCCATCATGTCGGTAAGTTGGCTGGTTACATATTTTAAAGTTATGATATGAATTATCTGACGAGATAAATCTACAGAATTCCTGCTTGTTATAAAATGGTTGACCTTTGGAAACATTTACGGAAATGCAACGATCCCAATTGCAAAGTTTCGCATTGTAATAGCTCTCGTCTCATTATTAATCATTTTATCAGATGTAAGGAGACTGGAAGCTTTCTTACTTGTAATGTATGTGGACCTGTAGCAGGTATGTTTCTTTCAAGTAATTTGAGAAAAAAGTTATTATGTGTCTCACTATTTTTCGTCAGCACCCAAATCGACGAAAGACTTACTTAATTTGAACCAAGCCCGGCAAATTCTCGAGAGAAATAGACAAAATGCAGGGAATCCTATTAACAGTGTGAGCAATGCGAACCTTTCTTCTGTTCCTAAAGGACACCATGATGTGAATCATTTACAACAACCAAGTTCATCAACTATTCAACAAGTTGATTCTCAACTCAAAGAAGTTCAGTCACAACACACTCTTAATTCAAATCGAAGACCTATTGATAACCACAAAAAAGACGACAACACGTTTGGCATCGGAGCTACTCGATTACACAACCCGCTTCCGGAGGACGTTCCATCCCACCAACTCGACAAAGACGAAAGTAATAGACAGTCGAGTAAACAAACTGCAGTGGTAAACAACAGTCCATCGCAAAAACGCATTAAAATCAACAATGATTCAAGCGATGAATTTAACGTTGATAGGCTTTACACTCATTTAAACAGCACGAACAAAAATATAGACAGAAGTACGCATCTTTTGTCTTTCAAAAATAATGAGGATTACGTGAAATTTTGCCTTCCGGTTGTTGAAGATATGATCAACCATCCAGATTTTGGTTGGATATTTAGCGAACCAGTTGACCCGCTAGAGCTCGGTAAGTTTAACTTTAAGAAAATTTAGAAAAGAATATGTACACTTACTCTCAATTTATTATACTAGATATACCGGATTATTTACTTGTTGTTAAGAATCCAATGGATCTATCTACAGTGAAATCTCAGTTGCTTTCAGGTCAGTATAAAAATCTAGAAAGCTTTGAAGCTGACGTGAAGCTTGTTTTCCAAAACGCGATTCTCTATAATGGCGAAGACAGCGATGTTGGGAACATTGCAAAGCAGGGAATGGAAACATTCGTAAAGCGCTTTACTGCGGCGTTAAATGGCTTACAGTCAATAGAAGATGATAATATAAAATGTACCATCTGTGGAGAACATAGGAAAGACGAAGAACTTTTGCAATGCTCGAAATGCACCAACTGGGTTTATGGAATATGCTCGCTGAATACGGATAGTCAGAAAGAGGACAAAATTACTTGCATGCGTTGTGTATTGAATGAACACGGAAATAATCTCGCGAAAGTCAAAGATTTTTTTGGAAATGGAGTTCATGACATTCCGCATTGCGATTTATCGAAAGATATTGAAGATGGGCTGCGCAAGAAAATCGATTGCCAGATGAAGAACATGGTGGGCGTAGAATCAGCATCATCGTTGAATTCGAGTGAGGTTTCTGTTAGATTGGTCGGGTCGTGGGTAAACAGTTTTAGTGTTGCGCCAGAAGTTCGAAAGATATGTCCCCAATACGCAACACATATCCCGTATAGGAGAAGAACAATTGCGCTTTTTCAAACACTTGAAGGAATTGATACACTTGTATTCCTAATGTTTGTTGACGAGTATGAAAATAAGTGTCCACTTCCTAATCGAGGGAAGGTGTTAATATCTTTCCTCGACTCGCTGCCCTTCTTCCAGCCTGCGAAAAGTCGGTCCGGACTATTTCATAATTTGGTTGTGGAATATCTCCGAAATGCAGGTGAAAGAGGATTTCAGACCGCTCATATTTGGGCTTGTCCCCCTTCCCCTGTTGGTCTTGCATTTTTTCGTCGCCCTGATAATCAAGGCTTGCCACCGAAAACAAAATTACGAGAATGGTTTTGGAAATTGCTTCATTTTTCTTCAGGCGATCAAAAAGTCTATTCTCTCTATGAATATCTTCAGTCGTCGGATCAAGCATCTAATTTGAACGACCGTTTCTTTTTTCAGTTGCCCTACTTTGAAAATGATTATATTTCAAGTGAAATGGAAAATGTATGCAAGTCGAATGAACATTTAAGCGTGGAAAGGTTGATGCAAGAAATTTTACTCCGATTACAGGCTGAAGGTCAAAGTTTGATCGTTGTACCTTTGAAGAATAGTGATCAATCCGAAATAGATGGATCAGTGGAGGAAGGTGGAAACGTTGATAGTGAAATATTTAGGTCTCAATACCACTTCTTCTTGTTTTGTGAAAAAAACAATCTCCAATTCTCAGATCTTCGTAAAGCAAAGCATTCTTCAGTTTCGGTGAGTAGTTGCTCATATATAACGAAGAATTTAATGCAAATTTCCATATAATGTTGATGTTGTGTTAGGTCATATATCAATTGAAACAAGGTATTCCAGATTTGGACCGTAGTACGTTTGACGGTTGTTCGAAAAAGATGGCTCAAGATAAAAGAGAAAAGTTGTCAAGTATCGATACTTTACTTGAAGACAGTAAAATTGTCGAATGCCCAAGATGGTGATGGTTATGTTTTATCCTCCGTGATATTATGTGAACAGTTCAGAGAATCACAATAGTTGGTAAATGACCCATCTACAATTGTTAACAAACTTTTTGCATTCCTCAAAATGTTTTTGTAATCCTAATGCTGAATGCTATTGTTAATTAGTAAATGGTAACGGGTTGCAACAACACGGTGGTATGTCTTGTTTTTGAAACCCCCCTTACATTTTTATCGTTATCAGGTCCTGAGAGCGGTTTTCCAAGCATAGACAGCAGTCTTGTTCAAACATTAATTATTTCACTTGCAATGAGAGATGAAGATGATTCATTCAGCATCGCAAGAGACTAGTGTTTGTTATGCCATTCATATGATAAATATTTAACCAATTTGATATCATTTTCATTGGAGATGTTTGTTTCAAATGTTCAGGGTCCTACATTTCTTGATTATGAGCTACTTATTTTTCATACAAATCGAAGACCAGGTACAATGAAAATCATTTTTATTGCGCCACTATTTTGCGCAGAGTTATGCGTACTTTTGCGCCAATTGCAATTGGCACGCTCGATAAGAACTGCGATGAGGATTAGCTAGCAACTGTGTAATTCAAGCAAAATTTGAAGATCAGAGCAAATAAAGAAGTAACATTGATTGGGATAATCACCGAAGCTAGTATAGAATTTCGTTGAAATAGAGTATCGCAGAGTGGTGTTAATAACTGTAATAATTTTTACAAAATTAAAAAGATTCTATTGATATGATTATAGTTGGAAAAAAATCACCTTCGTCATTTTGTGACCGACATAGGTTGAATGTAGAAACCAGCAGCTACTCTTGAAAATAATTTTAAATTACACGATCGTGGTCGGTCCATCTTACAAAACAAAATATTTGAATCTTCATATTGGATTTTAGGTGTTAGTCTATGAGCGTAGCGAGAGCAATTGACTTTTTGACATATAGTGTCGACAACCGCACAATCAAGATGAGAAACTACAAATAATGACTTCAAATTCATTGAATCCCTCTACTATCTAAACAACTATTTCCTACGTGATGCAGATGACAATATCTTAATGCATCGTGTTCTATCATTGAAGTGAAGTTCAAGTGGTGAAATTAATACCTCAATAGGTAACGTTTAAATTTTGTGCTACGCTTTTCGGCCTTCGACCAAACCTACTCGAAATTGTACGCAAAATACTCATCGCTTCCATTTCGGAATATAGTTTGGATCAGCAATGTTTACAAGGGCAACATTGAAAAAGTTCAAGATCTCAGATGCCCTTGCTCGTTCCTTCGGATTTGTTATATAACATTTATCCATTGCAATCAAAAATACTTTGATAATCGGATTATCGCTATTTTTCAAATCTTCATCAATATGCGGACGATGACCTTTCTTGATTCTTTCCTTTGCAATTTCATTTTTAAATGAGTCCCAAGGCCGTTCCTTTGTCAACAGCGAATAAAATATGTTACACATACTGAAGACATCTACTTTTTCTGTCTGAATGTGAGGTATGATGTATTCTTCTGGGCTTCGAATCTTTCCCGGATTATTTCCAACCTGATAGATACATGGCTTCTTCTTCTTTTTATTCCATGCAATAACTTGTAAAATATGAGTGGATGAAAATTTATCACAACATGTCACGAAATCAAGATGGACTTACATCGGCATCTATTGAAATCATTGAGGCGGAACTTTCCATCAATTGAGATAAATTGAGCAGGCTTGATATCTGTATGAGCTATAGTAGCATAGTTTCCGTCAAATGTATGCAATGCCGCAACACCTGCAGCTACATCTTTTGCAATATGAAGCGCATCTGTCAAGGTAAAATTACGACTTCGTCTCCCCCAAATAAAGGAATTTAAGTCGCCTCCTTTGCCGAACTGAAATATACCCGAATTCCCACAAAATCCATAAGTGTCAACGATGTAAGGACTGCCTGACAAACGTTCCATGGCGACAGAATCACGACGATGTCGATCATAATTACGCTCTGAATAGTCATGCACGTAACGCATTGTCTTCAGTGCATAATTATTATTTTTCATATCATCTATCTTCCAAACATCCCTCCATTGCCCATGATTGATCAACCTTGCTTGTTTATTATATGTTTCGGCAAGCAAGTACTCATGAATTGAATTACATGACGGAAAACTCGTCAATTGCCAATCCTTCATTTGAACGCAATCTCCATGAACAAACGTACTCGCGTACTGATGCCCCCTTTCGCTTACTTGAATTTGCATCTCTTTCATCTCATGAAGCCCTTTTGATGGAGGAATATAGAGAATATCTGCAGCATCAGATGTTAAAGTATCACCGTCCACGAGACGTACAACACGCGGCTGAGGTGAAAATGTATCGAACCCAATAGTAGGAAGAGGATTATTTGAAAACACACCCGAGGCAAACACATGACTTGACGAGAGCGTCTCCACTACGCCCACATCCATGATCCGGTTTTGTCCTCTCATGTATGTTTTATAAAAATGGATTTGAAAGAATAAAATCAGTGCCAACAAAATGTATGGAAGGATGCCGATGCATCGACGTTGAGCATTGCGTGATGTCGGCCAACAAAGATATTTCTCTTTTTTGGCATAATTGTACGATTTCAATCTGTCCTTCATATTCATATTCATATTTATGTTATTTTAAGTATGATCGCCTCATGAATGGGTTCGAGGGGGGGGGGGTGCTTGCTCTCTCTATAGATTGGAAGAAGGATTTCTCATTGTTGGGGTACAATATTCGAATGAGTGCAGGTTTGCTTTGAACTACGAACTACGAACCGCGTACGATATCCCCCGAATAAATTTTTTATATAAAACACATAACACGTCGTATCTCATATCTCGCATGGCGCAGTGTGTGAGTGTGTTTATCTGTACATGTATTATTTTACAATGTGCACTAAATCTTTCACATCTTACATGTTAACATGTGTGAAATATGAAATATTGCATAGATTAGAATAGATTGTGGATGAGAAAGTGTATGGGATAGCGGTAGTCTACCAACTTTGCGAGAGGTAGAGCGAGAATCGTGAAATCGACTACAGGCAAAATCACGATCATATTCGATTTTAGCATGACTTAAATTACAACAAGGACCGTCGAATGGATGGCTTCTGTATCCAATAATAAATATACTACTTCGACGTAAAACAATTTTGGAAGCGATTCCTATGCATAGCATCTATTTGTTGATTTTCAATGTTATTTGACGGATAACCTCAATTGTGATCAACCCTGAATTCTAGTACTGTTCCGCGATGGATGACGACGAGGGTTGCAAAAAGAAAGTCGAGCTTCAAGGGTACGAGGTCAAAATCATCCGTTCTTTATCTCGTTGCGCTACACATGTCGCAACGATACAAAATACAAAACAGGACTCATTAGCTTTGTCATAAGTCGTAAGCTTGTTCGAAAAGAAGATATCACGAGAGTTTCATCTTTGTCCCGCATACATGTCGACTCCATACATGTAAATACAACATATTTGAGGCAAGTAGGATATTTGATATTTGACCTATCCTTCATTTTTTCTTTTTCTCCATTCATCTAATGACGATCCATCCGGTAACATAATATCTGACGGCAAATCCCATCCATGCACTGAAATATCTCCACTACAGTTCATCAACAAATTTGGTGGAGCATGTCCAAACCAGTAAAGTACTAGACCAGGACCAAAACGGTGCAAATATCCTTCAGCTTGAGAGATGACTTTCTCATTATGGGTTCTAACATCGCCAAACATTGCCTATTTCTCAACAAGATATAAAGCATTACCGCTGTAAGTCTGGTCGTCTGAGTTCTTTAAATTAAAGAAAATTACCTTCGAGTCAATCCAGCATACAACCCTCCACGAGTCTAAGTGCTCATTCACTTTCATGCCGACAGGGCATTTCAAAAGGATGTCAGGTGTCTTCGCAGTTCCACGTAAACGCAACTCCTCTTCACTCTCATATGGCAATCCTGTTTAACAGAGATGTCAATACGCGGAATTACATGAAACTAATAGAAGATTTCTTCAAAAATTACCTAATCTATTTAATAACGTTTCAAGTTTTCGTTCATACGATAGTCCTAGAGATCGTCTCTTCGCTTCAAGTTGCGGACCGGATAACGGATCCATCAAAATGGCTTTGTCAATTTGAGAAGAAAACTTATTTAGAAATATATCACTGTTTACCTCTTCCTTTGAAAATCCTGGTATGTTTACGATAACTTTTTCTGGCGACAACCAATTTGATGACCCTTTCATAATCTCCGAGAGAGAACTTTTCTGATTCTTTCCTGGAATTTTTGCAACGATATCGACGATCATTCGAGCAAGCAAATATGGTGAGTAATGAAGATCACATGCCAACTCAATAATTGCATATTCATTTCCTGCGACTAAACGTTTGGAATAGCGGGAATTTTTGCCGGACATAAGTTTTGTTTTAACAAATGAGCTTTGGCGCATGATATGACGCACGTGCATATTATGAAGGATCGATTCGATCGATTCGATGGGAAGGTCGAACTTATCAGATCCTTCCTGCAGCAAAAGCAGATATTTAGATGGAGTACCCATATCTACAATCACCTCATCCTTATTGCTTAAATCGTATAAATCATCGCATCGTTCCTTTGACAACAACGAGGAACACCATCTTTCGAGAGCCGCATAGGATTCCTCATCGTTGAAAGTACTGCCTCGAATGCATGACATAATCACACGCTCTCGCTTTGAGGCATGAAGTATTTTAAGATGATGTATGAACAACGATTTTTAATACCGGGTACAATATGGTGTATGAATGTCAGTGTGAGTAGGAAGCTGTCTGCCATCTACGCTTTTGCCTCAAATAAATTGACGACCCAAAAATATTTGTTCTCTTCTCTCTATCGCATTGGCAATTGGCAATCAGGTAAATAGAGTTCGCATTAAGTTCGGATAATACTCCTATCGAACCATGACTGATACCCGAACCCGAACTGACGATTACATGACATGACACATGACACATGACACATGACATACGAACTTGTTCTACACCATGTTATGTTTCACCAACCGATGTGAAGAACTGTGATTGTGACTGGAACCTACCCCGACACACTTAACATTTTTATCAATCTCACACAACATGCAGGAAGACGGCCCTCACTCAAACTCAAAATAGAAAAATAAGAAAACGGCACGAGTGTATGAGTCATCTTCATCGTCACTTCCTTCGAAAACGGATGAAACGCCTGTAAAAAGTATACCCACAACAATAATATCCATAAGTGAGATACATTCACTTCATTTTGTAAATTCAAAAAGAACGACACAGTAAAGAAGAATGGTGCGCAACAGGATGAGGGGAAGGTCACAGTTTCAACTTGCATTCGCGCTCTTTCATGTTCGATTAGTCCTGGTTTATTCTCAAGGGTGTTCGAATACATGCCCACCCATTAACTACGGCCAACCTGTTGAAGCATTGTGTGAAGGTGATCTGATCCATGCCTTCGCCGATACGGAAAAAGTGTACCCGGTATGTCATCCCACCGATGTAAGTGGTGTTCCGTCCAGTTTTGCCCTGAAAGATTTTGAGGGGGACGGAAGGATTACTGTTGTGGCAAATTATTATACGGGGTGTAATGCTGGTCGGAGGGAAAGTGGAGTTTTTGCTCACGTTGCGCAGAGGTTCTATAATGAGTATGGAAATAGAATTACGTTTGTTCAGTCGGTGAAAGGAGGCGGATCCTGCAAAAACTGGTCAGATTTGTATCAAAGTGACGCAAGCAATCTTTATCCTGATTCCGATGTTGTTCCAAATGATATGCCACTTAGTGTCGACGACTTAAACTATGAGATTCGCGATGATCTATTTACGACACCATTTGGCCATCCGAGTTACGTCATTTTGGACGGGAATTTGGAGATAAAACACAAATTTATTGGTCCGTGCTGTGGTTTTTCGGGATACTATGATTGTTCAGCAGATGTTGCTAAGGAATTAGATACGACTCTTACAAACTTTATTAACGAGATAATTGATCAGACAGAGCTCGAAGTTAACCCATTCCCCCCGACATCTGCGCCAGTTCCAATGTCACCCGCTCCGACAATGGCGAGTTGTCAAACGAGTGAATTTTCGGAATGGTCTGAATGCTCCTTGAGATGCGGTGTAACGCAAGGAATAGAATTTCGATGGAGAAGTGTCTTTCCAATAGATAATAATGGTCAATGCCCTTCTCCACTAGAGACACGTGCATGTATACCGACCGAGGAAACTTGTCAAGATGACACCCCTTCGTCTTGTGTTCAGGAGCTGGGTAATTCCTATACTATTGAGACAGTCGCATCAGGGTTTGATAATCCACGAGATATTGCATTTCATCCCACTCCCGGTCTTCATCTGGGAGAGTTTTCGGAAGGGCGAAAATTCTACCCAGATCATGGGGAAGAAGCATGGGTAAGTAGTAACAAGATTTTTGCGAAGGTGTGACTTTTTCATCACTTTTATTTTTATAGGTGGTTAATGCAGGCAATCACAGCGTTTCTATTGTATCTAGCCTTGGATCTGAATACCAGACAACAATAAGTCGTCGTGATCGGGGTTATTACCATTACATGATTAACGCAACTGCAATTGATTTTAATAGCGTATCAGGTTCGGGACGAAGCCCTGACCGAGATGGCTTTAACTACTTTGCAATTTGTAACGACGATTCAAATACTTATCTTGGGAAAAAAGAGCCAAACTTCTTTATGGGACCAACTTTGTACAACAGCGATCCAAAAAATCGGAACCTGGTGAATAGGCTTGGAGAGGAGTGCCGTGAAGAGGAGCCTTGCTTCTTTTTGCATTCTGATATGCTTCACGAAGCTCCTGTTTGCATTGGTATTGCTCATGACCCAGAGACAGTAACAGCATATGGAAATGTGTACTGGGCTTTTGATACTACTGGGAATCGCCAAAACGGTCAGTTAGTTCGTTTTGACTTTCAGCAGCCTCATGGGCCGGGGTCAATGGATCATTCCGTTGCTGCAATTCGTCGTTATGTCGAAGTAGAGTTGAACAGCGGAAACGGAGGCCATGCAGGGATGGTAGTCCATCCGACTCTCCGCCAAATTTTTATTTCTGTTCCTGGGGAAAATAAGGTCATTTTAGTTGATGCAGATAGTGGTGGTTATGCGAGAACTGCCAGAGAAGAATATCCGATTTATAGCAACTCATTACCGAGCTTTGAATATTCAATTTGGGAATGTGTTGATCAAACTGTTTTTGCGGAAAATATCAGGGAACCTTCAGGTATGACATTAAGTCATGACAACGAGCGTCTTTTTGTTGCGGAACGCGCCACCGGGGACATATTTGTTTACGAAGCTGCCTCGGGGGCACTTTTACACAAGATAACAACAGGATTTCGATCTATAGGAGGACTAGCAATATCACCAATTTCCAACATGCTCTATTTTATTGATGAAGAAACAAACACATTAAATATGATACAAGATCAAGAAACGTGCTTTTCTCCTATACCTTCTCGATTGAACCCAGACTTTCTATCTGCTCTGGAGAGTGCTTCGGACAATTATACTGATTTATCAATCAGTACCAACGGTTTAGTTAAAGACTACCAGTGCAAAGTGGACCCTGTTATACCAGATGCATCGTATTTTGATCAAGTTCATAGTGACTCAGGATACGCAAGTGATAACGCAGACGTACAGAGTGTTATGGCTGGAATGGACGAGTCAGCGGTGCTGCTAGCAAATCGTACTGATTGTGGTAAGTTTTTTGATGGTAAAAATTCAATTTATTCTGTACTCATAACAAACATCGTAAGGATACGATTCGCCGCTGAATTTTGATAGTTTGCTGTTAGGAGGATATTTTTGTCATACATGTTTACCAGAGAGGGAGCAAACGTGCGATATTGGAGGGGAATGCTCCAACGTGCAATGGCTTGGATATACTTGCGATAATGAATTTATTGTCACTATCGCCGGAAGTGCAGTAGAGCTAACAACTGCAGATGGAGTAATCACTGATGAATTAGAAGTTATTCTTAAACGCGGTGTCACATATAGATTTACAGTGCTTGAGAACGAAGATGATTTGGGTTTATGTGTTCGCATACCAGTTGATGATGAAATTTCAGTGTCGCGCCGTCTGTATGGAACATCGTCGTCCACCTCATCCTCTTCCGCACCTCAATATGAAGAAGTTTGTGCTACGAAGGGGCCGCTTATTATCCCTGTAAGTAATTCCTTTGGTTCTGAAGTACATCTGACGATAGAAGGCGACGAAGAGAATTACATTTCTTTGGCTGTAGAAGATGACAGTACAGAGGGAGGGAGGGGCTCAACAGATGGAGCCATTCTAGGAATCATTGTTGGGGGTATCTCTGCTGTTCTCTTCATATGTTTTATTTTTATAAAAAGAAATCAATACAGCAAGACAATTGAATCGAAGGAGAGTGTACTCTCAAATAATGTCCCTGATTCTGAAATGTCTTCATCTTCTGGAGACAGTTAATAAAGTTAATCAAAATTTCATTTATTGTTACGTTAGAATATAGGTTCCGCTACCATAAACATATGTTTCTGGTTTTCGTAGTCCGGTAGCTAATCACAGAATTCGTTTCAAACTTGACGGAGTAAAGATGCTGAGTTTCGATCACGTGACTAACTGATGTTTGTTGGAGATAGTGTTAGATCGTCAGCACGTTTAAGTGTTTTTTTTTCTGCTTTGTTTGAAGATCTTAGTGATTCATACTCAGAAGATAGTGTTACAACAGTTGCTTCAATGTTCTATAATGATATCTATCTACTTCGTAAGGATCGAACTGGAGAATATATCGGAATTGTTTGTGAAGTAGAACTAGCAGATGGCATTGGTCATGATTAGTGAAACATTTTTGGTTTATTCTCTAGCGTGGTTTTCTTATTCTCCTCAACTATATGCATCACTAAAGCAGCTCAGTCCAAAGATTATTTTTTATAGCTGATCCTGTCTTCCATCTCACTGATCCTATTGATTGCGATCCGTGACTATGATTTCGATATCTTATATCTTCACTTTCTTCATCAAAATGCTTTCCTCCAGGCTGGAAGTCCGCAATATCCAAATACTCGATTCCATCTTCGTGGCCAGATTTTGGCCTTGATTTATCGTTAGCCTTTTCAATTCTTTCTTGTCGCTGTTTCTCAAGTATACACTGCGAATAAGCATCTGCTGCATGAAACTTGTCTTCTGGAAGAGAGTCTATTTCGACGACACTATCGTTGAGATTGTTCTCAAATGTTTCAATAAACAACTTGCACCTATCGGATGATGACGATACGGTCCGGTCTTTGCTTGATACCGCTGATTTTTTTGTTTTGCGCTCTAGCCCTTTTGCTAAGGTCCAAGGCCGAGATCCAATATCAGGTTCATTGAATAGATCGTTCCCTTCTAATTCCGCAGTAATAACAAGAGATAATGTACATCTGTCATAATTGCACTTCGCTGTACTCGTATCGATACAAAATGGGAAAGTTATTTCGGAAGGATGATATCCTTTCATGCTCACAAAGCACATCCACGCTGAAACCTGAACTTTGATATCTTTTAAGCTAAAGTTAGGATGAAGCACACTACCGGTAGTGATGATTCGCAACTTTTCTATTCGGAGCCCATTGATTTGTGGAACATCCGTTATTATAGGATGTTTGAGTACCCTATTGTCCATCGGTGCATATTCTTCAATCAATGACAGGGTGTCATCATTGCCCCGATAATATGCGATCACATCCATTAACTTTACGGCACTACCCTTCTCAAGTTGGCATTCCGCGCATATATTGAGTTCGTTTTGTGCCATATTGCTAACCGTATTGTCTTCGTCAAAAGATATCTCTGACGTTTGACTTGGTTTACGGTGAGCAGTAGGTTTTATCTCCTCAATTGTTGGAACCTTCTTACTTCTTACGCGCTGTTTCACCAAAGAGGCGAACTTGTGCAAATGTGAAACCAACTCTCCAGTATCGGAATGTACGTAAGCGTGATACTTCATCTTTGGTAAACCATACTGACGACTCACTGATGCAAACTTATTGGAGTATTTGGACTCAACATAACTCAACATCATCTGACAAACAAAGTCACGAAACGACCCACCGCTATCAAGTTTGATATCATCTATCACTTTCGGATTTACTATGCAATCTACTGCTACTGAACTCTGACCCTTTTTGTCTTTACATGGTCGAACTGGTCCAACTGATATTGGTATATTCATACCGGAAACTTCTTGTCCCTCGTCATCAAGCCTAGTTTTTTGACCAGGTTTTTCGATATGATTGCTGGAGCAAACATTGATAAAAACTTTAAATCTCTTGTCGACGCAGCTCTTGCGACTTACAGCTGTTGTCTTTATAACGAATCCTGTCTTTGGAATTACCCAAATACCGTCATCTTTCTGACGTATTCCTAGATCTCCGTCAATTGATAATTCATGTTCTAAGTCCGGAAGTGCCACACCTGTTGGAACCTTATTTACGTGCAGCTGTTCCCTAATCAATAATTTATTGCATTCCTCTGCATATTTTTCATCAATCGTTTTACCTTTTTTTGATGCTTCTTGTTTGACATGTGCTTCTAATTCATTCATGACTTCGTTGAATTTCGTAGGATTTTTCTGTTCTAGATTATTCAGCTCATTTAGGTACAGTTCTATGTTTTTAACTTCATTAAGGCTCATGATGACTTTTTCTAAAGACGTTCTAGCTGCAGAGATTTTTTTGTCTCCAAACCAATAAGAGCTCGATTTTTGAAAATACGAGTATATTCGATATTGAAAATCGGACCGCATTGTACTCGCTTTGTCTCTTATCAAGATTGGTGCCATACATCAATAGTTGTTTAACAAAATCGTTCATAGCCTACCGGTAGCTTTGTATTTCATCTGTATTGTATCACGAAATACGTCCAATTCCCTTGGAAATAGATGACATAGCCAACTTTGTAAAATGGAAGATGAGAACGGTAATGCGAATGATCGTTTGACTTCCTTATTGGCTTATCTCGATCAAGTTGAATTATCATCGAGGAACAAGGATAGCTTCAAGGAAAACGTTGAAAATAAGGAAAATGTAGAAACAAAGAGCACTGAAAAGAATAAGCCGCTCAATCGGAAAGCCACCGACGTCGTGCAACAAAAGAAAGTGTCCAATAAAAGCCAGCTTACAGAAAATCCGAAAAGGTCATTCGGTGATTCCCACAGTATGAAAACAAAATGGGTTTGGGAAGATTGGAGCTACTCTGATAACGAAAGAACTCAAAGTGGTGCTGTAAATCTTGAAGATATAAAAAGTGGACAAGAAAGAAACTATGATTTGGCCGCAATGCAACATGAACTTTCGAAACTTAACCAGGTTCGTGTCCTAAACATTAAAATTTTTCATTGAACCATCTCAAAAGATGTTTCTTTCGAAATAGGAAACTTCTCGTCTGGATAAGTTGCTTGATAATACTAAATTTACGCACAAAGCCGAAGTGAAAGACATTCGAAACAGCTGGTTCAACCGCATTGCTCAACATCAGAAGGAGCTCGATAAGGTAAGTTACCCGGTAAATTTCGTGAAATGATCAATGATGACTAACTACATTTCGCTTTCAGTTCCAGGAAAGTCATTCAGAGTTCCAAAGTAAACTTGTAAAGGATTGTAACTTATTGAAGGAAAACAAGAAGTTGCGTGAGGAAGAAGTTCGCAAGGTCAAAGGAGCTAAACACAAAATTTGTGATGTAGAGGAAAAGAAAGGAAATCAGATGTTGATTAATTTCCAGCACAAGCTTGACAAGGGAGAGGAGTGTCGCTTAACTACATTAGAGTCCAAACATATTCCTGAAATTAAGCGAAATGTTGGCAAAGATTTAGAACCGGAAATAATGAAGATTGTTAATGAAAACAAACAAAAAATAGAATCTCACCGGAAGGCAAAGGAAGAAGAAATGCAAACATTTTTTGCGCGAAAAACAGAAGAGCATGGAACGCAACTTGCTCATTTCGCTAAAGAAAACAAGGAAAAATGGCAAGTAAAGCTAGATATACTTTTATCTGAAGAAACTCAAAGTGTAACTGCGACGGAACTTCAACACAATCATAAAATGCAAGTCATTCGAGACCTTCACGCAAAGGATATTGAAGACGACAGAATATCTTTTGCGGAAGAACGAGGTGCAAGAGTTTCCCAAAATAATGAAGAGCTTAAAGTAGCCAAAAGCGACGAACGATCACGATTGTACAAACTTTGCAATAATCACGACAGAAAAATTCAACGTTTAATCAAAACACATGAACAAACCGTGATCAAGATGAGAGAATGTCTAGGGTTAGTGTTCTTATAGACCATTTTCATCATGTCTTCCCATATGAAACACATAAATACAAAGCGGCTACTCAATTTACGAAACAACTTACAGAGACGACGATTGCTGGCGAACTGATAGAAGGAAAATTAAAGAGAATGAATCTGAAATTTTATATGAGACAGAGTTAAATAATGTTGAATCGAGGTACAGAAGGGATATAGATTTAGCTGGTAAAAAGCTGAATTCCGAATTGATTGAATATTGTCGAGATGTCACTAAGGACTACGAAAAGAAAGTAAAGGTTCGTAATGAATTAAATCATTAAAGCCACAAACTTACACCCCTATGATACTTCTCATTTCGAAAGGAATATCGATCAAACTTGGATCGTGAATTCAAAAGATCGGCAGACAATCAGTTACAAGTCAAAGAGATTATTGGGCGATTGAGATCTGAAAAACATTCTTTGCAGAAAACACATTCTAAGAAAGAAAAAACTGTCAAAGGGTCAAAGAAAAAAATATTTGACTTGAGGAAAAAGCTCGATCTCGAGCAAAATGCCATGAAAGACCTCGATCAAGCAGTTCATGCGAAAGACGAAGAAATACAATCGCAGCACAACAAAAAAGTTCAGAGCATAAAATCCGAAATTCACGCTCTTCACGCTAAAGTTGACATATTAGAGTCTGACCGTAAACAACGTGATGAAGAGCTTGAGGAGCAAATGAGAAAATTACACGCAGATTGCAAAGAAGAGATACGGTCGGCCAAAGATCGTATCTCTAGTATTATGGAGAGTAAAGAGCTGAAACTTAAAATGGCAAAACAAAAATTGAGTTCTATTCAAGACAATAATTGTGATGCCATCCAAAATCTCGACAAACTGCGAAGAGATAGCGTCCTATGTAAGGATTCCTTTGGTAGCAACTGAAAGATAAATCAGCTCGGCTACATCGGATGTTACAAACTTGACAATGGTATCTGCAATGATCCAATGGCACCTCCATCGACGTTCAATACTGTTCCAGTAACCCATGATGAGGCTTTACTCGAGAGATAAATACATGCGCCAACCATATCGTTTTCGTTCCCGAGTCTGCCTAGTGGAATCTGCGACGCGACTTTTTCCATTGAAGCACCCCACGTTTGCAACCCTTCCGACATCCTCGTAGGAACGTACCCTGGAGCCAACGCGTTGACTGTTATATTCTTCTTGGCAAGATCGTTTGACATCTTCCTAGTGAGGTGATGAACCGCAGCCTTGCTCACATCATAAGCATGAGAAGGTGCTTCCTGAGGTACAAACCCCGTAATACTTCCGATATTAATAACACGACCAGGATCAAAGCCATCCTTTCGTTCCAGAAACGGCATGCATTCCCTCGTAAGATAGAAAATACTCTTCACGTTTAAATCGAATACCTTGTCAAACCCCCAATTCGCCTTTCCACTTTCTCGTTCAAGTGGTTCACCCCAACTTGTGCCCGCATTATTTACTAATACGTCCAACTTTCCCCCAAATTGCTGGCACGTGGACACATGCCTGGCCAATTCTACACATCCCTCCCTCGTAGCAACATTACAGACGTAGTACATGCATCCAATTTTGCCTGCCGCCTGTTGACAAGCCTCTTTCGATCGAGACGAGATGATGACTTTGGCACCGTGTTCGGCAAAGCCTTTCGCAATCATGAATCCGATCCCTCGTGAACCACCAGTAACCAAAACATGTTTTCCCGCCACATTAAATAAAGAAGATGTCACCGCTGCTGTTGCCATTGCGTATTGTTCGATCTCACTCTCTTAAATATTCCCCAGATCGAAATCAAATCTTCGACTACGGGAGAGCTTGTAATGACGATAAAAATTCAGGTCCTAAATAGTTTTCATATATAACTACCGGTGTATACATAGACCTTGACTTTATACTTTTGCTTTACGCTCGAGGCCAATATATTTTTATCAACTGCTACAGACTCAAATTAATTTTTGTTAATTTTTGATCAACTGTAGACGCCTAGATGACAGCTTTTGTGCCTAATTAGACACCTACAGAACATGTACCAAACTCATATACATAAATCCAAATCGGTTACATGACAGCCCTGTCTAATTAGACACTTCTGTCTAATTAGACACTTCTGCCTAATTAGACAGGGTTTAGAAAAATGTAGCCCGCCAAACCAAACACTCCAATTTCATTTTAGATTGCAATATTTCAATTAAAAAGAATTAACGAAGTGAAC
>Ga0115008_10001201_pt1 | contig 20641 bp, 21 predicted proteins | sample FraStrMetagenome_FD_87164 | JGI IMG/M metagenome (GOLD analysis project Ga0115008, IMG submission 87164) | Marine eukaryotic phytoplankton communities from Arctic Ocean - Fram Strait ARC3M Metagenome | ecosystem: Environmental > Aquatic > Marine > Oceanic | place: Fram Strait | collected...
GGCAAAGCATTAAACTTTTATATGACGAGTAGACCCGGGGCTTTGATGATAGTTTATTTTTCCAACAAGCATCTCCTTTTAGACCTGATTTTCTCGTAGGAAATTACGTAGAGCTATATACCGGTTATTCCAGAATATCTCAACTTACACTCAACTATCTTCATTACAAATTTATATAGACATCAAAAACACTATGATGAGGAGTTTGAGGTACTTGGAATGGTTAAAATAAAGTTTCTGGAAGTAAAGTTATAAAATTTTCGGAAAATAGGTACCAAATAGGTACTGCGGCAGGAAAGGGTAAATTGACTTTGGACATCGAACATCGCGCACATGGCCATATGGCACATGCACATGCAACATGCAGATTGTGCAGCTTTACCAATAAAGTGAAGTGCCAGAATTTCACACCATTATTACGAACACAATGCGAATTTATATATTGATTACCGGTACCAGCTACCAGCTACCAGCTCCGGTGCTCGTAAATCGTAACTCGTAACATTTTGGACATTGGACCCTTCTTCGGAAGTTGGTCCCAAGATGCTGACGACAACGATAAAACGAGAAAATGTAGAAATGTTTTTTTGATGCACACACTGTACGTATCTTTTAACAAGGTCGTCATTTTTGTTGCGCCATCGGTTCTTCTTGCCGATTTACCCTTTCCCTTTGCAGATAGTATTCTATTTTTTTTCAGCTCGAAAATGTTTTCAAAGTCAAACCAAGAGTCGGGCTTTCAGACTGTGAAGGGGGCTAAGATTCTAGTGACTGGATCAAGTGGATTGGTCGGAGCTCGCTTGGTGGAGATGCTTCTGGAACGAGGGGCGAAGTTAGTACGCGCCTTTGATGTCGTGCCTGTAAATGACGTGCTGAAGAAACGCTTCGATTTGGCAAGCGGTGGAAACGCGTCAAGAATCGAGTGCGTCGTGGGCGATTTGACTGTCAAAGATCAATGTGTAGAAGCGTGCAAAGATATTGAGATTGTGTATCACGTCGCAGCCCTTGTTGGACCATTCCATGATCGTGACAAATATATGGCTGTTAATTATGAGGGGACGTTGAATCTTATGGAAGGTTCAAGGATTCAAGCTAAGGTTGCTAGTAAGAAAGTCAAGTTTGTGTATAGTTCAAGCCCGAGTACGAGGTTTACAGGTGCTGATGTTACTGGTCAAAGGTAAACTTTTTTCGCTGATGCTCTATGATTTATCGTTCGTATTTTTTGTAATGTTTTTCTGCAATTATTTTATGATTTATTGTTTAGGGAAGAGGAGCTTCCAATCCCCGATAAGTTTCTTGCCCTCTATGCCGAGAGTAAAGCTTATGCCGAAGTAAAAGTTTCCGAAGCAAACTTTGAGGAAAATCCAACCCTTCTTACTATAGCTGTCGCTCCACATCAGGTGTACGGTCCGCACGACGCTCTGTTTCTGCCATCACTTCTCGAAACAGCAGGAAATGGACGTCTTCGAATATTCGGTAACGGCCAAAATAAGATCAGGTGGGCAAAAAAATTTGATATTTTTGTTATTTATCAACTTTCTAAATATTACGTTTTAGTGTTTGTTATGTGGACAACTATTGCCACGGTTTAATGTGTGGCGCCGATACACTTTATGACAAGAGCCCTGTGCTCGGAAAATTCTACATTATCACTGATGGACCCGAGCAATATTTCTGGGGAATTTTGAACACTGCCATCATTGCAATGGGGTTCGAAGATCTTACGAAGAAATTTCATTTACCAGTTTGGTTTTTAATGTTTCTTGCTCATATTTGTGACGTCATTGGCTTTATCTTAAACAAAAAACTGAAACTTAACCCGTTCAATGTCAAAATGCTTGTTATCCATCGATACTTTTCTATTGAGAATGCTAAGAATGATCTTAAATATAAACCTTTGTTCAAATTCGAGGAGGCATGGCCAAGCACCATTGAATGGTACAAATTGAATTGGCTACCAGGTTTTTTAGCGAAGAAGAAAAGTGACTAGAATGAGTCGTCTTTTACAGGAAGAATTCTTAAGTGGAGAAGAGCCAGTCTTTTGCGCGATTTCTTAACAAATGATAAGCAACTTGTTTTAATTTTATAACTAAGAACGCGATAGTTCATCGCACAGGCATGTTTTGTGAAGATAACCACAGAAATCGTTGCAGAGAAAGAGGCGTCGTGAACGCTCGTGAACTGGTTTGTCCTAAAATTAATTAGATTTTATCATGCTTCTCGAATTCTTAGTGAATTTTGTCTTCAACAATGGTTTGTTATTGGAATAAGGAAACAATGAGCGACATGTTATTTTAAGGCAAGAGTCTTGTATAAGTCAAAATTGGACACAGTTGACCATAAAGCCATCAACGTGATGTCATATGCGAAGATCGGACAAATGAGAACAGAACATGACTCCTCATCTATCAGGTTTATTCATTAGAACGATAAAACAACAAAATCACTGATAATTAGAAGTTAGAACAAGGGTTGGGATAGTATTCATCCTTAAAGAAGTACTCCTAAAATTTATTCTCAAACATGTCAAGATAGCGAATAAAAAACAAGAAAGATATTTGATACTATTTGGAATGCGTTGAGCGAGCTAAGGTTTATAGTCCACCCATCGTGCACGATATCCACTCCCTCCACATCGAGAACAAGAAACCTCCCCACTGCCATTACATACAGGGCATCCTTTACCGGAATAGAGATGATCCCCAACGACAAAGAAACCAGTCCCCGAGCAAAATTTGCATTCAGTTGCACCCGACCCTCTACAAGAACTGCAAAGTGTACCTGCACAACTTTGAACATCAACGTCAAACTCGCACTCGTCAATAGTTCTGTAAATCTGCCATTTTTGCTCAAGTCGCATTTTCCATGAATTCATATCATCCGAAGAATTTCTTATGAAAAAACAAATGTAAATATCTTTGAATGAAATCTTGTGTAATATTAGAAACTTACCCCCTTCCACCTGCAGACGATAGATCACCCTCTAAATCATCGTGACCATCATCACCACTGCCTTCCCCATCTAAACCATAACTATTGCTTAAAGTTATGATATCTAAACGTTCACCTTTCTTCCGTTGCACAGCGCGACGTGATTGAAACGGGACATTATGAATTCCAAGGAAGCAAACTGCGTTGGTACCACTAATGACCAAGCACAGATATAGAAAATACCTTATTATTATCCCAAGAGCAATCATGGTCCCGCATACACTACTTATACTGACACGGTTCCACTTATGCCTGTCTTTCCCATTCAGTAGGGACGCATCTAAAGTTTCGAATGAATGGACACATTCATAAACTGCTTTGCAACTCTTCTCCTCGCACCTTTTATTTTTTCTACTCGTATACCTCCCCTATGCTATACGGTATACATATATGCTTTGATAGGAGGCACCGGCGGGGCGGGCAGCTGTACCAAATGGCAAACGTTGTTGGACATGATGGATTTGGATCTCCAAAATATCTTTATGAGAACTTTGACACGATCTGAATCTCGACCGTCCAAAAACCACACACACATACACAGAAAAGAATGTACGACACAAGCTAGAGACAGGTGTCAGAACGATTCAGAATTAGTCACTTCACTGACTACTTTGGTCCGCATCCGTCGGAGTTTAATGATTATGTAATAAACAATGAGCTCTCACATTCAATCTTGGAGGTTGGGACGTGCGTTTTCATTCTTTGTCGGGTGTTCGTACGTCCTTCTACTTGACTTGCCACTGTTTTGCGCAATGTGCAGCCCATCGGCTCGAGAGACGGGCTGTATTGATTATACCAGAGTAATCATGTACAATAAACCATGTGGAGAAGTCACTTCCATTGTCAGCCAAGATGGTCATCCAACTATTTTTGATTCCGTAGAGAGGGCTATGACTGCTAAAGAACCGAGGTTCTCTGTAAAAGGATTTCACAGTATAGGGAGATTAGACTGCGATACATCTGGTTTACTATTGTTAACCAACGATACGCTATTGGTACACGCTGCCACCAATCCGACTGCAAAGGTGATACTAGAATCAGATGGGCAGCAATTTTTATACAGAAAGCTAGAAAAAGAATATATTGCTCTCAGCCATGGAAAGTTATCCGTCGAGTCGCTTGAAAAGCTTCGCGAAGGAATTTATCTGGGTGCGAAACTAGGTGTAACTGGACCATCGAAAATTGAAGTTTTGCAGAACAACGAAAAATCAACTCTAGTTTCAGTTGTGTTGACAGAGGGGAAGAATAGGCAGATCCGCCGAATGTTTCATGCGGTCAAATCTGGGATTATTAAATTACATCGAAATCGCGTGGGAGGCATAAACATTGGAGAACTTCAAGAAGGAGAGTGTCGGTATTTGCGTAGTGAAGAAATTATTCAAGGCCTCAACTGGCCTATTAGAAGTGTTACAGACACCAAAAGTAATGGCAAGCGCAAATCGAGAAATCGATCACGTCGTCGTCCAAAGCGGACATAGTTATGGACCTAATCCGTAAGACATTTAGATCTAAATATATAAAGAATGTCTTGAAACTTTCAATTAATGAATCTTTTTCTGTCCACAAGAAAAAAAATTACCAAACAATCCTAGCCACAAATTTAAGTACGAAGTGATTGTTATCAATCATCATATGATTCGCGTTAGGAGTCGAATTTCCCTTATTGCCAAATAGTTTTTGAAAGAAGGATAAGAGTGCAGTAGTCCATTTGGACCATCATGGAGAAAAAGTTGGAAAAATCGCAAACTTCTTTACCTGAAAACTGGATCCCAAACTTCTTCAGCTGAAAATTGGATAGGCTCCCTGGCTTAATGGTTAACCGGGGTTTGATGAAGAAAACTAAACTTGAGCCGCACTCTCGACTCATTCGTAAGAAATTTCGCCTGATGATCACACATGCGCCAGTACCTGTTTACATAGTCTTTTCAAATTGTTCGATACCACCATTATATTCTTTACGTTGCTAGTGTATTTTTTCTTCGAATATCGAACATTTCTTCGATCTGTTAGGTATGTTCTTCCTCAAGTACATGCACTTTTCTTTCATCGAATTTCGAACATCTCTTCGTCTGTGAAAAAAGGCGCTTCGAACAATATTTGTTGAGTGCGTTATCACGAAGACCGGTATGCCTCGGAAAAGATCCAGACTTTCACCTTTGTCATGAGTCATGACTACCTTTCTAACCTCATGATGGTTGCCCCGCTACGTTCTTGGATTGTACTTTTCTGTGGTTGGATTTGTTCAATGCAAGAAGTTAGAACGTTAGAACGGCAACGACGCTATGTGATTGGATGACGTACACCACTTTCAGAAATCATTTGTAATCATTAATCTTTTATATATTTACACGTGTAGAAATATACGCCTAATCAAAATCACCTCGGCGAACGAATTACGACTCGTAAATCACACATTTAAAGACTTTTCTTCGAGTATTCCGGACTTGGATCGTAAGCGAACGACGTGGCAGCCAATCAAAATTAGAAGAAAGTGTGCGGACATCTGAATGTCTCATCTATCTAAACCAACATCCAACCAAAAATGTATAAGAATCTGAGGTGAAACAACTGGTAGTACGGTTCGTATTAGACGTTGAGGCCAATAAAATAGAAAACGAAAGGAAACAGTTGCAGCAACCGCCCGCCAACCTCAAACATTTTCACTATCATTCTCCGGGCCAGGGCATACATAATGGAACATTTGAATCATACTATACAACATAACAATGCACCTTCTACTCAAACGCAGCAGCCATTAAACCTGTATGGGGGATCGGCGATTACAGATCCATCGGCGTTGCAAGCATGGCAGCTTCATCATCAGGCTTTTCCGGCTGCAGCGGCTGCGACATTAACCCGTCATTTGAACCACTCAAATCCCTTAAATCATTTAATCTACACTGCTGCTACAGCAACGGGACACGGGGGATCGTTGCCAAATAATCAGTGGGACAGTAGAACTAACGGTGCTGCAACAGCTACAACGGGCGTGGCTTCAGGACATGTTGGAGGATTCCCAGGAAATCAAGGAACAATTCAACATCATTCAGCTGGTGGGATGAACGGGATGTCCCATGGCGGTGCAATGAATAGTAAAGATCAGGAAACTGTGAAAGCAGCTCCATCTGGTGACGGAAGCGCAGATAATCCAATTTATGTCAATGCTAAACAATATCGTAGGATTTTGAAACGGCGTGAACATCGCGCTGTGTTAGAAGAATACTTTCGAAAGAAAAAGCTGGCTGCTGCTGCGAAAGGTGGGAATGGATCAGGGGAGGAAGATGGTCGTAAACGTACCTATACTCACGAATCTAGGCATAGGCATGCCATGAAAAGACCTCGCGGACCAGGTGGGCGTTTTCTCACAAAGGTAAGCTCGAATGTTTCTCACTCGCACTCATAATCCCGACACTTATGAATGCCTTGTGTGACTTTACATGTACTTTAAATAGGATGAGTTACAAGCTTACTACGAAAAGCGTCCTGAAGAAGCTGCTCTCGCGGGTTATCAGCTTAATAACTAGGTACAGAACCTTTCCAATGACCACGAGAATACATGGATTGTGGTGATATAGAAAGGCGTATCTTTCGGGGTAAAGTCTTAGAGCTATGCTAGTAATAGGAATAAATAATCATAAAATGTTGTATGACTTTAGAAGCATGTATTAGAAAAATGAATTTACTCTACAATAATTTTTACATCATGTTTCTAGTTTCAACAATAACTTTTCATTTTCAGACTTCTCCACTTCAATTTCTCTCTGCCTAATGAGTTTAATCTCATTGTTGTTATTCCATGATAAAGATAAAATGTTCAACGTATTAACATGTAAGTTAACACTACAGGTTCAGACGAGGCATCAACAATTCACGAGAGATAAGAAACAAGTTAGTTCTCACTCTTCCTTTGTTCGATAGATCTTCTGCAACGAACAACGAACTCGAACTCATAGATCTACTGTCTACTACTTCATGGTACCCGAAAATCATCGAACTGGGAGTGGGAGTCGTACGACGTACTACGTACCACATACGACGTACGACACGCGAGCACGCGAGAGGTGTGCGAACTTTTTGATGTTTGATGTTCGATTGAGCTAAATTAACTAATCTCGATTCGCGTTAAATGAAACATCCAGATCACTACACCAACACACACATCAGACATCAGTCAAGTAAAATCAACGTGATGATGACCATTCACGAGATTACTATACTTTACCCTTTGTGGAGACAGCATGTCCGACGACGCCAACGTCGCGAAAGCTGCTCCATCACCGCTTGTACCTTCGCAAGCTCTTTTACATCAAAATGCCGAAGATAGAAAAGAAGGAGATAAAGTCAAGCTTGGCAGAAGGAGGAGGCCAAAACCTCGACGAAATGCCAAAACGAAGAAAGGTGAAACTGCGAGCGTCACTGAGAACAGGCCAGAAGTGAGAACAGATGATAAGATTAAAGGCACTGATAAAACTCATAATAATAATCCAGTTGATACTTCAGGTTCAAACATGGGCAGATCTCAAAACTCTAGAAACAGGAAGAGGCGTTCTAAGAAGAAATGGACGTGGAGAAGATTACTCCAGAAAAATGAAGAGCAGGTGGCAAATAGCTCAAAATCTTTGGCTAATGATGATTCTAAGAGTGGCATAAATAAGACATCTACGTCAGGTGATAATGACCTAGACTTTGATGACGAATCTGTTATTGTTGATCCAATTTCGTTGGACCCTCTTGATAAGTTACAATATCCACCGTTCGTCCTTGTGGTCAACGCTCCCGCAGAAGGCGAACCAGATTTAATTCGCTTTCCGAAAACTAAGGAAGAGGCAAAAGGCTTTGACATAAATCAATATCACTTGTTTGATGGTAGGGTCCTTGCATATTATTTAGTATCGCAAATGCAGTTTATTGATCCACTGAATCGGCGGGACTTGAGTACAGCAGAATTAAACCATCTTGATTGTTATTTGAAAGAATACATGCTAATTCCTAGAAATCGAAGAAAGAACAAAAAGAAAGTCGGCGTTGTTATGGAGGCCTACAAGAGCAAAGAACAGGCTGGCGCTGTGAACGAAGCTGGACAAGCAGCCCAGAGTGAACACGCTCGAGCAGATGCGATGCAGCGAGATGCTACGGAAATCTTGCATGCATTGTTTAGCGGCAATAACGGATCTCATTCACGCACCCAACCACACAACTCCACCTCTCATTCATCACGATCGGGACCCAGTTCTTCTTTCATAACTCAATTTGAACGAGAACATCGAGAAGAGGAGAGATCATTTCGAACACGTTTAGCTGCAACTCAACATACGAGAAATGGCGGATACGAAACTCAAGGTTTACGTATAATTGATGAAGATTCACATCCCGAGTTGGCTGGAGACGTCGTCCAAGCGGTTAATACCAATCATGCTAGTATGCCAATGGGTAGTCATCACCATGATAATTATTATGGCGAAAGTCGTCAAGGACATGACGCTATCACAAATAGCGCCCATAGTAGCACAGGAATAGTAGTTATCGATGAGGATCGATTTCCTGCATTGCATGGCCAATCCAGCAACTCTATTATGGGTGTATCACATACTTCGAACGGACAATTTAACGAAAGACGAATCGGGCAAGTTTCACCCTTATCTTCAACACAATCTAATTTGAATGCATTTCCATCGTTAGAAACGGCAACAAGAATAGACTCATTTTCGAATATAAATGGACAACCAACATCTTCTATGAACTTAAAGTGGTCTAATAATATTTCTTCCTCTCTAAAGAGAATTTCTAATCTCGTCAAACCGACTGATAGGAAGGAGGTTGCCAAGCAGCGGCGAGCCAGAGACAATGCTCGAAGAATGTTGGAAGTATCGCAATTGACCTACGAAGAAGCCATATTGCATGACCAAGGGCATAGTTCTGAAGTCGTGGACTCTATGGATGATATGTCTGAGCAGATTAATTTATCACAACCTCCTGTGGCTGTGAATGAGGCAAAAATTGAACGAAATAGAAACTTGGCAGACGCTTTAGGTGTGAAGTCGGCAGCAAAGCGGCAAAGTGATTGTATGAGAGGTTGGTCGAGATTAAGCACTACAGGAAATCACACCCTTTTTGATGAATTTCAGAGCGAGTTAACTATGGCAGATTATCCTGATTCGCTAAAAAGAGAAGCGAAAGAGAACATTGGTAGGTGCTTCATTATTTGAAGTTATTTTTTTGAAAGAAATCTCAGCATGACGCAATTCTAGGTTTGGTTTTGAAAATAGAGCGAAGATGGAAATTATTTCTGAAAGACGACAAGCTTATGAGCTTTCAATGCAATCCGATGCCTAAGCCGTTACGGCGATTGATTCACGAGTATTCAGACTTTTGGTTTCTACAGACGCAGAGTTTTGATCCACAACCGAAAAGATACGTCAATTGTGTGAAGACTGTCGAGACGAAGGTACCCCATCCGTTATTGTCAGATTCTGTAAGGAGTTGGAATGGAAATAGTGAGACCATGACGGCCCTCAATGAACAAAAATTTATATCTGAGGAGGTGAAATTGGACGGGAATGAAAAGGAATGCGGCGACGATATCAAACTAAGACCAAAGCTCGTTCTCGCTCCACGGACCTTACCGCTAGACGTGCCCCCGTTAAATTTAGAAAGGCAGGTGGTTAATGACGAGAAAAGGTTGAAGCGAAACGAGAGAGCAGTGAAGGAGACAGAGGGAGAGGAAATACGGAGTAAGACAATATTCGACGCGTTTGCAAGCGATAGTGATAGCGATGAAAATGGTAGTGTATGGACCCAAGAGACGCCTCCAAGCTTCAGCGATGAAGAAAATATTTAATCTATTTTCTAACTTTATCCTTAAATACATTAGAACAACCTTTTCTCATTAATATTACCATATTCAAAGCTGACTTGTCTGAAGTGCATAAGGTAATTCAAGAGCGTGAATCACACAATAAAGTGTGCCACAATATCTAAAATCGAGGTTCTGCGTATCGACATGTTTTGTTCTTCAGGTTGTCTTATGAACTGACATTGAAGGATTTGAGCTTAAACAGTCTTGTTTCCAGGAAAAATTTCTGAATTCTGAAATTCTCTGTAACCAATGTCTTGCAAACATAAGCGATTTACTACTATTTCTATCATTACAAAATCCAACCGCAGCGAATGCCTACGTATCTTATTATTCAAAACCTGTAAGTTGCAACCCAACAGTTCTATCGCGTGGCCCATCTAAATCCACCAACAGAATGCTCTGCCACTGTCCGATCACCATTTTCCCATCTACCACGGGAATGCTCTCGCTACTACCAATCAACATGGATAGCAGGTGCGAGTGAGCGTTGATTGGCTCTTGATTTCTCCAAGCTTGAAGTATTTCTGGATCGTCAATATCCCATCCATTTTCTCGGCATCGTTCTGCTTCCTCCTCACTTTCTGGCCGTTCATCGATATCATTATGAAAATAAGTTACGCCGGCTCTCGCTTCCTTCGCTTCTGACCTTTCATCAATGGGAGCAAGATCCTTAAAGTACTTTGCCATATCTTTCGCAAGTCTACTTTCTCGCTCATTAATAGTAATCGCAGTTGTCGTATGCCGACTTATGACAGTAACTGTCCCATGCTTCATACCACTAGCAGCCAAGTTCTGATTTATCATCGGCGTTAAATCTTCAACACTAATTTCCTGTCTCGGCGGTCCCTCACTCGTAGTTGGTACCGTCAGCTGAATATACTCGCATACTGGATTTCCTAGTGACTTTGTCTCAGCATTTGGAACATCATTATTGTTGCTTGTATTCGTCGTACCGACTTCGACGTCGGCGTGAAGTGAAGTACGGCAACGACGGTGGTGATGATGATTTGCTTTTGAATTCCAACACCCGCAATTCTGATTCACGCTTCCGATGAATACCAATGAATGGATCAGTGTTAGAGTGTGCAGGATGAGAAAGAGTACTGGGAGATGTATCAAGCGGGGTATTATCATCATCATCACCGATGATTTATCCGTATTTTGGTAAAAGGAAAAGGTAATTTTGTTTCTGTACATGCGTTCGCGTACTCACACACAGATTTACGAGAGAGTGAACTAAGCCAATTTCCGCAAATACCGGTACTGATCTTTTCGACTGATCTTCTCTATCGAACCAGCCTTAAATGATGAGCTTTTCAAGCGCGTGTGACGAAATCATTTAGACCCCATAATCAAATACCGGTAGTTACATCTGCTATCCATTTTAATTGATATAGAAGCGATAGTATTTTACTAGTTAGTGGAAAAATGGTGATCGGGATGAGGCAAAGCCTGTTATTGGTGGAGCTGACTCTAGTGAACCATATATATACCTGGTGTATTTAGTGATAAAAGACTGAAAAGTAGATGAATCTATACGATACAATACTCTTTGTGAAACTGAGCATATTGTACAAATCGAAAAAGTTTGTTGTATCATTTCGTATCCGGAGTATGGGTAAAAGTTTCCGAGGCTTCTCTTCCGTACCCAATTTAAGAAACTAAGTTAATAGCTTTTGACAAAAGTATCAAGACGACAAGTCCAAATAAATTCTTTATTACATTCCGACTCTTCTCCCTTTCTTTCTTGGTGCAAATCTTCCTTTACCAGATCTTTTACCAGGAACAGCTATTGTTGGTTTTCGTGTATTTGAGGCGCTTTTTAATGATGCCGCTAAATCATTCTTTTCGATCGCCCCCGACATCGCAGTTTTTAATTTCATCTCTTGCTCCATTTTTGCTGCATCAAGACGTTCGCGTTGCCTTCTCTTGAGAGTGCTTTCATAACTCTCTTTAATTGAGAAAAACATTGGACCAAGCTCCGCGAGCCATTCGCCTTCAACAGCAGTAACGCAACTCATGTATTCTTTGGAGGTGGATATAAGTTCATGATAACACACGTAGTCTGGAGTATATCCCAGGCCGTACAACGCACTCGAAGGATGAAGCGCGGAAGGAATTCCCGAAAGCATATTGACATAATCACCAATGCCTTTTATCCGAGAACTGTTGAAAAAATAGGCTGAACAGATACTTTTGCGCACTACATCCCAAGAACCTCCGCAACTTACGACGGGAAGACGCTGTTGTTTCATTATATCTATAAGCTGGGCATGAACCTCTCTTGCTTTACGGATCCCTTTGGAATGAATAAAATGCCTCGTACACCAATCTGAGTCAAACTTATGTTGTTTAGCACGCAAATATACATTAAGCAATGTTAAATGATCACTTTCTGGAACGAAAAACTTTTCACGAGCGGCATCAGACTCTTCTTCTCGATCTTTTGGCCTAAAAAATACACTCGGTACACTTAGCATGCTAACAATAGTTAGAACTTCAGCGGAACAGCTTCCGTGCTCATGGGCAAACAAAAGCATTTTCGCCTATTCCAAAGTAAAGAAAGTTAAATATGATTGAAATTAAGTGAGAAACGTTGAGCTAAACTTACCAACGGAGGGTCTAACGGAAAGTCGACCATGCGCCTTCCCAAATCTGTCAGATCGCCGGTATTGTCGATTGCATTCAAAATCCACAATTGATATAGAGAAGACATAATTGTAGATGCAGGCGGAGGATCCATGAAATGAAACTCGAGCAAATTCGAAATTCCAAGTGATTTTAAAAGAAGGACAACATTGCCCAAGTTTGTTCTTTGAATTTCCGGGACTGTCGCTTCCATTAATTCCTCACGATATTGTCGTTCAGTGTATAGTCTGAAGCAAAACCCAGGACCTGTACGGCCAGCACGACCGCTTCTTTGGTTCGCATTAGCTCTGGATATGGGCGTCATATTTAAGGCATCCATACCAATTTTAGGATTATAAACTTTCAATTTACAAAAGCCCGAATCAATTACATACGAAATTCCTGTATAATGAGATATAAGTAACGTTAAGGTAAGTTCGATAAAGTGTGGATGGATATGCGAATCATTTACGAACCATCAACAGTCAAACTTGTTTCTGCAACATTTGTCGACACAATACATTTTCTAACCCCTTTCGCAGCCGATTGAAATATTTTAGCTTGTAGGTCTGCTGGTAGTTGCGAATACATTGGGAGAACGAGCAATGGAAGAGAATCATCCGTCGCAACTTGTTCCATTTTTTCAGCTGAAAGACAAAAAGTTCAGATACCGTGACAACGTCGAGTTTGGAAAAGCTTTCAAACTTACCTAAGAGGTCGCAGACTCCATTAATATCTTCCATCTTATAATTATATTAAACCAAATAATTAAATACATAAGACTAAACGATCATTCGTTACGAGAAACTTACACCTGTCATAAAAACCAATATATCACCAGGACCACTGTTAAAATGAATCTGTAGAACTTGCTTGACCGCGGCCATCACATAATCTTCAGTTACTCCTTTACTGAAGTATGTCTCTACCTTAAAGGTACGACCAGGGATACGAAAGACTGGAACGCCTCCAAAAAAGTTGCTAAACGAGTCGGCACTTAATGTTGCACTTGTCACTATTAACTTCATATCAGTGCGACGAGAGACAACCTTTCGAAGCACTCCAAATAATATATCCGTATTAAGACTTCTTTCATGAGCCTTTCCATTAGAATGAACATTTGTCAGAAAACCATAAACAAGGTAATGATCCAGACGAATGTAAACAAGATGGGACTCGATCCACATGAAAACTTACTTCGTCCATAATTATTGCACTATACCGATTCAAATCTGGATCTTTTAGAGATTCACGTAAAAGAACACCATCCGTGCAGTATTTGATTTTCGTATGTTCGCTTGTTACATCTTCAAACCTTATAGAATAACCAACAATACCCCCGAGATCGAACTTCGACGATTGGCTATCATTTCCATTCTTTTTAGTTGCTGCAATTTCTTCACTAACACGTTTTGCAACACTCATTGCAGCAACTCTTCTTGGTTGCGTACACCCGATAATTCCATACTGACAGTAGCCTTCTTCCAAAAGATACTGAGTGAGTTGTGTAGTTTTACCTAGAGTGCATTTCAGATTTTGCCGCATGAACATTCCAAAAATCTTTTAGCCTGGATATCAAAGTGTTGTTCAAGATATTATAATAAATTTACCTGATCCAGTTTCACCTGTGACAATAGATATGCATCAAGATGAGTTGCAAAACTTGACACTCATTCACTTACTCATTGAACTTACCCACAACTATAATCACACTGTTTTCTCGTATAACGTCGAGGAGCCTATCCCTGACAGTGAATACGGGTAGATATTCTCGTTGCTGTCTAATACTTTTCGTTTTTGCGAAATTTGACACGGGCCCATCATCTTTTTTCTTAAGATGTGACGCAAAGCCTGAAGACTTTTTGTAATCAATCTCACCGTCATCACCAACATCTTCACTTTCAGCATTTCGTATTTTCTCATTTTCTTCTTTCTTTTTTATTTGATCCGAATTTTCTACACCCATGGCATTTCCCATCCGAGAACCTCCAAGTTCCCAAAACTTTTGTCGCATAGCATTCTTTTCCTTCTTATCGCGAAGTCGGCGCAGACTATCGGAACCTTCTCGCGCCATTTTCGCAAAATCAGATGAAGCATCACGAACGGTTGGTACCGCATCTCTTATGGTGGAAAAACTCACTCTACCGTCTAGAAATGGAGGTTTAACTTGATGAACCAACAGTGTTATTCTAGTATCGTCCTCAGTTTTAATATCAAGCGACCTTTCACCCTGTAATGCTGCTCCTGAGCTCAATAATCGATTCTCCTCCCATGCATTTTGATCGTCATTTAACTCACTTCTTTTTAAATCGCGAAGGTTTTGGATTTGGGTAGTAGCCCGAGTAACTATTCCAGCGCCGTCTTGTTGCCGCCGTCGCTCCATATCTGCCTCACGTTCTTTCGTTTTTTTGGACTCGAACAAAAACCGACCAGCAGATTTATTGGTCGCATCTACTACAAATTCGTCGTCATCTCCTAAGTAAAACTGTCGATCGAATTCTTCTTCCGCTGCTTTGGCATGGACATCATTACCGTCATGATCCATGGGGCTTATGCGAGGCGTACTATTTCCAGTTCGTTGCAAACTTCTGCTGTTATTATCACCAATGTTTTTACTGCTACTACCATAATAAGATGAACTATTACCACTGTTAGATGCCAATGATGCTAAAGAAGGAGTGGGAACATTGCTACCGCTTACGGATTTAGAATCACTCCCAGAATAATGACCTCCTTTCCCTCCACCTCGACGACTAGCATGATCATTCAAACTGCTCCGACTACGATAACGATTCTCAGGAGGAGGCATTAATCCATTCATCCGATCTTGGCCATGTTTTCTATAGTAGCCATTCCCTCTTTCGCTTCCTCTTTTCGATGATGATGATGATGAAGATGAATAATTGTAATTGTAGGAATGGCGATCCGTCTTACGATCTCCTTCTCCTTCTCGACCTCCTTCACTGCTACTTCTGCCACTGCTGTTGCTGCTGCTCCCTCCAGAATGTGACGGTGTATCATTCGATGATGTATGTCTATAATTACGTCTGTCTTGTCCCGTTCGACGACGGTTGTTGCCGCCGTTCCATGACGACATCCTCTCTCACCGGATATATAGAATGTATTTAAAATATTTTATTAATATACTACAATATAGGATATTATGTTTCTTGGATGACTTTGGCGGCGTGCCTTGATTTCTCGTTTGCTCCCTCCAGTTTCCAGTTTTCATTGTCCAGTTTGAGTGTCGGGTGTCAGTCACTACATGTACCTAAGTTAGCTCTCAATATTCGCATTCGCATGCTCATTAACCGAATTTTGAAAAACAACTACGGGTACATATATTATGTATTAATACATATGTACCTTGCATCCTGGATATGGAGATAAGGTACAAGGGCTAAACACTGCACGATACTCGTCGTAGTTCAAACTTGTAAGAAGTAAGAACACGTCACTTGTTGGATTTGCTTCGAGTTCCTCCCCGTTCGTACGTACAGCTTCCATCCTCATTACCACTCCATTCTACATTTCTCTCTTCTTCGGCTTCGGTCATATATACAGTAATAACCAACATATATACAACAATGAAGTTCTTCGCCGCTCTCGTTGCAACTCTTGCTGCCACTGCCTCCGCCTTCGCCCCTACCAAGTCTGCTAGCTTCGGTAGCCGTGCTGTTGCCGTTAAGGCCGCCGAGGGAGAACTTTACATCGATCAGGACCGTAGAAATCTCATGAACCTTATTCTTGTTGGTTCTGCTGCCGTTACTGTTGGAGGACTTGCCGTTCCCTACATTCTTTTCTTCGTTCCCCCTTCTGCTGGTGGAGGAGCTGGAGGATCTCCTGCCAAGAATGCCCTTGGTGATGATCTTTTCAGCAAGGACTACCTTGCAAGCCATGCTGCTGGAGACCACTCTCTTGCACAGGGATTGAAGGGAGATGCTACGTAAGTTTCTACGTGCACTTGTGAATGTTCACATCTCTGATGGAATTACTGATGAATTGTGATGTTTATTCTGTAATTTATAGATACCTTATTGTAAAGGAAGATGGAACTCTTGTGAACTACGGCCTTAACGCTGGTGAGTGTTGACGATGTCATTTGAAATTTTTCTCCTGATACGCAATAAATATAACCACTTCTTTTTTTGATGTGTTGTATAGTGTGCACTCACTTGGGATGTGTTGTCCCATGGTCCGCTGCCAATAACAAATTTATGTGCCCTTGCCATGGATCTCAATACGCCCCTGATGGACACGTTGTTCGTGGACCCGCTCCTCTTCCCCTTGCCCTTGCTCACTGTGACGTCGATGATGATGATAAGATCATTTTCTCCCCATGGACCGAGGATGATTTCCGTACCGGAGGAAAGGGATGGTGGAACTAAATCATATCTCTAAACAACTGATTAAAGATGAACTTGTAGGAAGAGCGAGATGACTACTAGCTTAGAATAGAGTAGCGTCGTTGTACATTTGCCCGTTGAACATAATATAACTTCGTAAGCACTTGTTGGTTTTGTCTATTCTGAGTTATGCAGTTTGACTCTTATAGTTTATAAGTTGAAGGCGATGTACCACTTCGTGACAAACCTTTGTCAGTGTAATTTAAATCCTATTACTGCATTCCACCAAATCGTTCTCTTGATTGAACTTTCCAGATTATGAGCGGCTTTTGTTGAGGAACGAAGATGTTACGGTGATGACCCTAAATAGGAGGAGGACATCAAATAACAACTAGATTGGAAAGGAAAACGTGTTGTATCAACAAGGAGTTTGGTGGGACTGGTTGGTTTTGTAAGACTTTTTAGACTATCTCTTAACCAGAGCTAGAGGAGATAGGTGCAGTGAAGCTGGGCTTAACAGAATCCAATTGCATTCAGAATTCCTATACACTTTCAACATTTTTAACTTTCTTTCAAGATAAACCTTGGAAATATACTACAAGGCACTCAACAACATACCGCCATTTCCCTTTTTTACGACAAACCATTTCTCCTTGTTTGATCACGTCATTTGCGACGTCTATCAAGAAAATTGCAAACGTCAAACATATTTCTTTTAAGCAGACAAGAGTTCGTCGCAAACTTGAGTGGATCATTTTTCATCCCTGAGAACTTCCTCGTGTAGGTGGATTATATTTCTTTATCTTTTTCTTTATTTGGACCATGACGAAAAAGTGGTTCAGAACCCACATGTAGGATTACCATTTAGGCATAAGATTTTGATCGGGACAACAACAGGTCACAAACCGAGCAATATCTTTACTTAGCTTTCCTCGACTATAAAGGGGACAACTGCAAACTCGATCGCATGCTCGTCTTCTTCACATTGTACAAACCCAATATACTTCTCGCCGTCCTCGTCCGAAAGTTCAGCAATACAGTAGTCAATAATAGCATCATTTTCATCCAACGATAGATAAATACTACCAACAGGAACATTTCTTGAATCGTCCTCTACAAAAGGCGACGGACCGAAAGAAAACAGTTTTTCATGATGAAAGTTGCACGGTGCGGCTTGCAAGTCATCAGTTTTACCATCAAGACAGAGTTGTAAGCGCCCTCGTTCTCTAACTTGTTTTATATGACATCTTGGTCCACTGGCACAGATGCATGAAGTAAGATTCGTGAAAAAAAGTTATTAAATAACCAGTACCACTTACGAGGGTGTAAAGTTTCCAGTAGACCCTGAAAGCCAACCATCAACGAAGTTCAAATCTCCATCTGTAGAACAACGACCAACTGACCACGTCATAGTTACTGGAAAAGGTACTTCTTCTGATATTACTGCACCCGTAAACCAATCGTCTTCGAGAGTCGGAATGACTGTGCTGCGGAAGCACGGAAGTAAGGAAACCAATTTACTTCTTCTCATGGTTCCTTCAAGTGTTCAGTTTATTTTGTAAGATGCTACAATCGTTTAAATGAAGAGGAACAATATCGCTTACCTAAGCACATAGGCATATCAGTGTCCAAAGACATCCTATCAACAAGTAATGCACCATGCGGTCCCAATACTTGTCCCTCGTTGAGATTGAGACCCTTTTGAGCATACCTTCTTTTTCTTCTTAGTAAATGAATATCGATGATATCAAGAAGTGAAACGTCATCAATCTATGACAATTTTCAACAAATGAGAATTCATCATTTTACGCTCACGCATTAAGGATGCAGGACATACCTTACGCGCGAACAAATCAGGCGATAGTTCAAGAGCGCTCATTTCATAGCTATTAAGAACAATTGGCGAGCGACCGCAGTGATTAGGATTAGGGAACAAACATCTTTGCCTTTGTCCTTGATCTTCACTCTTGTCCCATCGACCGAAAACGTGATATAAAAAATTGTCATTATGTTGAGTTTCGCAAAACTTTGTATTTCGTAATATGGTACCAAAGAAGTGCTCATCAGCAACAACTATATTCGTAGATTTATCCGTCAGTAAAGCTTAAAGATCCTATCGAAAAATTTTTATACTTACCGATGTGTCTCGCATATTGTGTAAACGTGTATACAAAACTAATGAAAAAGAACAATGAACCTAAAAAAAAAATATCCATCAATATTGATAAATTACTTCTGGACATACCTGCTAGGTTCTCCGAGTCCTCGCGTTATGTATTCTGCGAACTCGTGCGACATTACAAACCATTGCGATCCAGTATATAAACCAACGTTTCCCCGAAGGCTCTTCAAGCGATAAATTCGATGCACCGCGTCGTCGCATTCAACAAAATAGTGCCATGAATCAGGTGATGGCTTGAGTGGTTCCATATTCGTATATAAGAAGTTTGCCTCCAATGGATACTTCGACAGTTTTTCACGTATCTCCCTATTAGGTTTGATCGGGTATGTATTTCCGGCCATGTGAACAAGCTTATCAAAAGAAAGGGATTCTTTCTTCTCAGAGCAAAATCTTTCATCAACGCAAAATATATATTTCAGGCAGTTAAGTGTAGCCTCGACCATACTAAACGCTCCCCAAACAACAGAAACGCGTAGCCCGTCAGGCAAAATATGTACATTATCAATTTCTGCGTACATTTCGCTAAGAACTCGAAATGTTTCATCCGATCTAACTTTTTTATCAATATGTACTACGAATGTTGGTGGAACAACTTTTGATTTCATGTAGTTCGGTTCAGATTGAAGTGTATCGATCAATCTTGACACTTGTTCTGGTTTGTCGTGGGCTAAAATGACATACAGAAGTTTCAGCTTGCTCGGTTTGTCAATGAACGTCTTTTCCTTCGCACGATACGATCTATTCATGAGCTGTTCACGAGTCATTCCTTTTGGCAAGTTATCAAAATGATGGACTGGCTCTGGACACTCATTCGTCAATTCAAATCCGAATTCTTGAAATGGATGTGAAATCTCCAGAGCCAATGAATTCACGAATTTCGCCATGTGTTCGGTAATAAGTGCACGACATTCCGCCGTCTTCGTATTCTCAAATAACTCTTCCATCCTTTGTTGCATCAGATCAGATATGTAGTCCATTGAGTTAAAAGAAATTTCGCGCATATCATCTCCCTCCAAATCTATGGGATCCACTTTCGTTTCCACCATCTCCATTACGTCATAATGAAAGGCGTAGACATAATCACCCAAGTCCTCGCCGTTTTCTTCTTCTTCTTCGTCGTCTTCTTCTTCAGCATTTTCGTTCAAAAAAGCCCACTTACACGAATCGGGATCCTTGCATGTTTCAATCTGAGCCGTAATACAGGTTGGTAGGACACAAAGAAAAATTACCTCCCAAATCCATAACGAACCTATAAGCAATGATTTGTTTCTGCTGAGCATCCTGTATCTTCACTCTCTCAATCGCAATAACTATGCCACGGTTTATATTAAACCTCTGATTAAAGACTTCAAATTCCTCTTCTTTGTGCAGGTAATTAATCTAATAATGTCAAGAAACTTATATGGTATTTCATATTAAATACATGTACCAATATCAAAAAACAGAATTCTATCTTTATCTCAGTACTCAGTGTTACTACCACCTATGGTAGTATTTAGCCACACTGCCGTTAGTAACACATGACGACACAGCGAACGTCGACGTGTCACCCCAAGACTAGCGGTCACTACAATAATCTCATAATTATTATAAGCTGATCTTAATGACCACAGCTTCATCTTAGTAATACAGCTTATA
>Ga0115008_10001202_pt1 | contig 20633 bp, 26 predicted proteins | sample FraStrMetagenome_FD_87164 | JGI IMG/M metagenome (GOLD analysis project Ga0115008, IMG submission 87164) | Marine eukaryotic phytoplankton communities from Arctic Ocean - Fram Strait ARC3M Metagenome | ecosystem: Environmental > Aquatic > Marine > Oceanic | place: Fram Strait | collected...
ATAAAATATGAATAAATAACCCATTTCTCCATGCGATGTATCTAATTTATTTTTTTTTATAAAGTTACTCCAAAAAAGTCACCATTTTTGACTAAAAACTGAACTAGAACTCGAATCTCAAAATTTTCAAGTTTGACAAAGGTTTTCGACCCTTGTGAATTCAGTGAGCACAATTAAAATGAGTTTTGAGAAAAAAGTTTTTTTTTGCACAACCCTAGAGGCTCGTGCGCAGTCAACCTTGTTCCCTTCTGTAGAACTCCCCGAATAAAATCCAATCCAACTAATGAATGTTTTTTTTGACTTATCCAGGAGAGGCTACTGCTGGAGTAGTAGTTCTTATTTAATAAGAAGTTGCATCATAAAAACGAAGACAGATAATTTATACCAAGTATAATTTAATACTCTGACGATAATAACATGTTTTTTATTATCTCTTTCTGCAATTGCACCTGTAAAACCTTAATTGCTCTTTTTTTTTGTATAATGAAAAGTCAAATATCAAACTTTTCCGATATTTTAAATTTTTTTGATTTCTTATAATAAAAATCGATTAAAGGCAGTCGTGTATTGGCAGTGATAAATTGAGGTGAGTAATAAAATTAACTTCAAATGTTTTTGTCTATAAGTTCTCCTATTCTTCCATCAAGAAGTCGTCTCGCTCGAACTCCTTTTGGCTTTGCGACTCTTTTTCTTTCTGAGACAATGGAACAGTAGTTTCCCAGTCAATACTAAAAAATTGTTAATAAAACTAATTTTCGGAGCATTGGCGCTTACGCATAGGACGACGAGTCCATATCTTCAGTTTTTACCGCGACGTCAGCCTTGAGCAATTTGTGCTCACCGGTATTCCAGTCAAAGCTCTGGTCGAAAAAGTTATTTGGGTGAAGAATTGTAATAAGATCAATCTTCTCATCCTTGTCCTTGTGGGTGCTCCTGAAAAACTGGTTGCAGGCGACTTGGTAGTGCCCGTCATCCGCCTTTTTCTTGATCTTGTCAATATCGTTTTCGTTGACTCCCCAGTTCCGCAGTTGCTGCTTCAAATTACGCTGGTGTTTGAACGGACAGCCTTGGTATTGACCTTCCACAGGTAGCGCTTTTATCTTTGTAGAGCAGCCATATGCACCTGAGAAGCCATCAAAATATTGTCAATTCAATAAAAAACTTACCGACTCCTTTTCCGCCTCCCTCTTTTCCATAAACGTGACGAACATTGTATTTGAATTCCTTCTCGGGATTAGCATAAGCTGTCATGCGAGTAAATGTAAACTTCAGCGCATCTTCTAGGGGCATTCCTGCCGCTTTGAAAAATGCCCAAAGATGAACTCGTCCCTGATTATGAAAGTGTGAGAGAGTCCGCCATTGGCAGTGAACTTACGTCGTGTTTTAACTTGTTATCGGCATGAAGAGCATCCAAGAGCTGCCTTATGCATGGCGGCATGGATGTTTTGCGGAGCATATCGATAGAATTAAACGTAAGCCGACCTTCAGCCGAAGAAAAGTCCGCATCAGAAATCGTGTTACCGAATGATTTCAAAATTGGTACTGTAAAATAGTTATTCTATGAAGAGGAGGAACTTGATAATACCGAGACGTTCTTGCTCATTTTCCATCATCACATCGAACTTTTTGGCAAGCCCGGCGAGCCAACGATTGCACTCGGATCGAAATTTACCGACAACGAACTCAATCAAGTCTTCTTCGGGAACATATGCTTCATAATTGTTTAAGGCTCAATTAAAAATATGGTGAAAATACCTTTTCTTTCAAAAACATAACATTTTCGCGTTGTCATAAGTCTAAGAACTTGTTGCCATGGAATTCTGTACCAAGTTTTTCCAGAAGCATTACTTGAAATACCCCCGCCGCAATCATTAAGATAAGTCTCCAGGTCTCCACTTATTTCACTCTTGTTGATACTTTCAAGATTGAATTTTGACAGCTAAAACAATTTTACAACTTTCAGTTCACTTATATTTATTACCTCAAAAAATTTGAATTTCGCTTTCGACGTCAATCGATTGAATCGAAATCGGAAAAGGTTCACCTCATTGCGGACGAACCATTGCTTTAGATCTGGAATTTTGCAAAATGCTAGCTTTAGCATCCAGTGAGAGATCGCATCGTTTTTACGCTCTTCTTCAGTCGGCGTTGGTGATTCAATTCCGAGTAACCTGACGTTTTTCTCAGATCTAAATTTTTGATCGAGCTTTCCTTTTATTGCTTCTTGATCCTCCGAGTCGGCGTAAACCGCTTAAAAATTTTTTGATATGGCTTTGATAGTCCAACATACAGTCGATTATATTTAAAGCTCTTTGACGCTGCTTCGTGATCTCTTTTATGTGCTCGAGATCAATATCTTCATACATTGGAAGCGTGTTGTACAACTGCACAGGACACTCGAAATCTGCACCCTCGATAATTTCTGACCTCACAGGTCTTTTACCAGCAATTCCTCGATGGTCTCGGCGTTTTTGCCTTTTAGTACCAGCTGCCTGCATTCTACTGTGAATAATTTTAACTTGCGAATAAAAATGACAACAAAGAGAACGAATCAAGGAGATGGACAGTTTATTTAATGGCCCATAGCGGCGATCTGAGCATCGATATCCTTGGTCTTGGACGCGCAAGCTTCCTTGGCGGCCTTGAGCTTGTTCTCTCGCTCCATCTTCTTCTCGTAGTAGACCTTAGCCTTGGCCTGTCGCTTGGCTTCGAGGGTCTCGACGACAGTCTGGTACTTCCAGCCGGTCTCGGCGGCGAGTCGGCCGATTGAAGCGTACTTGCGGTTGGGCTTCAGCTTGATCTGCTTGTAGGCAGATGGGACGATGACGCGCTTGCACTTGTCGTATGGGGAAGGGATACCTTCAAAGACCTGAATAGGTTATTAAGGGTTTATGACGCTTCTGGAGTCAACCTTAAGAGAATTGAAGGCAGCCTGACCGCGGGCGGTCTTGTGGGGAAGCATGCCTCGGACGATGTGCTTGAACATCTTAGAGGGAGATCGACCGTGGAAGGGCCCTCGAGAAGGCTTGGTAAGATGTCGCTTCTTGAGGTAGTCGAGGATCTTAATTGTCGTCAAAGGCTGTTGACAGAATGGCAATTTACCTTAAGCTTGTTTCGGTAGAAGTTACCGGAGATCATCATGCTCTCAGCTCGGACAACAACGACCTTGTTTCCGTTGAGGGTCTGCTTGGCCACAATAGCGGCAAGTCGACCGAAAAGGTGACCGGAGGCATCAATGATCTATTAAAACGTTCAGAATTATTAATCCAAAGCGAGATCGTACCTTGACTGCGTCGAATCCGTCGGCCATGGTGATTAAGAGCCGGTTACGAGTTCTGAAAAAAAGTTTTTAATTAAAGAGGTAAGTAAGTTACGAAAATTGTATCAGTGAACACATGTAAGATAATTGCTCTATGAAGGCCCAAAAGCAAGAATAATTTTTTGAACAGACCGGAACAAAAAAAGACAGCTGGGCAGTTTACTTCTTGGAAGAGGCAGCTTTTTCCTTTCTCTTTTTTTCTTCTTCATCGGCCTTCTTTTTCTAAAATAAGAAAGTAAAAATAGATAAACAAAGATATGATTTACCTTTTCCTCTTCTGCTTTTTTGCAGTACTTGTTGACATCAGCCGGTTTCATGACAGTGTACTGAACGGTTCCGTTAACTCGCTTGATAAGCGAGACCTCGATTTTCTCAGCGCTAAGATTTGTTACGATTTATGAGACAAAATAATCATACTTGAGAGTCTGGGTATCAAGGGTTTTGAGGTAGATGCCCATCGCGAGGTTAATGGCTTTCTCCAGGTCCATGCTTTCGTCGTAGTCTTGCTCGAGCATGCTGGTTGCGGACTGGCTGCTGCCACCGATCGAAGTTGCTTTCCAGCCACCGTAGTTTCCGGAAGGATCTCCCTAAACATCCTTGATAAAAAAATCTAACGCAATACTGACTCACCTGGTAAAGCTGGAAGCCAAGATGCTTGTCCCAACCGCAGTAAAGGATAGAAACGCCATACGGTCGGACTCCGCCATGCATCGTGAAGTACTGCTTGTTGTCAGCCATTCGACGGACAAGCTGTTCAACTGGCATAGGGTTTTGGTACACCAATCGATGCTGCTGAGCTACAGTAAAAATTTAGAGGCGTGAAAATACAAGTCAAAACTACCGATAAGACGCAGCTGAGCAATAAGAGCATTAGCATCGGAAGTAATGCCCGCGATACCGACAGCCAGGTGATCGTCGATTCGGTAGATCTTCTCAGCGACAGTTGGATTCGTATCGAGAAGCTTGTGCTGGTTCTTCTTTTCCGCCACGATCACGACACCGTCGGTGGCCAAGATTCCGAGACAGGTACCGGCCTGTCCAACAGCTTCCATGGCATATTCGACCTATAATAACTTAATAGTATTCAAAATTGAAAAAAATTGTTAAGAAATTCTTGTAAAGAAAAATGCGTTTACCTGTAATTAATCATAGTGGTCGTTCTCTGTTTATAAATTCTTTAAAAAGTGAAAATTAGTGCGATCGAAGCGTGAAAAAAAATCGGTGTGTCTCAGTGAATGAGTTTTAAAAAGCGCACTCTGATTGGGCGGCGCATTTCACGGCGTAAGTGCACGTGGGCAAAATATTCGAAGATTGCGAGAATTTAGACGTTGTTTCATAAAAACGAATTCTACTTCTGGAAAATTTTTCAGCTAATGTAAAAGTAATCGCGTATATGATATATGGTATATCATAACAATAAACAAAAAAACTAAAATTACCTGATAAAGTCGTCCTTCGGGACTGAAAGTCGTCGTTTTCGCATCGTAACGTCTGGACATTTCTTTGCTCTAGAATCTATCAACAATTATATAAAATGTCTGTTTTGGAGTTTGAAGTGCAGGGCTCAATTTATTTTAACGATTAGGTTTTTTTCGAACTTGCAGATTCGACAAGATACGGTAAACAAAAAAAGGAGTAGGAACTAGAAATCGACTTTAACTGAATGCAAGAGTCTAAGGCGGCTTCAAGGTGTATCAATTTGGCGATCTTAGACTGATTGTCAATTTAGATAAGTAAAGAAAACGAAAATATGAAAAATATTATGATAAGATGAGAAAAAATATAAGTTAGGATTATAGCTCGATGGGGACTAGGTTGATAAATCAACCCTGAGGCATTGTTAGTGAAAGTTAAGGCATTTTGTAACACTATTTATCGTTTATTCGTTGTCCCTTGTTCACCTTTGGCAACTACGAGAAGCAAACTGATGCATGATATCATAGAAGAGAATTAAATTTTATTCGTTTTATGTTAGGCCTTGTTGAACTAGAGTATCATGCAGAAAAGATTCAGTTGAAGAAAAAGAATTGCTGAGTGTATGTTTTTTTCGAAGTGTCGAAGGTTCTTTTCTGTTTTTATTTGTTTGGAACTTATATTGTATCGCAGAGGAGAAATAGAATGGTCAGTAGGAATAAATAACTTAAATGTAGAGTGTTTTTTTCGTAAACTTAGATTTTTAAAGAGATTAATGGAAAAGTGACTATTGAATTGAGTTTCGCATTTGTAGAAACGTAAGTTTTAGCCTCTTGAAAGCGTCCAGCGCCTCTTCTGAGTCTGTAAGGTGTGGGAGAATCTTCTCTATTGCATTGTGATGCTCTTCGAGCAAGTCGGTTTTTGAGGGTTCATTGTTGTCGACATTTGTCGGAGTTGTCGGACGCCTGACGGTCGTTCTAGCGCGGGATGATCTTTTTGGAATCCGAGAATTTGAGAAGTCTTCTTCTGCATCGGATGTTAGCGGAGACGAGACTTCCTGAACCCGAGTATCTCCCTGTCTATTTCTCCTTGGTGGTGGCTCTGGAGGACCGGAATCCAAACGATGGGAAACATTTATTGGTACCGCGTCTTGCTCCGCTTCTCTCAAAGACTCAGAATCATCGTCGTCCTCGTCGGCATTTTCAAGATCTTCTGTCACTACCTTACCACCGCTTATTCTGTGTGAAGGTAGTCTAGGAGTATCTGGTGGAACGATGAGAGCTTTTTGGGCCTTAAAGGTAAGCTCCAGATCTGATGACTCGTCAGAGGACGGAAGTTGAAGTTTGTACTGGAGTCCTTGAAGATGTAGTAAAAAAACCGAGTTTTTGTTCGTTTGATCCTGGCGAATATGGACGTCTTTTATTGGAAATACGAAGAAAGTGCGATCCATTTTGAGAATAGAGAATAACTGAGGATAACAATGAGGTTTTATTTCAAAACAAAAAAAATACCTTTTTATTTTGAACGAAGAAAACGAGCCATTCATTGAGCAGAAAGTACATTGCATCAGAATCAGAGGCTTTCTTTCCTGGCCTCGTTAGCATCGTCTGAACCTTACAGTCTCCATACTTGATGATCTGATGAATATCTAAATGATGCTTCAACTCCCCAAATTTCTTGAGATCAGCATTATCCCGGTCGTCGTCTTTTATTTTTGCGACATATTTGCGAAAGTCCCCGACATTCTGATATTGAAGAATTTGATTGATTCGCGAGAGAAGTTGTTCCTCGCCTGCACGCTTGTTGATCTCAGCGACAGTCAGCTGGATTGCATTTTGAGCCTTATTGAGAAGCTGTTTTTCATCATTGAGCTCATCCCCAACTAGATCAATTTGAAAAACTAAAAGTTAAAGGAGTTTACCTTTTTCGGTGTATTTCAGGAGCTGAGCGAGCAGCATCGGATATCTCGGCAGTGTTTGGAATATCACCATCATAATATCACCAAACTTAAGTCGATTCAGTCTTGCATCTGCTTCAGCAGAACCGATCGCTTTAAAAAACCCAAGTGGATCGTCATTATCTGGCCCACTCATGCTTCTCATCTTTTCCATTGTATTCAGAAACTCAGAATCACGTGAGACCCAGCTCGACATGGCGCTTTGAAACTGCTTGCCATGTTCTTTTTCGAGATCAAAGAACGCGAAGAGGATATCGCCAAGTCCTCGTATACAGGCACCATCTTCAGTTTTTCTCGCTTCAAGCTGATCTCTGAGATCGTCGAAGAAATCTTTCGTCTCATTGATATTTCGGAATATGCTCTCACAAACGGCATCACCCTCTTTTAAAGGTGTCAACTCCAAGACTTTTGGCTAAGATTAATATTAGAAATATAAAAATGAGTTATTTTTATACCTTAAAAATTTCCTTGATAAATGTAACTTTTGCCGAGGCGTTGTGATGCACATTAATGAGCTCGTGAATAACCATCTGTCTCCCCTGCTCTTCTTTTGACACTGTAGATAAATCAAACTCGGGGTGAGTCTGCTTGACATCATGAATCCAGGGAACGAGCGGTAAGATTTGAAATTCAGGTGTTATTGGCTCGATTTCTTGTTTCATCTCCTCAGCTTGCTCGATCGTCTCTTGATCCATAGATATTGGCCTTGAGGGTGTCTCCGATGTACTTGTCTCGACAAGGGGCGACGTAACATGAATGCTGTACGATTTGTCTCTGGCTTTTCGTGTTTCGGAGAAAAGAGATTTTATCGATTCCTTCGCAGTTGATATTGACGAGAAAGACCGAGACATATTCGGAATAAACATCGATGTTGTCCTGCGCTTCTTTGCCTCTCTATTGATGATAGAGTTTTTCGGAAGCTTTTCTCTAAGAATCTCCCAAAGAACTTGAATTGTAGCTTCAGCTTGAGGTGTTGGACTTTGAATATACTGAATGAAGTCATCATCAAGTTTCAGGATTTCGTCATTTTCCGGATGCCTCATTCCTGGATTTTTTATTTGTTCTTCTTGAAGATGATCTTGATGAAATTTATGAAATAATTGATAATTGAGGGTAATCTTACCTTCAAACGCCTCGAAATAATTCTGTACTTCTTGATCGACTATACTTCTCAAGTTATCAAGTGCAGCTTTTGGGTCAAAATCATCTCTAGTTTTGTACTCTTCAATCGCGTGGTAAGCTTCTTCAATGTCTTTTACAAAACTGTCGGCGCTTTCCTCTTCGTCTGCGTTTTGCTCTGTTTCGTAAAGACTAATTCCACCATCTCTGCTCAGACAATCACGGTAAATTCGCTAAGAATTCGATAACTATGCGCTCTTGATTAGTGATAACCCGGAAGCAGATTTATCGTAGATTTTTAAACTAGACTCACATCTATCAGTCCGTCGACTTTGTCCTTCTTTGCGGCAAGCATCGAGTCGTATAACTCCCGATAAAGAAGTTTATTGAGCGAATTTCTATGAAACAAGAATAGGATAAGCCCGTATGCTTTGGATATGGAGAGTGTCTTCAGACCGTGGCCTTCAGAGGCGGCACCGAGGGATAATAACTGGCGGCGATACTGATCTTCCTTTGTCTCGCTCTCCTTATACTCCCTATTGACGCGCGCCCTCGAGTCGTCGTCAGTGCAATCGGCCAATTTGGACAACAAGAATGCCCTCACATCCTTTTCGTTTCTGAAAAAGACGGATTAACGTAATAAATTTTAATAATGCATTATCTGGAACAGAGCCAGATTGTTTCAAACTTACTCGATGGCTTTGACGAGGAAAACTTCTTTTTGTTTCTTTTCAAGATTGTGCGAAGGGCTTGAAACTTCTGGTCGGAGTTCTCGTGAGTCCATGCTTTTGGTTCTGCGGAGAAGAACAAGCTCAGTGTGGCCACGAGACTCTTGAAGGACTCGCTGCATCTCACGATGAGGCAGCTGATCCAGACGTGTTCCATTCGCGCGGATGAGTTTATCTCCAACGCGAATATCCTCTCGCTCTGCTGGTGAGTCTGGCTCGACCTGAAATACAATGATGATAATTGCTTGCCGTCAAGTTGTGCAAGGACCTTATTGTCAAATTTAATCTCAGAAATGGTACATCTGCGACGGACTAATCTCGAGTTAAATTGAGACAAATTAGATTTTCTGTTTTGCACCGATTTGAGAAGTGATTCCATCGCATTCTGGCGAAAGTACTCGACATTCGCTAGCGATCTTCTTCTCGGCTTCATTGTCTCTTATTTTAGACTGAGATAGAGCTCATCAAAGCAGCTCCACTTATCCGACGGGAGAACGCGCGGAGCAATACAACAAAAAGGGTCACTTAGACATAATCCCCTGTCAGTTGTTGTTCAGAATAAACAAAAAAATGAGTGTTCGATAAATCGCTAAAATCCCATCACAGTCCGACGAAGGTTATTTTCGCTTGAGGAAAGATCTTGTTTTGCTTGAACATCTAAGATATTCGAGTTTTGCTGAGGCAGAAGACTTGCAAGAGACCGCCTGCGAAATCTTTTGCTTCTATTATAGCGTTATTTATCATTAAGATTTTTTCGAGAATATAAATAATTGTACGCGCGACTTGATGCTTCTTTTCGTTTTCCATATTGATCTCTTTTATCTCCGTTTCCCGTAAAAAGTTTTCGGAACATATCGTTCAAAAATAAATAATTCTATTCAGCGGAATGGCGATCTGTAAGAATCGATTAAAGATGCACTGATCTTTCCAGATCACGGATTTGATCAAAACAGGGCTATGCTAGACCATTCCTAATTACTGTGTATTCCTGCAGCTGCAAAATGGATTTATACGGTAATCGAGAGCATTCAGAAAAAATAGAAATGTTTACTTACAGATTTTATTTCGCCGTTGCCATCAAATGTTAATCCGAAGCCGATTTTATCGCGCCTGTACTAAGTTTTTTGTTGTTTTCAAGAGAATATAAAACAATATCACAAGGAACTTTTCCTGATAATCACTGTAAGTTGTTGGTATCCCAAGTGTGTGTCCGAGTCTATATTCGCCGATTTTGGGCGCCGTTGAACGCCCGGCACGGCTAAACCTTTCAACGATTCATTCATAAAGCCATGCTCTGAATTTAAGAAACGATAGTTACGTTCTCTAATGACTCATTTATCCAATAGTTGAACTTTGATAACTGACAGAACTTGAGAATTGAAGAAAGAGTATTTCGGAGGCAAGTGCATTGATAAGCAGCTTCATTTTTTATTTTTGTACATTTGCACTTGTTGTCCAGCAAGCTTCAGCTTTCCTGGCATATTGTGGGTCATGTCTTCATCCTTTACTGCTCTCATTAAGTCGATTTCTACTTGGCGCGCTTCTTTTTTTCTACAGAAAATTCCTACGGCTTGTTTTGCGGATTTCCCCTTTTTCCCTGTTCCAGGGACAAATTTAATATGGTACTGAATGTATCTTGTTTGAGCATGTATAACATTTTTTAATACCTTGTAATCACGCAAACTGGATAAAGGCGCTACAACAGGAACTGCATAGTGAACGAGATCCTCGTCTGTCGGCTTGCCAGTGAGCGAGTCGAGTATCGATACATCATCATCTTCAACAAAGCCCTCCTCTTCAAGCATCTTCGTGATCTCCTGCTCATCGACGTCCTCTTTCATTTGGTCGATTACCATTTCTGCTTTACAATTCGGATCTTCCGGAAGGACTTCTGGAGGAGCCAGTTCTTCATTTGCTCTTTCAAATGTGTTAGCTTTCTTTTCTTTCGGAGGTTTTTTCTGTCCTCTGACACCCTTAGATTCTCGTTTAGCTTGTCTCTGGAATTTCTTTGGTTGTTTCTTTGCTCCAGCACTTCCAAGGAATTCCATCATTGCAGCTCGGTCCTCCTCATCTTGATCTCCGTACTTTTGCTTCATTTTCTTCTCTTTTCCGGCTTTGCCTCTTTTTTTTCTAAACTTATCCTTTTCGGCCTTCTGTTCTTCATGTTCCAACTGCCATGCTGGCTTAGCGCGACTTTTTTTCTCTGCCTCTTTTCTCCTTTCCTCAATGTTCTTTTTTCCTGCTCCTTTGCCGACATTAACAATTTCCTCAACTTCTGTGTCCACATTATACTTGATATTGATTTTTGTATCTGGGAATTCCAGGTCATCAGATTTGCTATCACTGAGCAGTTTTTAGAATCAATTTTAAGAGAATGACAAACCTATCCTCTGAATCATCATCATTTTCTCCCTCAAGCTGAGGTTCGTTTTCATTTTCCTCCTTGATTTCGCCGAGTTCACTTTGTTCTTTTTCCTCGACATCATTCACAAGCCCCTTTATCTTTCTTTCTCCAGCATGGCGAGCAACGCAAGCATCATCAAGCTTGAAAAGAAAACCGAAGCCGAGCACAAGTTGACTTGGCGGCAAATAATTCTTCTTGCCTCTAATCATAAAACTACCAGTGGAGAGGTACTCCCCGCTCGGCGCTGTTTTTGATACTTGATTGGCGTGCACCCACCAGGCTGATGTGAGGACTTTGGCGTTCCACGCTGCTGAATGGCAAACAGCAGCATGACCGACTTCGTGAAGTGTTACAGGAGAGACAGGCTTGGACGGATCAATATTTTTCACTAAAAAAAGTCTCTCAAATGAGAAATATTGAACTATTCAGCACAGATGAATACCTCGCCAAGTTTTAGACAAATATTTGAAATCATATCGCGAGAACTTTTTCCGTGAAATTAAAACAATAAAAGCGTGTTCGCGTTGTCTTACCAATACATGAAGATGCACCGTGGATATCAGCGTGTACGTAGACATCGCCGTTCTTCAAGTATTTTTTAACAATAGTCTCATTTTGTTGAGCATCTTTGCCGGCGATCACCAAATAATTTTCGCTCGAAATAAACCAGAAAAACTTCTCAAACCACATTTGTTTGCGCACTTTTGTGACCTTTTGAAATAAATATGGATAATTGCTCTTATATAAATAAAAATACTTACTTGGCGAACAGTCTGAATGTTTTTGAGACTTTCATTAGTCTTCTTTTCGGCAGATTTCAAAGCTTTTTTACTAGCGTCAATGGTTTTCGACTCTTTGTCAGCAGCGGCGCGCTTGGAATCGTAAAACGCTTTTGCATTGCCAAACGCGGATAGAGACAGGTCAAGGCTATTGATGGCTCAGACAGCTCGTGGGCAAAGAATAAATCATAAGAGGATGTTCATGAATTATTATCTTATTGCCACTTGAAAATTATCAAAAAAATTTGCTCACACATTTGTTTAGTCTTGAAACTACGTTTAAGAAAGTCGGACTGGCGCCATTATGATAGCTATCATATAGCTGATCTGAGAATAACGCTATGTTATCACTACAACCGAAGACAAGGCGCCACTGAAATCGCTTAATTACAAAATATAAATGATAATTTCTGAGCCTTCCGTAACACGCGCTGATTTCGTGTATTCACTCTCGCTGGGATTTTCTTCCTCCTCTGAGCTCGAATCTGAATCGTCGAACATGGGTTCGCTCAACATCATCACAATTTGATTAGTTTTGAGCTTGAGCTCTCTGATAGCGATAGAGACGGGATCGCCTTTACAAGTTTGAAGAAACTTTTTCAATGTTTAATAATCAGAGATAATTAAAAAATAAATAATTTTCTAAACTCGACCTTCATCCTGACCTTCCTCCAGGAAGTCCTCAATCTCTTCCCAGCCAATTTGGGAAGCCACGGCGGAGCGCACTTGGTTGAGCGCGGAATCGACGAGGTCCAAATTCATCTCAATAAGTTGCGCCTTTCTCACATTATCAGCTTGGGCAAGCTTAAGTGACTCGAGTCGTTTCATGTGATCAAGTTTAACATTTTCCAGCTTTTTCATCGCGGATTTTTCTGCTTGCATCATTTTTTGTTCTGCTTTTTGTGACTGTATCTCGCCATAGAATTTATCAACAGCCAGAGAGAACTTCTCAAGTTCGATGGTGCTATCGAGTTGAGATTGATTGAAGAGAAAGGGCTGATAATCAACATATTGCAGAACATTATCATTCGTTTTGGTCGATATAAACCCTTGAAATTTGGTTTTACCCGAGTTCAAAAACTCGTAGCAATTTTGCAAGCATTCGAGGATTTCGTCAGCATCTTGAGACACGGAAGCGGTTGCGACTTCGAGGCCTTCTTCGATAAGGAAATGTTCGATAAGATCAGTTCCATAACCTAGACAAGAATTCAGCTGCTTTGCGATCGTTAAATTTTTGTTCTTTTTCTTGTTTCCTTGAATTTGTGGTGGCTTGATATTTTCTTCAAGCTCTTCTGTAGATAAGAACGGTTCTTTTAGAGGCTGAGCTTGGCCGACTGGATAAGATTCACGAACAGCAAAGCGCTCGTCAGTTGTCTTGTCGGTTCTGGCTCGGAGAAGATTGAGAATGGTGTACTCTTGGTCGCAGAGGATGATGTTACCGCGATCGTAGAGCTCGATGATCAAGTGAAACTCGTCTAGACATGCTGAAGTTCCGAACTGAAGATCTATAATTCGGTCAAATCCAAGTTGAGTGGCATTTATGAGTCGCTTTCCCTTAAGATGCTTCCGCAACTTCATACTAAAGCCAGAAGGCGCCGTGTTTTTCGGCCATTCCATTTCAGTTGGATGGACACGATTGCCGGATTCAAAAAGCAACACATGTTTGGAAGCACATTTTCGAAGCTTCAGAAGATACGTTTTTGAATCGATGTCGTAAATGTTTAAAACATAGTGATGCAACAAGTTGTCACGGATTTCAGCAAGCGCAGCCTTTATGTCAAGGACTGTAAAACGCGTTTTCATATCTGAGGTGATGAAATTAATTGCTTTTGTGATTTTTTACTTTATTTGATTTGCGAAAGAGTGGGATAAATATATATAATAAGATCGAAAGGAAGAAGACATTTTTTGTTAAAAATATAACAACAGAGGATTTATTGCACAGAAGTTCAGGAAAGATTAAATACAGGTGCATAAGTTTATAGAAGCCTTCTCTTCAGAAGCCTACATCAGCCATTGCCAATGGCACATTGGTAACAGCACGTTAAATACGGCAGTCTTTTTATATAGAGGCAATAAATATTCTAGGTTTTTATATAGCTCAGATGATTATGTAACTTGCTGTAGGTGCGATAATTTCGCATGATTTAAAAAAAATTATAATTATATTAACTTAGTTTGGCTTAGAAAAGACTCTAATAACTTGTATTGCTTGCGTACCGGTAGGCAAAAGGTAGCATATTGTTAAGAAATTTTTGCAACATACACCTAAAAGAGCTTTTTTAGGTGACAAAAAAAAGTTTTTAAAGTCAAGGGGAAGCGGCGGCCGGAAGCTCCAGCTCGTCCATGTCTTGGAAAGCAACTGCCGATAGTGCAAAGATGAGGAACACGACGCCGCCAATGATGGTGACGGTTCGAACAGAAATTTTAGTGGCGATAAGTCGGCCTCCGACGACAGCCATTCCAGTGCAAATTGAATGGCCAAGGATGCCGCCGACAATCACGCCAAGAATGTCTTCTCGGGCGCCGAGGATAATCGTTGTCAGTTGACTGCGATCTCCCCATTCAGCCAAGAACGTCATTGTAAAAGCTGAACAAGGATTCAATATTAATTCCATTATTGTCAAATATACCTTGAAGAAAAACAGCAGAAAAGCAACTTCGAAGTTTCGCTGAAGCTCGGACCGGGCCCTGTGATTCAATGTCACCAGTTTTTCGCTCTCGCTCCTCGTCCTTCTCCTTAAGCTCTTGCTGAACCTCTTCCATCTCCTCAAGTCCAGAGTCTGGCTTCATATCAAAGCCTTCTTTTAGCATTTTCAAGCCAAACAGAGCTGACAAATAGTATTATTACATGAATACTGAAGTTTCTTACCAAAAAGAGCAGTTGAAACGTAAAATGTTATATATCTCGGAATGATAGTCGTGAGGGCTCCCATGAGGACAGACATCACAGTCATAGTCGCAAGAGCTAGAATGGCGCCGGTGAAAATCGTCAGGCGGTTGTATTTCATCGCCATAATAGCTGCGATGAAAAACGTCTTGTCGCCGATTTCGGAGACGAGAATTACAGAGAGCGACGATAGAAATCCATGGTCAAAGCCGAGCCTTAAAATTCATGAAAATGACTTTTGTCTTCGAGTCATAAAACACTTACTCAGGAACCTCGGCGATCTTGAGCTTTAACTCTTCGGAAATATCATTTTTAGACTCTTTGCTACTTTCTGAATCTACGACCTCTTGTGCAACAACAAGTGCGAGCGCCGATAACGAGAGTAACAAAAACTTCCTCCACATAGTAAGAGATTGCACGAGTCACTTTCTACGAGGAAAAAAATGTTTATTTAATTGAAAAATAAAACTTTTTATTAAAATAAGAAAAAATAGTATTTACAGAAATAAAAAAAATGAAATATTTTGTACAACGGTAGATTCGGTGCAGACGGAAGAGCGATTGAGGACTTGAGGGGATGAAAGCGCATTTGTGATTCAGTGGGAGGTAGAGAAAGGATTTCGACGGAGATGTTTTGATCTTAAAACGATTTTATATTCATCATTAATTTTTTACTAAAAAATACTTGTAGTCGTTGATAATTCTGTCGTTCAAAATACTTTTCGCGGGAATGTACTTGTAGTCTTCGCCGTAGTATGATCTCCAACGCTAGAAATATTATATATAACCAGTTTTTTTATTACGGGGACTACCTCGGAGCTGTAAACACCAGTAACAGAGTTAAATCGGCTTTCATTCGATGTTGGTTTCTTTGTTGATGTGAAATCCGGCTCTGAAGATCTACTCAGCGCTTGGAATGAGTTGATCTTCTCTTCAAGTGATTTGAGATATTCCTGAAGTCGCAATGACGCGGGCTGGGCATTTGTTCCAGATTCATCATTTCCTTGCATACGAGTTTTTGGCCTCGTTTGACTTTGTGCTGTTTCATCGAGCTCTTTTGTCGTCAATGGTTGGTCTTAATGAGTTTTAATTGTCGATCAATCAAGAGTTGAGTCACCTGATCCCCGGCTAGAATTATTGCTTGTGTTATGAGGCAGATCCACGACTTCTTTATGTTTGCAAGATCTTGAACTAGCCTCCAATGTTTGGCGCTCGTGAACATTTTTCCGTTCCATGTTTCTTGATGCCCACGCCATAGTTCGTGTGCTATGGTCTGCTTCCCACTTTTCCACTCGGCGATCGAACTCTTTTCGCTTGTTTTCCAAGCTCGTTTTCTTCTTTTATAAAACATGAAATATAAAAATTGAAATTAATTTTTACCATTTCCAGACGATCTTCGAACGACTTGTGCAGAGCAGTAACTTGATCAAGATGATTGCTTTCCAGTCGTTTGATTTCATTCTCCTGCGATTTTATCATCGCGCGCTTTTGTTTTTCGTGAGCTTCTTGCATCTCTAAAAGCTCTGCTTTGTGCTGATCTTCTACTTCGTGTCTCGAATTCCTCAACTTATCAAAGAGGTTTTTATCCTGCTCCTGGAGTTTTTGCGTTTCGTATTTTTGCTTCGTCAGCTGAGTTTGCAGCAATTTAAGTCGCTCATTATCGTTTGCTTCAATTTCAGCTCTTATTTCAGCTGATTTTAGCTTGAACTGCTTCTCTGAGATATCCTCAATCTTCAAGCGCTCGGATCTTATTTTTCTCTTTTCATTTTCAATCGCGAGTGCCTTTTCTTTTGAAAATTCTGAGGTTATTTTTTCTAAAGTCTCAGTCAACTCCCGCTCATGACGTTCTGTCTCTTCCATCAAAATCTTATCTTTGTCATCGACGAATTTTTTCTTAATGCTCTCCAATTCTCCGTAAGACTCCTGTTTTTGATTTTCCGTAAGCTCTTGAATACTGTTGTGGATCCGCATCAACTCTTTGTCGTGCTCTTCCATAAGTTGGTTATATTTGTCTTGACGCTGCTCTTGTAGCTTCAGTTGAATTCCACGAAGTTCTTGTTCTATTTTTGCTTCTTCTTCTTTTCGTTTTTTTTCGATCTGCACAGAGATTGATGGTATCTCGGAAGCGCGTGAAGACTTTTGGGTTTTTGTCGACTGAGGTGTTTTTGATGGCACTTTTTTAACGCTTGAGCTTACAGAAGTATATGACTGTTTTGAAACAGAAACCCCGTTGCTCGACTCGCTTACGGAATTATTCTGAGCTTTTATTGGTATTTTTTTCAAAAATCGGCTGCCCCCTAGAGACGATGATTTTGTTACACTTTGATACTGCGACTTGGAAGGAGTGTTAACATCAGACGATTCCGTAAGCGACACGTCAATATCAAAATGATCACCAGGAGGGGTTTTAACAGACTCTTTCGCTGGAGTAAGATCACCAATGTCCATTTGTATATTGTTAACATCAGCTGACTCTCCGTCATCACTGCTATCATCGCTATAATCCGAATCGCCCTTAATTATTGATAACAAGGCTTAGTTTAGAAGATCATACCTTTGATTCAGTTCCAAGAACTGGTTTCTTTTGACCAAGGCGTCCAAACGACTCGTTAGAACTCCTGAGCAAGTCGTCAACATCGCCAATCGATGACATTGATCTTGACGTCTTCAGCGGGTTAAGTTTGGATGCATTTTCGGACTTAACGTATTCAATCAGATCAGCTTCATTACTAAAGTCATTCTGCTCTTGCTTGTTAATATCATAATCTTCAGAGACAAACTCTGAATATGAGTTTGTTATGCTGTCAAAAACGCCGTTGTCGAACTGCTCAAGTGATGCAGTAATGGATACATCGGTCTTTGATTCTTGCGTTATCTTTTTCTTCTGTTTTTTGCGAATGATTGGAGTAAGAATCTTGGATGCTGCAGAGCTTGATTTGAGACTTTCTAGAGAAAGAGACTTTTGAACAAGAGCATCATGTCTTGGAGAATTGTACTCGCTTAAAGATTATATATGATTTATAGGAATGAATCAGCTGATTACAGTGAGATAACTGGATTTGCATGCATAAAACCTGCTCTTTGGAACTCTTGGTGGGGTTGGCAATAAATTCTGCATCCCCGTAGGTGGGGACATTGCGCGTCTACTCTTTACTTTTATAAGAGGCGATTTGCATGCAGTCGGCTTTATTACAGGAACAGGAAGTCGCTGATTATAACAACTTCAAGTTTTTAAAAAATTAGCGATTCTTACCTCAAAAGAGGCTCGAACACCACCTTTCTTCTTGGACTTTTCTTGTCTCACTTTTCCTCTGTAATATTCATCATTCGGGTGTTCCCAAATCGATTGACCAGTCTTGAAATTGAAGTAGTACAGTCCGTAGCCTTCCTGATTGACTGCTTTCCAATCTGACGGTAGTTTAGCCATTATGCCTTCTTTGGCAATCCAAACGAGCTCATGATCAGCTACTGGATCAAGCCCGATTATTTTGCAGTACTGGTTGATGTCCTCCGTCTTAGGGTCGAAATCGTCTTCTTCTTCTTCGAGAATCTGTGGCTCGAACGATGGGGCCATCTTACATGACAGTATCTAAATGTCAAGTTGATACTTTTTATCATTTGATCGGGTAAGAACTTATAGGGGCTCTCGAAAAGTGCAGGCAGTGGGAGTTATGCGAAATTGAACGTTAAAATTTGACAAATGAGACTTGTCACCGTAAAAATGTGACAGTTGATGAGCTGGACAATTTTTCATCTAGATTATGTTTGGATTTCCAGTTGGAAGAAACAGTTCTTTGGCATCCATGCGATCTCCATCAAAAAGAAGAACGTTGCAAATCGGCCTCTCTTTTTGTCCAATAGCTTTGATTGCCTCCTGACCCATGAGACCACCAACGATAGCGCCAATTGGGGGAATATCCCCTTCGTAGTCTTCTCCCCATTCATCGATTCCTTTCAAACTCTCAAACTCCGCAAATTTCGCTTTGAAGTCACCACTTATATACGCTAGAAGAATATGATTAAACAGGATGAGATAATTCGAGACTCACCTTCATACAAGTTTAATGCGACGGAAAATTTGTTTTTCTTGTGTCGCTTTGGGAAAGTGACCTCATCCTCAGAATAATTAAGCGCATCGGAAAGTGACTTGAAGGAAATCTTCCCAACTTCATTTTTTTCTTGTTTTGTTCTGAAAAGTAATATCTAAAATTTCTTTTCTGACAAACAGGTGACTAACAGTGAGTATTCGTGTTCCAAAAAGTCATTGAATCCAAATCCGTACATTCCAAAAGTCGCTCCAACAATATGCTTGACAACTGCTTCCCTGAGAATTCCAGTGATGCGCAAAAGCTCTTCTTTTGGGAGAACAACGGCAATTACGACCAGGGTAAAGCTTTTGAAGAAATCGAGGTTCTAGAATACTTAGATGACATTTTTTAAAATGACTGTACTTTGTCGCTTGTGAATCCAGGCGCGACCGATACTTTGACATTCGGGTTGAGCTCTTGAACTCGATCGAGACTGGCAGCAGCACAACTTTCGAAATCAGTTCCACTTTTAGAGTATGAGAAAATTCAACCTGGTATTTTTTTTGGAAAAATCGAACTATTCAGCTGCGGCTTTTCGCGGCAAATTTTAGCAAACAGTCCAATATCGAATTTTTTATCGGCAACAGAATAATCTCACCGTTCCTTGTCATGAGCAGTGTCTTAAAAATACAGTTAAATTTACGCAATTACTTATAATTGGCGTACCTTTTCATCCACTTTCCGATCATCAATGAGAACCATCTCACCAACTCCGGCAAGCGTGAGATTTTTGACAATTTCGGAACCAAGAGAGCTGAGTCCAATAACACAAATTTTTGAATTTCGAAGGCGTTTTTGACCATCTAAACCCCAAAGACGGATCTATGAAGAACAAGATTAAGAAATCTAATCAACTTTTCAATAATATTAAAAAAAACTATGTTAGTAAAACGACAAAAACCTGTCTGTCATATTGGGTAACTTCCTGCTCCGAAACTTCCTTTTCGTTCTCAGCTGTCATTTCTTCTCAAAGTTCTCTGAAAAGAATCGTCGTAAAAAACGAAATAAAAACCAGAATGAAAGTTCTAGTGACAGATGTAAAACGGCTGAGGCGGAAAATCACTTAAAAATCTCGTTCGATTGTTGGATGATCGCGCTGATTGGCCAGTCCCATTTTCAGTTCAAGAGGAAAATGCCCGCGGAGATAGAAAAGCAGGACGAATTTTCACATCTTCGTTATTTTTTACAGTTCCCGACAAGCTTGAACTTCAATATCACAATAAAAGATTTATTTGTCGTGAATGACAGTCATTTTTAAACTTTATTAGCTCATTTTTTCATTCATTCTGTTGATTTTTGCTTATAAAATACGTTAATAAATTTTAAAATATTCAGAAATGGGAGAGTTTTGTTTGGACGACTATCCTGTGATTGGATTTGACATGGACATGACTCTCGCGCGGTAACTAGCTTTAATCTTTTTTCGATAAAGTCCCTTTCAAGGTATCGTACTGCAGCGATGGCCGAAGTAACATTCGAAGTCGTCGTCAAATATCTTGTCCAAGAGCGAAGCTATCCATCTCAACTTGAGAATCCAATGACAGAAGAGGAAATGCTTTTTCTGGGAAAAGGACTGGTAGTCAACTACGATGACCTATCAATTGATAAAGTTGGCAAAGACGGAGAAATAAAGATTTCGTGGAACGCGGAAACAGATAAATTTGATTATGTCGCGAAAAAGTGGGAAGGTTATGAACAATACTTGCAAAACGGCTCATCAATACGAGGGAAGCAGCATCACATTGAAAATGTTTTCGAACTCGGTCTCCCTGTTGTTTTTAAGAGAATCGCAAAACTGAGGAAGGAAAAGCTCATTGAGGTGCGTCTCAGCTGGGATGTAAACCTACAGACCCTTTTAACTGTAGGTTTTTGTAGATTGGGCAAAGCGCCCGAATATTTTTGTAGGTTTTTGTAGGTTTTTATAGGTTTTTGTAGG
>Ga0115008_10001203_pt1 | contig 20626 bp, 11 predicted proteins | sample FraStrMetagenome_FD_87164 | JGI IMG/M metagenome (GOLD analysis project Ga0115008, IMG submission 87164) | Marine eukaryotic phytoplankton communities from Arctic Ocean - Fram Strait ARC3M Metagenome | ecosystem: Environmental > Aquatic > Marine > Oceanic | place: Fram Strait | collected...
ATTCAAAATCCCTTCAAACCAAGTGGTATTATCCCGATCACCTTGAGGCTACCATTGATTGTCGACAGAGGGACGGCTATTAGTTAGACTTTTTAAAGAAAAATAAAATCAGGTCTACAATTAGCAAATATTCCAGTTTCATGAATTTCATTAGCAAGATCTAAAACATTTCTATCCTTATGAACATTAATTTCAATTAAACATTCATCAAATTGATTACAGGTGTATCCGGTCACACCTTGAAAATCATAAATAATTTGATTAACTAGAGATAACTGATTTACCGAATTCAACTTTAACAAAATCCTATCTGAAATACCATGAATAATCCTTTCTGGGTGAATTAAAAATTTATTTGCATATTCAACAGACTCATTTTCATTTAGGCTTTTTATTAATACATTCGTTGCAGCTAAAGAAACAATATTTTTCATTTTCACAATTAAAACTTGAGAAAAAGATAAATTTTGAATACTTCCTAATACCAAAATATCTTTTTTTTGAGATATAACTTTTAACTGCTCTCCAGCATCTACATTTGATTTAAATTTAATAAGTATTCTCTTTCCAGAAATCTCTACATCTATTTTCGATTCAGTTTCATAATAAAAACTGTGAGCTGGTATATTTTGAGCAAAGCATATCATTAAGACTAGTAATATAGATGCATTTCGTGGTAGCATAAGTTTATTCGTTTTGAACACTAAAATTATTCAGTTAGTTAAATTTAATATTTAGAATAACTTTACGACTACAATCTATTCTTGAGGAACAAATTGATAGTTAGGTTATTACATAAATATAAAGGGGAAGGATTAATATTATAAACATGTAATCGGAATAAATTACATTCTTTTTAATGTGAAAAAATTAAAAAGGTGAACCTAAATGTTACCCTTGAGTTATCGATCGGTAAAAAAAATTAGTGAATACCGTTCAACTTGTTTAAGTTTTTCAATCTCAATTTTATCAACTATTCATTAACTCCCAATCTCCCTTATTATATATTGATAGACCTTTCCTTCAAATATGATTGCTCATCATATTGTATTAATTTATCACACGTAAATATTACGTTAACAGAAAAATAACCTTTGATATTTTGAATTCTGTACAACTAATTTTATTTCTTATTTTTGTTCTATTAATTTCAAAAATTTGATTTGTAAGAAAAGTAAGACTCAATGCCATCGAAAATCTATTTCCTTTTTTTAATAATTTTATTTTTTGTTCACCAAACAAAAGGACAATCATTTATCAATCGAGCAACAGACTTTGGTATTGGTCAAGGATATGGAAATTTAGGTTTAGAAGAATTTGGTGGAGGAGTTAGTTTTTTTGACTTCAATGGAGATGGTTGGGATGACTTATGTTTCCCAACTGCATCTGGTGACAGCTTACTTTTTTTTCACAATAATCAAGGTATACTTGAAAAAATAAACGGACTTATATTAGATACTTCCGCAACCAAACAATTGCTTTGGGCTGACATCGATAATGATGGAGATAAAGACTTATTAGTCACCAATTTTATGGCAGCTAATCGCCTTTATGAAAATGATGGCAATATGAATTTGATAGACATTACAACTTCTGCAGGGTTTTTCCTATTTCCTGAACCAACTTATGGAGCTACTTTCGGAGATTATGATTCTGATGGTTTACTAGATTTATATATCACTAATCGGTCTAACGGTGTTTTTGATAATTACACCAATTACCTTTGGAAAAATAATGGCAACAATACTTTTACAAATGTAGCCATTCAAACAAATACATCCGATGGATTAAAGGCTTCTTTCTGCGCAACGTTTATTGATATCAACCAAAATCTTAAGCCTGACCTTTATATTGCCAATGATAGATTAGCTAAAAACACATTGCTTTTAAATAGCGGCAATACCTTTTCTGACATTAGTTTCACATCAGGATTAGATACAGTAATCAATGCTATGAATGTTGGTTCTGGTGATTTTAACAATGATGGCTACCTTGATATTTATGTAACAAATACAGCAGAAGGGAATGTATTACACAAAAATAATGGTGATGAAACTTTTTCAGATATAACAACATCGGCAGGAGTTGCATTATATCAAGTAAGTTGGGGAGGTAATTTTTTCGACTATGATAATGATGGTGATTTAGATATATATGTGTCAAGTGAAGAAGCTGAAAATGGAAAAGCTAATGCGCTTTTTGAAAACTTAGGTGACGGAACTTTTATTCAACCTCTACCAAACGGATTTAATGGAGACACCTTAATTAGTTTCGCAAATGCAATAGGTGATTTTAATTTAGATGGAAAAATGGATATAGTTGTGGTCAATGCACTTGGTGATCCTATGTCAATTTGGGAAAACCAAACAAACAATAGTAATAATTGGTTGAAAGTAAAATTGGAAGGTGTAGAAAGTAATAGAGATGGAATAGGTAGTTGGATTGAAATATATTATGATGACCAAAAACAAGTTCGATACACAAAATGTGGTACTGCTTATCTAGCTCAAAATACTCAAACAAAACATTTTGGAATCGGGACATTAGAAAGTATAGATTCTATAATTGTGAGATGGCAAAGTGGGATTATTGATAAACTCGAGAGTGTTCAATCTAATCAAATATTGACAATCGTTGAAGGAATGACAATTACTTCAGCTTTTGATATTTTACAGGAAAAGGATTATTTCCAAATCTCACCCAACCCCGTTTTTAAAAATTTTTTTTATTTAAGTAATTCTTTAGAAGAAAAATCTAATCTTAAATTACAATTATTAACTGCAAGTGGACAAGTTATTTTTAATAGAAAAATCGAAATGTGGCAAGAAAAAAGCCTAATAAACCTACCTTTGAATTTAGCAGAGGGAGTTTATTTTTTAAAAATAATAACTGATAATCTTTCAGAACAAAAAAGTATCATAAAATTTAATTGATAAATTTAAATCATTCTAAAAAGGTCATTAAAAGAATAACTAGCAAACTTTGTAAATTCTTTTTTCCACAAAACGTAACTCAAATATAATCTAACCATAACCGTAACCGTAAAATAAACCCAGTAGAAATCGACTCTTATGAACCTGGAATACCTGCATAGGAAATATTAAATCTATATCAACAACACCAACTAATCCTATCGGGACATAAATAAATAAATCAGCAGATTTCACCATGTTTTTTAAGTTTTTAAATCAGTTCCACTAGTATTAAAAAACACAACTTTAGCAACACATCCTTTTGTGTTAACATTAGAAATAATTTGAGAATGGGATCATCGCAAAATCCATTACCATTTGCTTAATAGTGTGACTATTATCCGTGAGCAAATTAGATTGATCATCAGGAAGATGAATTAAATCTCGCTATCAATTAGCTAAGGAATAAGCAAAGTCTTTTAAGTATACCTTTTCTTTTTATGTTTAACAAAACTATTCTATACTCAAAATAAAAATAATCTTGTTTCTAAAATAAAGTCAGATTTGAGATTCAGATTAATGTTTTTTAACAGTAGGTTAGTTGATCGTAAAAGAAAATCAATAACTTGAGTAAGCACTTGAAACAGCATTCACTCAACTATTTAGTTATGTTTTATGCCTCTTATTGCTTAGCTTTATTTAAAACAAAAACAATGTTGGTATCTTTTGGAACAAAAATATTGTACGGATTTGGGTTCGCTTCACAAGGTATTAAGGATGGACTTTTTCAAGTTTTCTTATTTATTTTCTATAATCAAGTGTTAGGTTTAGATCCTATTTTAACGGGGACAGCAACAATAATTGCTTTAATTTTTGATGCTATTTCCGATCCTTTGGTTGGAGTCATTTCTGATAATTGGATATCAAAGAAATGGGGTCGTCGTCATCCTTTTATGTTCCTTTCAGCATTTCCACTAGGCATAACTATTTGGCTTTTATTTTTACCTCCTGAAACACTAGGACATTCAGGATTATTTTGGTGGATGACAATTTTTACGATTTTAGTTCGATTATCTTTGACATTATTTATTGTTCCCGCTATGTCATTGGGGGCTGAAATGTCATCGGATTTTGAAGAGCGGACATCAATTACGACTATACGAATTACATTTGGCGCTTTGATTGCGACGGTAATCATCATTATAGGCTTTATATTCTTTTTTGTGCCAACAGAAGAATATGCAAGAGGATTGGAAAATAAAAATGCTTACCCAGCTTTTGCCATGTTTTGTGGAGTCCTAATTATTATTGCTGTTTTGATAAGCGCGTGGGGAACACAGAAAGAAATTCCAAAAACCCAAAGAGCTCAACTTATTACTCGACCTCCACTTTCATTAAAAGGACTTCGAGAAACAATTGGAAAAATGATAGAACTAAAATCATTTAATTCTATCCTTGGTTTTAACATGGCCGTTTATATTGGACTCGGCGTCGGTACTGTTTTCTCTACTTATTTTATGGAATATTATTTTAGACTGAGTGAAACGGAAATGATAGCTTTACCAATTGCTTCTGGCCTTGGTGGAATTTTAGCAATGATATTCGCACCTAGAATTGGAAAAAAATTAGGTAAAAAGAAAACGGTAATTTATTCCACAATCCTTTTTGCAATAATTTTTAGCTTACCATACAATCTCCGAATTATTGGACTTTTCCCCGAAAATGGAGACCCGAATTTAATCAAGTATTATTTCTTTTCAGTCATGGGAGGTTATGCATTTTTGTGGATTGCCTTTAGCCTTGTGAATTCAATGATGGCAGATGTGATCGATGAATATGAATTAAAAAATCATAAACGAGATGAAGGATTATTTTTCTCCGCACTTTCGTTAGCTTACAAAATGACCGTGGGGATAGGATATTTCATTTCAGGAATATTATTGAAAATCATCGCCTTTCCAACTAAAAATGAAGTAGGTATAATCCCTCAAGGAGCAATTGAGGGGTTAGGGATGATTGGTGGGCCAATTTTGTTGGGGATGTATTTGATTTCTATTCTTTTTATCAGAATTTACAATATTGATAAGAAACGGTTTGAAGAGATTAGGGCTGATTTAGATAAGAGGCTTCACTCTAATTAATTCTTTTTTATAACAAATATAAACCTGAGGATAACTTGAGGCAAGTCAATCCTTGGAGTTCATTCAGATAGTTTCATCAAACCAAGTCTTGCATTTTTGTTATCCCGACCAAATAATAGAAATATTCCTTTTTCTATAAAACTTGAATTTTGCGGATAAAAATATACTCCTGTTTCTTGCGAATTAAAAATGGTCTTATGCACATCAATTTCTCCATTAGAATTAATTCGAGCGAAATCTGTAAACCTTGTACTGTACTTTTTCTTAACTCCAGCTTCTCTTCGCTCACCCAATTTTTTTGAGGCATTAAAAATCAAATAAATATTACCATTGTAGCATCCGAAAATCATATTACTGAGAAATGACATTGGATTAGATTTCTTTTCTAAGCAAGACGTCCAATTTAGATTTGCATCAAAATCAAAAGATGAAATGATTACATGGTTCGCATAGTTATATCGAGACGTAGTTGTTTTTCCTCCATTATTACTATTCCCAAAAGTTTGATAACGATGTGTTGAAATTAAAGAAATAGAATTCTGGAGGTAATCAATACTTATTCCATCTATATAAAAACCATCGGCACCTGATGATTCTTTATCTAGATTATATTCTTCTTTTAATTTTACATAAAATTCCTTTTCCCACTTATGTTTTTTTTGTAAAACTAAATAACCATTCGAGTCATATTTATGGAAAAAAATTCCATGCTCAAATCGAAAAACATCTCTTTTTTCTTTTTCTGTAAAGTAGCCTATGAGGTAACAATTACCGTCTTGATCTATAGATAATTTAGCATGTTTAGGATATGCATTTTCGATTTTTATTTTAATTTTTTCAATATCACCATTACTAGTTACCTTCAGAAATGAATAATCGAAACTAGGACACCATTTACTTCTTTTCTCTTTTGATTTTTCTTTTACAAGGATAAAAACATCTCCATCATTAGAAATTTGACTTTGAGAAATAATCATATCTTTATCTGCCACAGAAAAATCTATTTTCTTTTCCCACAGCTTTTCCAATTTATCATTAAAAACATTAATCACATATTCATCTTTGTATTTCTGTTTTCGATGATCTTTATTACTCGTCACATTGGTAAAAAGGACTTTCGTGGAATCAGGACTTAGCTGTATCTCTATTTGATCTTGATTATGCTTATCATCTGTTGCCCAAACTTTATGTTTTTTATAATCGAAAACATAAATGGATTTGAGTGAAGTCGGAATATGATCTCCTTCTGAAATTGGAGCAGCATGAATAAAGGTTTTATTTAATTTTTTATCATAATTACTTCCAAGTAAATAATTACCAGAAAGGGTATTGATAATTTTATAAACATGAACCTCTTTCCCTTTAAAATCAAAATTTAAAGGAATCGATTTTATAAAATTATTAGCAAAATCATATTGAATTAATTCTTCTACCTCTTTAGTTTTATTTCTCATGAAAATATATTCATTCGTATAACCTAGTGGTCTTTGATTGATATATTTTCCAAAAGCTTTTCTCGTATTTTTTTCTCCCCAGTTTATTTCTGGAACTTGAGCATGTTGAGCAATTGAAAAAAACAGAATAGCGAGTGTCCAAATAATTCTTTTCATAGTTTTATTTTTTCAATTTTGCTTTTCATTTTCTTGAAAAACAAAAAACAAGAGACTGGCTTGAGGCCAGTCTCTTGTTATGTCTATTTCAACAAATCAATTTCCTTCAAATTCTCAATTCTATTCCTCACCAAGAAATCATCAATCGATTCGAAGTGTTCGATAACTCGCTTGTCTTTAAATTCAAAAACCTTCTGAGACAATCCTTGCAAGAAATCTCTATCATGAGAAACCAAAATCAAAGTCCCATCAAAAGCCAATAATGCTTCTTTTAAAATATCTTTAGATTTGATATCTAAGTGATTAGTCGGCTCATCGAGAATTAAAAAATTGACAGGTTCGAGCAATAGTTTTACCATTGCCAATCGAGTTCTCTCTCCTCCAGAAAGTACAGATACTTTTTTGTCAATGTCATCTCCACTAAACATGAATCCGCCTAAAATATTTTTCAACTGAGCACGAATATCACCCTTGGCAATTTCATCAACGGTTTGAAAAACGGTCAATTCTGGATCAAGCAACGAAGCTTGATTTTGGGCGAAATATCCAACTTCAACATTATGTCCTAATTTACATTCTCCTTCAAATTCAATCTCTCCCATTATGGCTTTAATCATCGTCGACTTTCCCTCTCCATTTCGACCAACGAAAGAAACTTTTTCGCCACGCTCGATAGTCATATTCGCATCTTTAAAAACGATATGCTCGCCGTAACTTTTTGATAAATGTTTGGCAATAACTGGATAATCACCTGAGCGGCGACAAGCTGGGAATTTCAACTTCAAAGCAGACTTATCTACTTCGTCTACTTCAATGATTTCCATTTTTTCCAACATTCGTTCTACTGAACTAACTTGGTTTGTTTTGGAATATGTTCCTTTGAATCTTTCGATAAATCGTTTGTGAGTTTCAATCTGCTTTTTCTGTTCATTGAATGCTTTTAACTGATGAATTCGACGATCTTCTCGCAATTCTAAATAGTGCGAGTAGTTGGCTTTGTAATTATAAATTCGACCCATCGTCACCTCAATCGTTCGATTCGTAATGTTATCGATAAATGCTTTATCATGTGAGATGACCAGTACAGCTTTTGCTTTATTGATTAAAAAATCTTCTAACCATATCACCGATTCGATATCAATATGATTCGTAGGCTCATCTAGTAAAATTAAATCTGGTTTTTGTAAAAGGATCTTGGCCAACTCAATTCGCATTCTCCAACCACCACTAAATTCAGATGTCGGTCGATGAAAATCTTCTCTTTTAAATCCTAATCCAAGCAATGTTTTTTCTACCTCGGCATCATAATTTACATCCTCCAATTGGTAATAAACATCTCCCAATTCCGTTACTTTATCAATGATTTTCATGTAAATATCTGATTCGTAATCAGTCCGAGTTTCCAATTCTTTATTTAGTCGTTCCATTTCGTCCCTCATCTCAAAAACCTTCTTAAAAGCCTTGGATGTTTCTTCAAAAACCGAACAATCATCCTCCGTTAATAAGTGCTGTGGAAGGTAAGCTATAACTGCCTCTTTGGGAGTTTGAACATTACCACGCGTAGGCTTATCGACTCCTGCAATTATCTTCATCATGGTGGATTTCCCCGCTCCATTTTTTCCCATCAAAGCAATTTTATCATCTGGATTGATGACAAAATTCACATCTTTAAAAAGTGTAGTACCACTAAATTCTACCGCAATATTTTCTACTAAAATCATATATTATTTATTTAAGCGGCAAAAGTACTAAAATGCTAGGATTGAGGAAAGATTATTTTAGGTAGAGTTTTAAATTGAAATATTTCAATTCCATTTTTCATCAAACTTTTAAATAACTTATTGGAATGCTTATTGAATTACTTACTAGAAAATTAGTCGTAGGCATCACATCTAATGCTATATTTCTCCGAAGCAAATTAGATATCTGCAAAAAAAGCCCCTCTTCTTATTTTAACTAAATCAAATAGACTTTTTACACCGCTTTTAATATAAAATAACCAAACAATCATATTTTAAAATGAAAGAAAAATTTTCATTGATAATATTAATACAGATAATATTATTTACAACAATATTCTGCCAAGAAAAAAAAACTGATCCTTTATTTATTGAAACTATTCCTGACTCCACTAGGTTTAGAATGCAACTAGACTCCATTAATAAATATAGTTACGAAGATCATCAAAAATCAACTTTTCATATTGACAAATCTAAAAAAATTTTATCTTATGGACTTAAGATATCCGACAGTGATAAGTTATCTTTTTCCATTCAACTAATTGATTATGAATTGAGTCAACTAAATTACCTAAACGCATATCAGTTACTAAAAGACACTAAATATTTAATTGAGAAAAAGGAAATTAGTCAAAACTTAAAAAATGAATATAATTATATTGAAGGCTTTATATTAATGCAGCTAGGAGATCTCGAATTTGCACAGAAATCCTTCTACAAATTACTAGAAAATGCAAAGGAACAAAAGGATACATTCCTTTCAATCCAAGCACTATACTCTTTAGGTCAACTCTTTGAAAGTGAAAAAGATTATAAGAATGGTGAAAAATATTTTTTAAAAACAAATGAAATAGAGAAAGAATTTTTCAAAAACAAACAGGATTTAACTTATACATATTTAGAATTATCTAATATTTATATTCAGAAGAGGGAGTATGAAAAAGCCAATAAATACAATAAAATGGGGCTTGAATCTCTTGATAAGTATCAGAAATCGATGAGGCTTAACTTCATCTTAAACCAAGGTGATATTGCACTCAAAAAATATAAAATATTAATTGCCAAAAAATCTTATAATTCTGCTTTTCAACTAGCTTCCGAATCACAAGGTAAAGTTGAGTTGGAACAATGCTTGGAATTTAAAGCTAAACTTTTGAATGCCCAAGGAGTGCATGATGAAGCACTCGCCATCTATGAAAATTTTATTGCTGAAGATAATCAGGAATCATTACTGAATACTTTAAAGTGGTATAAAGAAGCTTATAAAACCTCTGATATGGTAGGTAATTATAAAAAAGCATTTCAATATATGGTCAAAGTAAATACTATTAAAGATAGTATGGCTAATGAAAAGAAAATGCAACAAACTGCATTTTTGAAAATAAAGTTTGATTCTGACCAAAAAGAAAAAGAAAATCAAATTCTAGCCGCACAAGTTGTACAGAAAAATTATCAAAATAAATTTCTTTACACAATAGCTACATTATTCCTTTTTGGATTATTGGTTGTTTTTGGTGCATTTTTTCAAAAAAGGAAATACAATTTTAAACTTAAAGAGGAAGTCGCAAATCGAACTAAAGACCTAGAAAATGCTAATATTTTATTAAGTAAATCCAATAAAGAGTTAGATTCATTTAATAAAATTCTATCTCATGACCTTAAAGAGCCACTGAGAAGTATTGTTGGATTTAGCACCTTAGCCAAAAAGAAAATTAATAAAGATTCAAAGATTAGCGAATATTTAAATATTATTGGAAATAGTGGAAAACAATTACATCAACTTATTGAAGATGTTTCAGTTTTTCAGAGGATTGGAAATGATGCCAAAAAACCCACAGAGGATGCTGACATTCAAAAAATGATGAATGACATTATTCAATCTGTCTCAATTTTATTAATGGAAAAAAAGGCTAAGGTGATATTTAATAATTTGCCAACAATAAAAACTCATAAACTATTTCTTTTCCTAGTTTTCAAAAATTTAATTGAAAATGGATTGAAATATAATGAAAGTCTTTTTCCATTAATAAAGGTAACTTACTTTAAACAGAATAGAACCCATTTTTTCCACTTTGAAGATAACGGAATTGGAATAGCACCTCAATTTCAGAATCGGGTTTTTGGAATGTTCAAAAGACTAAATGACCGAGGTACCTACTCAGGCTCAGGATTAGGATTGAGCATTTGTAAAAAAATGATCGAAAAATTAAAAGGAAACATTCAGATAGTACATTCTGAAGAAGGGAAAGGCAGTATTTTTCAAGTAAGCTTTCTATCTATTGATTCGATTGAACAAGACAACTCATACGTGAATATGAGCATAACTAAAAGCAATTAATTCCCCTCTAAATATTCTTAGCTTTCCATCTTCTGTTGCGATTACTAATCTCTTTTAAACACTTTTAGTTAATTATTTGCAACCTCATATTTTAGATTAATCTTCAGTATTGAGTATCATTTTCCTAAATAAATCTGAAATAATATTCTCACATCGCACCGAAATTTTATTCCTTCCAATCCGGAAAAAACATCTAAACCTAACTTAAAGGTTCCATCACCTTTTAATATATTTTTTTGAAAAATCAAGGTATAATATTTTACTAAGGTTCAATTTTAAACAACCCAAAAGTAACGTTGAACTAATAAGTCCCAATCAATTCAAACATAATATAAGCAGCTATACTATTTTAACTTCGACAGCTTTAATTTATAATATCTCACAACTTAACAATCATATCTTTGTCATTTGAAATCAAAATCATACTTTTAATCCAAATTATGAACCAAATAAAAAATATGAAGAATTTTTCACTCATCTTGTTTTTCATTTTCCTTCCTTATTTAATCTTTTCACAAAAACCTGAAGACAAACGCTGGTTATCCATTGATCGAATTTATCAATCTAGAGATTTCCAAATGGATTATTTTGAACAAGCTCGATGGATGGAAAATGGAGAGACTTATTCAACCCTTGAGAAATCAAAAAAATACAAAAAAGGGAGAGATATTGTTTCCTATGATACTAAATCAGGGAATCGTAATGTTTTAGTCGAAGCCAGAAAACTAATCCCCTTTGGTGAAAAACGACCTCTAAGCATTTCCAATTATATTTGGTCTCATGACAAGAAACAAATAATGATTTTCACCAACACTGCACGAGTATGGAGAGACAATACTAAAGGTGACTATTGGGTATTAAATTTGAAAAGTGGCCGGTTACGCCAACTAGGAAAAGACTTAAGACCCTCCTCTTTAATGTTTGCAAAGTTTTCTCCAAACGATAATCAGGTAGCCTACGTCAGTGAACACAATATCTATATTGAGGAAATTTCATCTGGAGTAGTTAAGCAATTAACTTTTGATGGTTCAACTACATTAATCAATGGAACATTCGATTGGGCATACGAAGAAGAATTTAGTTGTCAAGATGGATTTCGATGGAGTCCAAATGGAAAAAATGTTGCTTATTGGCAAATTGATGCAAAGGATATCAAGAATTTTTTAATGATTAATACAACTGATTCCATTTACTCACAAACCATACCTGTCCAATATCCAAAAGTTGGACAAAATCCTTCCGCTTGTAAAATTGGAGTAGTTTCTATTGATGGAGGAAAAACCAAATGGATGGATATCCCAGGAGATCAGATTCAAAATTACTTGCCTCGAATGATGTGGGATAAAGACAGCAAACATCTCATAAGCCAACAAATAAATCGCAAACAAAACACCTTGAAAATTTGGTGGTCAAATATCAAAACTGGCATCTCTAACAACATATATACGGAAATTGAAAAAGCTTGGATTGATGCTGTAGAATCAAATAATTGGTTATGGCTCAATGAAGGAAAATCATTCACTTGGACTAGTGAAAAAGATGGCTGGAGAAACCTCTACTCTATTTCAAAAGATGGTAAAAAGGAAACTATGATTTCGGCTGGAACCTATGATATAATATCTATTCAAGAAATTGATGTTAGCGGTGGTTGGGTTTATTTTATTGCCTCTCCCGATAATCCAACTCAAAGATACTTGTATAGAACGTCTTTAACCAAAAAAGGAAAAGCCGAACGTTTAAGTCCTGATAATGAAATTGGTACGCATAGTTATCAAATTGCACCCGGTGGGAAATACGCCTTCCATACTTTTTCAAATGCTAACTTACCTCCCATAAAAGAATTGATTAGCTTACCTGATCATCAACGCATAAAGTTGTTATATGACAATGAAAATTATAAAAATGCGATCAATGCTTTAGCAACAAATCCTACTGAATTTTTTAGAGTAAAAACTGCTGATGGAATTGAGATGGATGGTTATATGATGAAGCCTCATGACTTTGACCCAAGTAAAAAATACCCGGTCATTTTTTATGTCTATGGAGAACCTTGGGGACAAACTGCCAAAGACAATTGGGATGGAAATTTATATCATCGGATGTTGACACAAAAGGGATACATCGTTATGACTTTGGACAATCGAGGAACACCTTCACCACGAGGACGAGAATGGCGAAAAAGTATTTATCGAAAAATAGGGGTAATAAATTCTAGAGATCAAGCCATGGCTGCAAAGGAAATTCAGAAATGGGATTTTGTAGATGCTGATCGTTTAGGAGTTTGGGGATGGAGCGGAGGAGGATCTATGACATTAAATTTATTATTCCGCTATCCTGAAATTTATAAAACTGGAATTTCAGTTGCTCCAGTTGCTAATCAATTATTGTATGACAATATTTATCAAGAAAGATACATGGGAGTTCCTTGGGAAAACAAAGAGGATTTTGTTGAAGGTTCGCCTATAACTTATGCAAAGAATTTGGAAGGAAATTTATTACTCGTTCATGGAACAGCAGATGACAATGTTCATTATCAAAATGCGGAAGTCCTCATCAATGAATTAATCAAACACAATAAATTATTTCAAGTCATGCCCTATCCTAATCGATCACACGGTATTTATGAAGGCGACAATACTCGCCGTCATTTGTACTTGATGATGTCTGATTATTTTTTGAAAAACTTGGCAAAAGGAGGAAAAGCAAGAGAAGTTAAACCATAAATTCCTTTTAAAAAATCTCAGACTCAAGTAATAAAAAACATCATCAATAAATATTCATTGATGATGTTTTTTATTTATACAAAGACGATTTCTTTTTTTTTAAAATTCTGCTTCTACTGTTACACTCTTCACTTCTCGGCTGATAGGATGAACAAATTCTATCCACTCTGCATGTAAGCACAATCGCTTACTTTTTGTCCCATATAAATCATCTCCAAAAATTGGTAAATTCAATCCAAGTGGATGTGCAGCATGAACTCTCAATTGATGAGTTCGTCCGGTGATTGGAAAAAAATGAATTCGAGTTTGTTGATTTTTTCGCTCGATAACTTTCCATTTTGTTTGAGCAGACTTTCCACTTTCATAACAAACTAATTGTTTTGGTCTTTCATTCCAATCAGTCCGCAATGGCAAATCTACTATTCCTTCTTTCTCATTTACGATTCCTTCGAGTAATGCAACATATCTTTTTTTAATCGTTCGTTTGATAAATTGGGATTGTAAAAACTTGTGAACCTCTAATGATTTTGCAATCAACATTATGCCAGAAGTTGACATATCTAATCGATGAACAATTAATGGCCCCGTTGCATTTGGAAATTTTTCTTTCATTCTTTGAGCAACAGAGTCTTTGATATACCTTCCTGGAACTGATAAAAACTCAGCAGGTTTATTTATTACTAATATATGTTCATCTTCAAAAATAATTTCTATTTCTTTTCCTTCAGCAGGGTTTTTAGTAATGGATTCTCATCCATTTCAATTCCCTCCAACATGTGAGACAATAACGGTTTGCATTTACCTATACATGCTGGATAAAAATTTCGATGTTTTCTAATTTCTGATTTAGGAGATTGTCCCCACCAAAATTCAGCCATTGCCAACGGCTTCATGTTAAACTTAAACGCGTATTGCAATAACTTTGGAGCCGCGCACTCCCCTGTCCCTCCCATTGGAGTTTTATCTTTAAAAATATCCAATAGACTTTTTACTTCTCCTGCTTGATTTAAAAATCGGTATTGATCAAAAATCTTTTTTTGAAGGCCAGCAGATTTATTTTTTCGTTTTAATTTTAACTCGTCAATAGTTGTTTTAATTTGATCTACCTTCCTTTTATTTTGATCAGATCGATCTTTCCAAAATTCTAATAGCCTTTTTAACTCCTTTTTCCCATTGATACTTTGTTGATTCAATTCTTTATTTATTTCTTCGAAATCCTCTGGAGAATTTGATTCTTTTTCTCTCTGACGGATCAACTTCCGTTCTTTTTTACTATTTCTCATTTTCTCCCTTTGCTCTTCGATTTGAGATGCAGCAATAAGCTGATCATTTTCCATTATATTCATACAACTAACAAACTCAGGAAGACTTTCAAGTTTTTTTATCTCTTGATTTATAGTATTTAGTTCCTCCATTCCAATATTTAAAAAATTATCTACCTCCCAAACATCAATAATAGGCGGAACAAATTTAGAATAATGACTACTATCGCCTAATTTTCCTGAGAATGAAGATAAATAGCCAATTTCATTTTGTTCATTTTGAACAACAAGGACGCCGAACATTTTCCCAATAATCACATCAGGCTTTTCTTCTTCTAAACCAAAGTCATATTCCCATTCCGTTTGTGTCTCAATATGACGTTGAAGTTCTTTGGAGGCCAGTAAACAGAGAGGATGAGGATCGTAGTAAAATGGAAAGGTGAATTTCTCGGGTAGTGGGTAATCCGAAATGGACGATTGGAAAGGAGTAAAACAATTTTCTGACATCAACTTATTTTCTTCTTTATATTTAATTCTTGGAGAACAAAAATACAAACCTTTTCTATGAAAAAAGTCTATTTCAAATAAATTTGAAATAGACTTTTTTCATTTACAAAAATGACACAATTTCTATTCCCTCACATCCTTCAACATTTCTTCAATTGCCTTTTCTAACTGTTGATCGCGTCCATTATCAACAACACCTGGCTCATTCTTCACTTTTACGTCAGGTTCCGTTTGCAGGTTTTCCATCCAATTTCCATTGATATCTTTCGCGCTAACAGGTACAACCCCCCAATAAGAACCGTCTGGCAAACCCTCCCAACCTGCAAAACTACAGGTTCCAGGAGTTGGCATCCCTACAGTTTTACCAATTTTTAAATCAGAATAACCGCATGCAAAACAATGACCATCAGAGTATTGCGCTTCATTAATCATAGCTAAAGTTGGCTTGGTCCAACGAGACGTTGGTTCTCCTCCCACAACCTTAGCCTCTGTTTCATAACTAATAAATGGAACACCAGTAAAGAACATCGCCAAGTCAGCTACTAAATCTCCACCGCCATTAAATCGAGTATCCACAATCATTCCTTTCCGGTCAAAATATTTACCCATCATTTCTTGATATATATCTCTATAGGGTCCATCTCCCATACCTGGAATATGAACATAACCTAAAGTTCCATTACTTTTTTCATGAACCTCTTTTTCATTTTGTTTTACCCATCTTTTATATAGCAACTGATTTTCAGCTCCAAGAGAAATTGGCTTAATTGTAATCATTTCTCTCTTTTGAGTAGTAGGATCAGAAACTTCAAGTAGTGTAAATTTATTAGCTTTCCGATTTAGATATTTAGCCACATCTTGATTGGATTCAACTGTTTCACCATCAATTTTTTCGATAATCATACCAGCTTTAACACTCATTTTTGATTTATCTAATGGACCTCCATTAATAATTTCATCAATCAGTATTCCATTTCCGGTATGGTCATAATTCATAAAAATCCCAAGTGAAGCTGTTGCGTCTTTGTTTGACATACTTCCCCCTCGGTAACCTGCGCCTGCGTGAGAGACATTTAATTCTCCTAACATTTCAGAAAGCATCTCTGTCAATTCGTAAGAGTTTCCAATGTGTGGCAAATATTTTTCGTATTCCGTTTTCATTTGATTCCAATTAATTCCATGAAAATCTGGATGATAGAAAATCGCATTAGTTCTAATCCAAACATGATTAAACATGGCTTCTCTTTCTGCATTAGAATCGAATTCCATTTCACCTTTGATTTTAACGCCTTTATTTTTTCCAGCTTTTGGATCAATTTTGGAAATTCTTCCTCCACTCAACAGGTAGAGATTTTCCATATCCTTATCCCATTGAAGGCTTCCGAAATTAGCTCCGAGTTTCATCGCCATTTTCGTTTCCTTTGTTCGTAAATCTGTACTCCACAAATTCATCTTACCTTCAAATCTTGATAAATAATATAATTTACTACCATCTTTTGAAAGAACTGCATCACCTAATCGAGAAGAATGAATTGTTAAACGACTCCTTTGATCTTTCATTTTATCCCAGTCAAAAGTCAAGGGTTTAACTTTGTCTTTGTCTTCTTCTTTTTTGTCCTTTTTATCATCTTTACTTTTGTCGTCCTTCTTCTTTCCGTTTTTCTTTTTTTCTTTTTTCTTCTTGTCTTTGTCACCCTCTTTTTCTTTATCCTTCTTCTCTTTTTTCTCTTTGTCTTCTTTTGCCTTTTTCTCCGCCTCTTCGATAGCTTTCATTAGTGTAAAATCTTCGTCGCTTAGATTAAATTTATCCCAAGCCTCCTGAGTAAAAAACATACTATACACATCATTTTCTGATCGACCACTTGTAGCGTATGATTTTAAACCATTTCTATTACTGAACCAAAGCATTTGTTTTCCACCATTCACCCATTTTGGAGATGAATCATAATAACCACTTTCGTTTAAATTTATTCGTTTCGAACCATCTGCCGCCATCAATAAAACATCTGTGTTATTCAAGGACAATCCCCAATCGACCAACAACCATCTAGAGTCAGGGCTCCAAGTGAAATATTGATCACCATCTCGCATGTGAAATAAATCTTCCGGTGTCAAAAGGGTGACTTCTTCCTTAGTTGCTACATCCATTATTTTCAGCGTCCGACGATCTTCGATGTATGCCAATTTCTTTCCATCAGGTGAATATTCTGCTAAATAATTATCCTTTCCATTTTCAAGAACTGGAGATTCCTGGATTAATGTTGAGGCATAGAAAAATGGTTCTTCCTTTCGAACTTTCTCCGTTTTATAAACACTCCATTTACCATTTCGCTCTCCACTATAAATTACTGATTTCCCTTCTGGACCCCATGAAACAAATCGCTCAGCTGTAGCAGTATTGGTTAATCGCTTAGTAAAAGATTCTCCTACTGACGTAACAAACACTTCACCTCTAGAAATAAACGCAATTTCTTTTCCATTTGGGGAAATCGACATTTCGTTGACTCCGCCATTAATAGAAATAAATTTATCGTTGTTGTTTTTGTCTTGAGTGATGATATTGACATTAACCTTTTTCGGTTTTTCGCCTTCCTTCATTGTGTATAATTCTCCATCAAATCCAAAACTTAATACACCATTTCCCATACTCAAAAATCGAACTGGGTGTAATTTGAAATTAGTCAGTTGAGATGTTTGACTTGGATTAGAAATTGACATTTTGTGGACATTATAAGTACCACTTCTTTCACTCAAAAAGTACATACTTTTTTCATCTGAACTTAATACTGGAGAACGATCTTCGGCTGTAGAAGTCGTAATCATTTTATGTGCTTTGGTTTTTACATCGTAAGTCCAAATATCTCTGGTGATTGCAGAAGTATGATGTTTTCTCCATTCATTTTCTCCACCTTTTTTATCCATATAAATTAACATTCCGCCATCCTTTGATACTGCTACATCTTCAGCTGGAAATGTTAGTAATTGATTCACTCTCCCACCTTCAACAGAAACTGAATATAATTCTGATTGAGATCGATGAGGATGCTGTCGATGCTTTACATTGTCTTGACGCAAGGCTCCAAAAATTAAACTTTTATTGTCATGAGAAAAGGAATATGGCATTTCACTATTAGAGTGAAATGTTAATCGTTTAGCAGCTCCACCTTTTGCCTCCATTACGAAAATATCGAAATTTCCATATCGGTCTGATGCAAAAGCAATCTTAGATCCGTCTTTGCTCCAAACAGCTTTGTAATCGTGAGCATCGTGGTAAGTTAATTGAGTGGCATCTCCTCCTCCCGATGCAACTTTGTACAAATCACCTTTGTAGGTGAATACGATTTGAGTTCCATCTGGAGAGATAGATGCATGTCGCAACCAGTTAGGTGAATCTTGGGCAAAAAAGGTTAGAGAAATAAATAAAAAAAGTAAAATTAAATGGTTTCGCATAGTATTTTTTTTGGTTTCAAAATCAAGTTTGAAGCTAATAAATATTAGAGAATAAATGGTATTTTTTTTAATGGAAAAAAGGAAAAGGTGTGTTTGGGAAATAATTGGACAATTTTAATGACTGGTGTTTTTAAATTTAGTTGCAAAAACATAAAAACCGCTTTTGAATTTCTTCAGAAACGGTTTTTTCTAATTAATCATAAAATTAAAACGGAGACTTGTATTCTTCATTATTTATTAAAGTCTGATCCGTCAACGTTTTTAAAAAATTAACTAAATCCTCTTTGTCTTGCTCCGTCAAAAATAACCCGGTGTCTTTTGTGTTCAAAACCGTTTGATCAGCTGTTGAAGATTCTTTAATTCCTTCATTATAATGATTGACAACTTCTTCTAGAGTTTGAAAACGACCATCATGCATATATGGCGGAGTTATTGCAATATTTCGCAAAGTCGGTACTTTAAACTTTGCTCGATCTGTAGCATCCATGGTAACATTTTCCCTTCCCATATCTAAAAACTCCGCATCAGTATCCAATCCATTATTCATGTAAAGATCATTTTCAAAATTATCTCCGCCATGGCAATGTGCACAATCTGCTCCAGAGTCATCTGGAAAAAATGGGTTGTACTCCTGAAAAAACAATACTCTTCCCCGCTCTTCACTTTCAGTCAATTGCACACTTCCTGCTAAAGATTTATCATATTTAGAATCATTAGAAATGATAGAAAGCATGAATTGTTCCATTGCCAATGAAATCTTTTCGGAAGTAATTTCTTCAGAACCAAAGGCACGAGTAAATTGATCTCGGTAAGTTTGCTCGGCACTTAATTTAGTTATTACATCTTCTAAAGTTTCATTCATTTCCAATTCATCTTGAATTGGAAGCAATGATTGATCACGTAATAAATTTGCACGACCATCCCAGAAAAATTGGTTGGTATGCCAAGCCATATTGAAGATTGGCATTGCTTGACGTTTCCCTGGTAACTCTTCCACTCCTAAGGAAAACTTCAACGTATCGGAAAATCCATCAGGTTGTCGATGGCAATCAGCGCAAGCTTGTGTTTCTCCTTCAGACAATAATTTATCATAAAAAAGCATCTTCCCTAAATGTACTCCTTGAACCGTTAAAACATTATCCGAAGGTAAGCTTGGAGGAGGAAAATTACCATATTCCAGCGTGTAAGGTGTTTCATCTTTTACAACAGGATTATCAACCGTCCCATCATCCTTTTTACAAGCAACCATTATCAAAGCCATGGTAAAAAACACTAAAAATATTTTATGTAATTTCATTGTTATAAAATTTAATTCTTAAATAAGGGATTATTGATAAAAGACTCATCTGTGAGTGTTTTTAAAAATAAAACAAGTTCATTTCTCTCTGTTTCAGTCAAAGTAAAAGGCTCAATCAAACCACTTTTATTAGGATAATCTTTTCCTCCTGATTCATAATGCAAAATTATTTCTTCTAATATTTCCATTGAACCATCATGCATGTATGGAGCCGTCAATTCGACATTTCGCAAAGTCGGAACTTTAAATTTTGCTCTATCGCTTTCTTGTCCTGTCAATCTAAATCTTCCAGGATCAACATAATTTTCATAAAGTCCATTATTTTCAAAGGCATAATTAGTGAAGTTAAAATCATTGTGGCAATTACTACAACCTGTTTTTTCTCCAAAAAATAAATCCATCCCTCGAAGTTCAGCTTCCGTCAATACATTGTTTTTATTTTGGAAAAAATACTCATCATACCGACTGTTCCCACTTAACAAACTTCTTTCAAAAGTCGAGATGGCTCTAGTCAATACGAAAGCATCCATTTCTCCTCGATCGTAAGCAACTCTACTCATTTGTTGATACGTTGAATCTTTTTGTAATTTCTCAACAATCAAAACAATGTTAAAATCAAACTCATTGTGCTCCTGAATGGGTACAAG
>Ga0115008_10001206_pt1 | contig 20603 bp, 17 predicted proteins | sample FraStrMetagenome_FD_87164 | JGI IMG/M metagenome (GOLD analysis project Ga0115008, IMG submission 87164) | Marine eukaryotic phytoplankton communities from Arctic Ocean - Fram Strait ARC3M Metagenome | ecosystem: Environmental > Aquatic > Marine > Oceanic | place: Fram Strait | collected...
CAGTTTATTTTGGTGGAGCTATCTCGTCAGGTGATTATTTTAAAGCGCAAAGCGCACCAATGAATGTGAATCAGTGGGTTCATTATGTTTGTGCTTTTTCGTCTGGAGAACAAAAAATATACGCTAATGGAATTCTAATAAATACAGATAATAACCCTGGATTACTTTCTAACACTGCTGAAAATATCAGGATAGGTCATAAAAATGGTGACAACTATTGGGGCGGAAAGATAGACGACATAGGCATCTGGAATCGAGCTTTGACAGAATGTGAAATTCAAGATTTATATGATGGAAATTTAGGCACAACTGCAAGCGTTACACAATCAGGTCCTCAGTTAACAGCAGACCAAACAGGAGCAACATATCAATGGTTGGACTGTGATGATAACAATGCCATTATTAATGGAGAAACGAATCAATCATACACACCAGCAGTTACTGGGAACTATTCTGTTGAAGTGAATATGAATGGATGTGTTGATACTTCAGCATGTTTCTTAGTAGATTATACAGGATTGAGTGAGGTGTATTCTGAGGTTATCGGTGTTTACCCAAACCCAGCAAGTAGTAAAATTACGATAAATGGACTTAATGATTTAACGAATATAACAAAGATTGAAATCACCTCAATTACTGGTGCAATTGTAAGAAAAGAAAATATCACAAATTCTGTAATTGATATTTCAATGCTTAATTCAGGTATGTACTTGCTGTTTATTTCCCACGAAAATGGATTTGAAAAAATTAGTTTTCTTAAAGAGTAATTAAAGAACGGCTTACAACAGTACCTAAGCTCCACAACCTAACCTACCATACCGATTTTGCGTAGCTTAGCTAATCGTTGTGTTCAATTAAATGAAGTACTTAACATATTTGATTACTATTTTGACCAGCCTGAACAGTTTAGGACAGGTTAATGGAACTATTGTTGACGAACGAGATTCTACAACATATGGAACTGTGACTATCGATTCGTTGGTTTGGATGACTGAAAATTTAAACTTTGAAACCACAGGCGCTTTTCAACATCCTGATTCTTGTAACACTTGTGGTCTACTGTACACATACAGTGCCGCTAAAGATGTGTGTCCATACGGGTTTAGAATGCCTAGTGAATCTGATTGGAGTGAATTATTCACTTCGCTTGGCGGTCAGGTTGAAGTTGAAGAATATGGGACCTATTATCATGGCATAATAAATCTTCTGCAATCAGAAAAATTGTTAGACCTTAGATACTGCGGCAATTATGATGGCGATGAAAACGATTTCAAATATTGCGGAACTTATGGTGCTTATTGGTATTTGAATTATAATGAATTTAAAGGCATTCATTTTGAAAAATCACAATATCAAGATTGGATTGGAACTGTTATGGGAAATCAATATTCAGGGCTTAGTGTTAGATGCGTTAAAGATCTGTAGCTAACAAGGTGTACAAAACATAGCTAGCAATCTCTAAACCAGAAGTTTGGTACTTATTTACAAAGTCCACCAACCGCACAAAATAACCCAGAATTAAATCGAAAACGCAATAGCCCCCTGTGAAAGAGGTTCTCCATAATCGTTCATTACCAAGTACGGCATGTCAACCACCTTCCAATTCTCTTGAACAGGAAAACTTGCACGAAATCGAACCGCAACTGTTTTTTCTTTAAACGAAAAAATTATCCCATCTTCAAAACGTTTAATCTTAAATCTATGTATACCCAAAGACATTGTTGTAACACCTAATTTCACCCTATGGTAAGACATTGATGCAGGCCTTACTTTTGAATAACCTTCAAGCATATAACTTAAATGCCCTGGCCTTTTCTGATTAGAAACATAAAAACAAACCGCCTGATTTCCCACTTTTACAACAGATGTAAATTGTTTTGAATTAAACAACACCACTTCATTGGACGACAAATTTTCATGCCTCGTATATTGAATTGATGTAAACAAAACTAAAAGGAGTACTCCCGACAAATAAACAATCTGTTTATTATTCCTAAAGACAAACAATAAGATCAGGCTAAAATATATAATCAAAACAATGAAACTAGAAAGTGTAAAACCTGTTGCTACAGCTCCTGGAATTGACTCAACAAATTGAACAAACCAAAGTAAAACGCCAAAACAAACACCGAGAAGAATACCGATAACATTGCTCAGAACACCAAATGAGTGAACCAAAAACAGAAACAAAGCCAAGGATAAAATTACTCCCGCTAAAACCATTATCCCTAAATTAGTTAATGCAAAATAATTTGGGAATTGATGGAAATAATACAAAGTTAAGGGTGCGGTTAGTAATTGTGCAGAAATACCAATAGCTGTTCCTTTCCAAACCCAGTTAAGTAGCTTATATTTAAAATACATCAGCTTCCAAATTGGGTCGTATAATGAATAAATCCCAAACATCGCTAAATACGAAAGTTGAAAACCAATGTTAAAAATTAAACTCGGCTGAATCAACAGCAATAAAAAGGCTGTGAAAAATAGCACATTTATAGAATCAGACTGCTTGCTGTACACCTTTGACAAGGACAACATCGAAAACATAAAACTTGCCCGAATAACAGAGGGTGAAAAGTCTGTTATTGCCGCATACCCCCAAATAATCAAAATTGAGATTACAACAGACACTCTTTTAGAAATCAACCACGTAAACTGACCAAAAACAAATTGAATAATCATCAAAATAATTCCTACATGCAATCCAGAAACGGCCAATACATGCATGGCTCCAGAGTTACTAAAACTGGATTTAATTTTTGTGGTTAGCAATTGCTTATCTCCCAAAACCAATGCCCTAGCCAGTGCCAACGACTCACCCTTTAAGTAATCACCTAAAACATTTGACAAATAAGCCCTACAGGTTTTTGGGAATTTCCGAAGCCAATTTACCTCTAGGTAACCGAGTCTTACAATCTCATTTTCAGACACAAATCCACTTCGATAAACACCTTGATTATTCCAATATGTCTCAGCATCAAACTCACCTGGGTTACCTCTATTGTCAATTACATCAAGCTCCGTATAAACAAATAACTGATCTCCAGCCTGAACGGTCGTCTCTAAAACATAAAGTAATACCCGTTCATTGTGCTTTTCAAGCTTCAAGCTATCGACCCTACCTACAATTGTACATAGCGATTTACGCCACCCCTCTGCTTCTTCTTCAATCTCATCAACATTAATTATTAAACCATACCTTGAAGGTTGGAGTTGGTTTATTTCGGGAGTGGAATTATTAAACGAAAGCGCACCTAAAAAGAAAAATGGAATTAGACACCAGCTTGAAAACACCTCTTTCTTTAAGAGCTTAACGAAAAACAAGCCCGCCACCACAATAGACAATAAGCACGCAAATAATATTGAAAAGTTATCAATTGGAAAAAACTTAACAGCTACAACCCCTCCAATAAATAAGGAGGTTACATACGTAAATGGCCGTCTATAAAAATTCATTCTTCTCTTTTAATTTAAATCGTTTAACTCAATAGAATTCATTATCTTCACACCCTAAATTTATTGAAAAAAATGATTAATATAACGCTACCTGATGGTTCTATAAAACAAGTTGAAAGCGGTACTTCTGCAATGGTTATTGCAAAAAGTATCTCTGAAGGACTTGCCAGAAACGTACTCGCTGCTAAAGTGAATGATGAAGTTATTGATGCAAATCGTCCAATTAAGGTCGATTCAACACTACAATTACTGACCTGGAAAGATACTGAAGGTAAATCTACAATGTGGCATTCATCAGCCCACCTAATGGCAGAAGCGTTAGAATTTCATTTTCCTGGAGTTAAATTAGCGATTGGACCCCCTATTAAAAATGGATTCTACTATGATGTAGACTTTATGGACCATACAATTACAGAGGCAGATTTAGCTAAGGTTGAACAAACAATGAAAACCTTGGCAAAGCAAAAAAATGCTTTTGTTCGTAAAGACATTTCAAAAAATGAAGCCGTTGCTTATTTCAAGCAGAAAGACGATGAATATAAATTAGAACTACTCGAAGGCTTAGAGGATGGTACAATTACATTCTATACACAAGGGGAATTTACAGATTTATGTCGTGGGCCACACATACCTCACACAGGGTTCATTAAAGCGGTTAAGTTAACCTCAATTGCTGGTGCATACTGGCGTGGAGATGAAACAAGAAAGCAACTTACACGAATATACGGAATTACCTTCCCTAAAAATGCTGAATTAACAGACTACCTAGAAAAAGTTGAACTCGCGAAAGCTAGAGACCATAGAAAATTAGGAAAAGAACTTGATTTATTTACATTTTCACAGCGCGTTGGACAAGGATTACCAATGTGGCTTCCTAAAGGTGCAGCATTGCGTGAACGTTTAGAAAACTTCTTAAAGAAAGCACAAAAGAAAGGCGGTTACGATCAGGTCATTACTCCACACATTGGAAGTAAAGAACTTTATGTTTGTTCAGGTCACTACGCAAAATATGGTAAAGATTCTTTTCAGCCAATAAACACTCCTGATGACAATGAAGAGTTTTTATTGAAACCAATGAACTGCCCTCATCATTGCGAAATATTTAAAGCAAGACCAAAATCTTACAAAGACTTACCAACCCGATATGCTGAATTTGGAACGGTTTACCGTTATGAACAATCAGGCGAATTACATGGACTTACACGCGTTAGGGGCTTTACACAAGATGACGCACATATTTTCTGTACTCAAGACCAGGTTGAAGATGAATTCAAAAAAGTAATTGACTTAGTATTGTATATTTTCAAGACCTTAAAATTCGAAAATTTTAAGGCACAAATTTCATTGCGAGACCCTGAATCACCTGAAAAATATATTGGTTCTGATGAAAATTGGAATAAAGCAGAACAAGCAATTATTGACGCTACAGCTCAAAAAGAATTGAACACAACAATTGAGTATGGTGAAGCGGCTTTCTACGGACCAAAGCTAGATTTCATGGTTGAGGATGCCTTAGGGAGAGAATGGCAGCTAGGAACCATTCAGGTAGATTACAATTTACCGGAACGTTTTGAGCTAGAATACACAGGTGCCGACAACCAAAAGCACAGGCCAGTAATGATTCACCGTGCACCTTTTGGATCCATGGAAAGATTTGTTGCAGTATTATTAGAACATTGTGCCGGTGACTTCCCACTGTGGCTGGCTACAGATCAAATATCGATCTTACCAATTAGTGAGAAATACAATGATTACTGCCAAAATCTTTTACAATTACTAAATAATTACGATATTCGCGGATTCGTTGACGATCGTAATGAGAAAATTGGTAAAAAAATCCGTGAATCGGAGTTAGGAAAAATACCTTTCATGCTAATCGTTGGAGAACAAGAAGCTGAGAATAACCAGGTGGCAGTTCGACAAAGAGGACATGGAGATTTAGGCGCGATGAGCGTTGAAGCCTTTGCCAAACTAATTAACGACGCAATTGAAAGCGAATTAGCTTTAAACGATTAATTTAATTAATGAGAAGACCGAACAACAGAAGGAAATTTGTAAAAAGAGAAGAAACTGATCAGCACAAAATCAACGAAAAGATTTATGCTAGAACAATTCGATTAATTCAAGATGGTGCTGAGCCTATTGTTATAGCTACACCTGAAGCTATCAAGCTTGCCGAGGAAAAAGATCTTGACTTGGTTGAAATTTCTCCTAAAGCTGACCCGCCGGTATGTAAGATTTTAGATTATAGAAAATTCTTATACAACCAGAAAAAGAAACAAAAAGAACTAAAAGCAAAGCAGAGTAAAGTTGTATTGAAAGAAATCAGATTTGGACCAAATACGGATGATCATGATTTTGAATTCAAGTTGGCTCACGCTAAAAAGTTCTTAGAAGAAGGAAATAAGGTAAAAGCATACGTTTTCTTTAGAGGACGTACTATTGTGTTTAAAGACAGAGGTGAAATTTTACTTCTAAAACTAGCACAGGAACTTGAAGGGTATGGTATAATTGAACAAATGCCGAAACTGGAAGGTAAGAGAATGATTATGATGATCAACTCTAAGAAAAAATAATAAAACATTAGAATAGCGAAACACGTTATTCTACAAGAAGCTATATAGAGGTAACTTAAACTTGAATAGAGATGCCAAAAATGAAAACTAAATCTAGTGCTAAGAAGAGATTCAAAATCACTGGAACTGGTAAAATCAAAAGAAAACACGCTTTTAAGAGTCACATCTTAACTAAGAAGACTAAAAAGCAAAAACGTAACTTGACACACGCTGGATTGGTTCACCAAGCCGATGAAGCGAATATCAAGCAACAATTATGTATGAAATAGTTTCATACTGGTTTATTTAAAAATGTTAACCCGATAATGAGTAACTAAGACATCTGAAAAATTGATGCACTCTTTGTCAAAAAACTTAAAATTATGCCTAGATCGGTAAATCATGTTGCTTCAAAAGCGCGTCGTAAGAACGTAATGAAGCACGCCAAAGGTTACTTTGGAAGAAGAAAAAATGTTTGGACTGTTGCTAAAAATGCAGTAGAAAAAGGTATGCTTTACGCATACACTGGACGTAAACAAAAGAAAAGAAACTTCCGTTCATTGTGGATTACGCGTATTAACGCAGGTGCACGTCAGCACGGAATGAGCTATTCTCAATTCATGGGACTAGTTAACAAAAGTGAAATGGAACTAAACCGTAAGGTTCTTGCGGATTTAGCGATGAATCACCCAGACGCTTTTAAAGCGGTTGTTGACAACGTCAAAAAGTAATTATTAACTCTTCTATATAGCAAAAGCGCTCATTAAAATGAGCGCTTTTTTTGTGCTTATACATTGCTACAATACCGAACTAGTGCTACATTAATCAAAAAATACATATATTTAACCTAATCAAATCAATCTAAAATACAAAATTATGAAAAGAACAATTACTCTTATTGCATCATTTGTGATGCTAATTCAATTATCATTTGCTCAAGTTGGGACTGTTGCTGATGATTTCACAGTAACCGATATTAACGGTAATCCCCATACACTTAGCGCGATCCTTGCTGCTGGAAAAGTTGTAGTATTAGATTGCTCTGCTACTTGGTGTGGACCATGTTGGTCATTTCATGAAGCACATTTCTTAAAAGACATCCATGACACTTACGGTCCAAATGGAACCGATCAAGTACGTGTTATTTTCTACGAAGCTGATGCAGGAACTACATTAGCTGATTTACAAGGAACTACTAGTGGAACACTGGGGGATTGGTTAACTAATGTTGAATATCCTGTTATTAATGAAGACCCAGTTACTTTAAACGGTGCTAAATTCTGGCCATTAGGATTTCCTACAATTAACGTTATTAACCCAATCAATGGTGTTATTGAAGCTGATTTATATGACTCTTGGGGGAATGACGATGCTGTTTCCTTGGCTGCAATGGTTGACGTAATCGATGACTTCTTTCAAAATGGAGCTGTTGCTTCAGTAGATGAATTGAGTCTAGCAGAAGTTAAATTATTCCCTAACCCTTCTAAAGGTGACGTTACTGTTTCTATCAATGCTGTTGATGCAAACAACACTACAATTGAAGTAAGTAACTTACTAGGGCAAGTTGTTTTTACAACAAACAACGAATTAGTTGCAGGAAACAATGACATTAAACTTGATCTTTCCTCTTTAGAGGCTGGTCAGTATGTTGTACGTATCTCTAATGAGAATACATCTACTACAACTTCAGTTCAGATTAAATAATATCTTAACATCGATAATCAAAAGGCTTCAACACATGTTGAGGCCTTTTTTTTTGCTCACATATTTGATTAAAAAGATATTATCAAATACGGTACTTATTATTTAAAGACATAAAAAAAGAGCCAATCATAAATGATTGGCTCTTTTAATTGTTGCATTACGCAATGCTTATTTTTCTTCAACCTCTTCGAAGTCAACATCAGTCACTTCATCTTCTGAAGCACTTTCTGCACCTGCATTTTCTCCAGCGTTTCCACCTTCATTTGATGCATTATACATCTCCTCAGAAGCAGCAGAGAATAATTGGTTTAACTTCTCCATTGCTGGTTCTAAGTTATCCATATTCTTAGCTTCAAACTCAGTCTTTAACTCAGCAAGAGCATCTTCAATTGGTTGTTTTTTCTCAGCTGGAAGTTTATCACCATATTCTTTTAATTGTCTTTCCGTTTGGAAGATCAATGAATCGGCCTTATTAACTGTTTCAACTTCTGCTCTTAATTTAGCATCAGAATCTGCATTCGCTTCAGCTTCAGCCTTCATTCTTTCAATGTCCTCATCAGACAATCCTGAAGAAGCCTCAATCTTAATAGACTGTTCTTTTCCTGTTCCTTTGTCTTTTGCTGATATATTCATGATACCATTCGCATCAATATCAAAAGTAACTTCAATTTGTGGAACACCTCTTTGTGCTGGTGGAATATCCGTTAATTGAAATCTACCTAACGACTTGTTATCCGTTGCCATTGCTCTTTCACCTTGTAATACGTGAATATCAACAGATGGTTGATTGTCAGCAGCAGTAGAGAATACTTCAGACTTCTTAGTTGGAATGGTTGTGTTAGCTTCAATTAACTTTGTGAAAACACTACCCATTGTTTCAATTCCTAATGACAATGGAATAACATCTAAAAGAAGTACATCTTTTACCTCTCCTGTTAAAACACCACCTTGAATAGCTGCACCTACAGCAACAACCTCATCAGGATTAACTCCTTTAGAAGCATCTTTACCGAAAAAGTTTTTAACTGCATCTTGGATAACAGGGATTCTTGTAGAACCACCAACCAAAATTACCTCATCAATATCACTTGTAGATAATCCTGCATTTTTAAGTGCTGAACGACAAGGAGCTATAGTTCGCTCAACAATATCAGAAATCAATTGCTCGAATTTAGAACGTTGTAATGTTCTAACCAAGTGCTTAGGTACACCATCAACTGGCATAATGTAAGGCAAGTTGATCTCTGTTGATGTCGTAGAAGAAAGTTCAATTTTCGCTTTCTCTGCAGCTTCTTTCAAACGTTGTAACGCCATTGGATCTTTTGTCAAATCCAACCCTTCATCTTTTTTGAATTCAGCAGACAACCAATCAATAATTGCTTGATCAACATCATCTCCACCTAAATGTGTATCTCCATCTGTAGACAACACTTCAAATACTCCGTCACCTAATTCAAGGATAGAAACATCATGTGTACCTCCACCAAAATCAAATACTACGATTTTTTGATCAACACCTTTCTTATCTAATCCATAAGCTAATGCCGCAGCAGTTGGCTCATTGATAATTCTTTTAATTGTCAATCCAGCAATTTCACCAGCTTCTTTCGTTGCTTGTCTTTGTGAATCGTTAAAATATGCAGGAACTGTAACTACAGCTTCTGAAACTTCTTGCCCAAGGTAATCTTCAGCAGTTTTCTTCATTTTCTGAAGAATCATTGCAGAAACCTCTTGCGGTGTATATTTTCTGTCATCAATTAATACACGTGGTGTATTGTTGTCTCCTTTAACGACCTTGTAAGGTACTCTTCCAGCCTCTTTACTTACATCATCAAAAGATGACCCATAAAACGCTTTATTGAATAAATTGTTTTTGTTGGATTAGTAATTGCCTGACGTTTTGCAGGATCTCCTACTTTACGCTCACCGCCTTCTACAAATGCCACAATTGATGGCGTTGTTCTTTTCCCTTCTGAATTTGAGATAACTACAGGTTCATTTCCTTCCATTACAGAAACACACGAGTTTGTAGTACCTAAATCAATTCCGATTATTTTTCCCATGATTATTATTAACTATTTAAACTTTAATTCAATTTTGATACTAAGCTCTAGTCAATCTCTATGCCATTGGGTTTTTGTTCGAGTTTCATGCCATTTTTGACATTTTGTGGTGAAATGAAGTCAGATTTAATGTCGAATTGGCGGTCAAAATGTCAGTCTTCTGACAAAACACTAAAAATTAGTCGAGTGACTTATATGAATTTTCACTCATTTCTAAAAGGGTTTCATATTGTTCAGGGGAAAGGTCTGAATGATAATACCCTATTGGATTTACTTTTTTGCCATTTTGAATGACCTCATAATGTAAATGTGGTCCTGTTGATTTACCCGTTGAACCAATTAGCCCTATCAATTCTCCACGCTTCACCTTTTGTCCTTTTACAACTTTAAACGCGTTCAAGTGTGCATAGCGTGTTTTATATCCGAATCCATGGTTAATCACGATAGATTTTCCGTACCCCCATCTCTTCCTTTCAACAAGTTCTACCACCCCATCTCCGGTTGCATAAACTTCAGTCCCTCTAGCTGCTGTGAAATCCATGCCTGCATGCATTCTTCTTGTTTTATATATTGGATCTATACGATAACCATATCCTGAAACCATTCGTTTTAAATCTGAATTCCGAACCGGTTGAATTGCAGGCACACAGGCCAATAGTTTTTCTTTTCCCTTAGCTAAACGCAATAACTCTCTAAAAGAAAGACTTTGGGCATTCAATCGTTTTTCAAATTTATCCAATTGAATTGACGTTGATTTTAGAAGGTCACTATCTGTCATGCCAGACAAATAAGCATATTTATCACTACCTCCTGTTCCCATCTGCCTTAATTGATCTGGGAATTTTTCTGCATATAATACTGCACGGTATAAATCTTCATCACGGCTTTCAATAATGTCCAAAACATCATTCGCTAGAATTAAATCTTTTTGAATTCGTTTTAATTCTTGGGTGTTTGCATTTAGCGCTGCTTTTAATTGCTTCTCCTTGGGGGAGTTTATTCGCTTCGTAAAAAAAAAGGCTAAAATAAGCCCCAATAAAACACTTGGAGCTATCCACAGTAAGACTCTAAATATTTTTTTTCCAAAGGACACATACACCGCATCATACGACAGTGTCTTAGAATTATATTTATACTTCTGCTTTGACATAGTCAAAACTACAAATAATCTGATTGAATACGACCAGACATCCAATATATTTCAGCAATTAAACTTCTTATTTTAGGCGGATTAAGGAACAAATATGACTTCGTTTACACATCTACTTATTTTGACCTAAAAAAGATTAAATTTGTGTCACGATTTTAGAACAAAAACAACAATTGACAATGACTATTTCCGATATACGCCAAGCATTTTTCGATTATTTCGAATCAAAAGGACACGAAATTGTTCCTAGTGCGCCTATGGTGGTAAAGAATGATCCTACTTTGATGTTTATCAATGCAGGCATGAATCAATTTAAGGATTACTTTTTAGGTAATGCTATCCCAAAAAATCGTCGTGTCGCTAACACTCAAAAATGCCTACGTGTTTCAGGAAAGCATAACGACCTGGAAGAGGTTGGTGTAGACACATATCACCATACAATGTTCGAAATGCTTGGAAATTGGTCTTTTGGAGACTACTTCAAAGAAGAAGCAATTGGATGGTCTTGGGATTTATTAACAAACGTCTATAAAATTCCGGTTGATCGCATCTACGTTACCGTATTTGAAGGGGACATCAAAGATGGTGTCGGTGTAGACCAAGAGAGTATAGACATTTGGAAAAAACACATTGCTGAGGACAGAATAATCTTGGCCGATAAAAAAGATAACTTCTGGGAAATGGGTGATATCGGTCCTTGTGGTCCTTGTTCTGAAATCCATGTTGACCTAAGGTCAGACGAAGAAAGGGCTAAGATTGACGGTAAATCCTTGGTTAATGAAGACCACCCACAAGTCGTTGAAGTTTGGAACAATGTATTCATGCAATTCAACAGAAAAGCAAACGGATCATTAGAGCCACTCCCAGAAACGCATGTTGACACAGGCATGGGACTTGAACGCTTAGCAATGGCCCTTCAAGGAAAGCAGTCAAACTATGACACCGATCTATTTCAAACGCTAATAAAGCATATGGAAAAAGTATCTGGGGTTCAATATGGCCTTAACGAAGAAACAGATATCGCCTTGCGTGTTATTGCAGATCATGTTCGTGCTATTGCATTCTCAATTGCCGATGGTCAACTTCCATCCAACACAGGAGCAGGATACGTTATCCGAAGAATTTTAAGAAGAGCTGTTCGTTACGGATACCAAACGCTTGGATTAAAAGAATCTTTTTTATGCGATTTATTTAACGTACTCACTGAATTAATGGGTGATTCATTCCCTGAAATCAGACAACAAAAGGACTTGGTTTACAAGGTGATTCGGGAAGAAGAGATTAGTTTCTTTAGAACCTTAGAGCAAGGTATTCGTAGAATGGATGTTGTTATTTCAAAAACAAAAAAAGCAAACAAAGATACCATTGACGGAGCGACCACTTTTGAATTATATGATACATTCGGTTTTCCCCTAGACTTAATTTCATTGATTGCGCGAGAAAATAATCTACAGATAGACGAGAAAAGTTTTGAAGAGAAATTAGAAATTCAAAAGAACAAGTCTCGTGCCGCAACAGCAATTGAAACAGATGACTGGGTTAACGTAAGAGAAGATCATGTTGAAGAATTTGTAGGTTATGACTTGCTATCGGCTTCAATTAAAATTGTCAAGTATCGAAAAGTTAGCCAAAAGAAGAAAGAATTTTTTCAAGTCGTTTTTAACTTAACACCATTTTATCCAGAGGGTGGTGGCCAAGTTGGCGATACAGGATACCTTGAATTAGATGGTGTTAAAACATCGGTTTTTGACACAAAAAAAGAGAACAACCTTATCGTTCATTTGATGAAAGAAATGCCATCAGATGTAAACGCAACATTTACGGCCAATGTAAGTAAAGCTAAGCGCACTGCTTCGGCAAACAACCACTCAGCTACGCACTTATTGCATCACGCACTAAGGACAGTGCTTGGTGACCACGTTGAACAAAAGGGCTCTTTAGTAAATGCTGATTATTTACGCTTTGACTTTTCACATTTCGCGAAAGTAACGGATGAAGAGTTAACACAAATTAATGAGATCATCTCTTCGAATATTCAGGCAAACATGGCATTGGATGAAAAACGCAACACACCAATTGAAATAGCTCAAGAAATGGGAGCTATGGCATTATTTGGTGAAAAATATGGCGATACCGTTCGTGTTATTAAGTTTGGAGATTCAGTTGAGTTATGCGGAGGAACACATGTAAAGTCCACAGGTGAAATTGGACTATTCATTATTACATCTGAAGGGTCTGTTGCCGCTGGTGTAAGAAGAATTGAGGCCATAACCTCAGAAAAAGCTCAAGCATTTTATGCAAATAAAGCATCAAAATTAGATGATGTAAATGCTGCATTAAAGAACCCTAAAGATGTTGTAAAAGCAATCAATGAGCTTATCACTAAAAATGCATCACTAACAAAAGCACTTGAGCAATTCCAAAAAGAAAAAACAAAAGCCGTTAAATCCAAATTGAAAGACGCTATAAAACCACACAATGGCATAAGCTTACTCGCTGAAATTGTTGAACTAGATGGCGGATCAATTAAAGACATTCTATTCCAATTAAAAGGTGAAAATGACAATTTCATTGGAGTGCTTGGAGGTGACGAAAAAGGAAAGTGCACCTTAAGTGTTATTGCCTCTGAAAACTTAGTAAAAGAGAAAGGAATTCACGCGGGAAATATTATTCGTGAAGTATCTAAATATATTCAAGGTGGTGGTGGTGGACAACCTTTCTTTGCTACTGCAGGTGGTAAAAATCCATCAGGGCTAAAAGACGCCATTGCAGCAGTGCTTGAAAAACTATAACATTGAAAACTTCGAAAAACGTTTTACTGATTACCTTTTACTGGCCACCTTCTGGAGGAGCAGGAGTTCATAGGTGGTTGCGTTTTTCTGCATATTTCAAACAAAACGGATGTAATCTGACTGTATTTTGCCCAGAAGATGCTGCCTGGCCAGTAATGGATGAAGAACTTCTAAAACAAGTACCAAAAGAGCTTACTATTCTTAGAAGAAAAGTAATTGAGCCACATAAATATTTAGGTGAAAAAAGTGCTAAAGGCACTGGTTTTAGTCAGAATAAAAAAGCCGGAATAATTCAAAAATTCATTATTTGGGTTCGTGGAAATCTATTTATTCCAGATGCGCGTGTATTTTGGATAGGCCCTTCTACCCGATTTTTATCTAAATACCTAACAGAACACCCAGAAATAGACACCATTATTTCTACAGGACCTCCACACTCCACACATTTAATCGCTCAAAAACTAAAGAAAAAACATGCTTTAAAATGGTTAGCAGACTTTAGAGATCCCTGGACACAAATTGATTTTTACCACGATCTATTACCTGGAAAACGTGCAGATTCAAAACATAAACGATTAGAGAAAATGTGCCTAACAGAGGCTGACGAAGTTATTACTGTAAGTAACTCGTGTGCAACAGGACTCCAAGAAATTGAATGTCGACCTGTTCATGTAATTACGAACGGGTATAATTTCCCAACCTTTGACGCATCAAAAGTTAAACTTAACGAAGCCTTTACAATTGTTCATTTTGGATCTATGCCATTTGCTCGAAACCCACAGGTGGTTTGGAACGCATTATCTGAATTGATTACTGAACAACCTGAACTCGACTCACAATTAAGAATACATTTAATTGGAACTGTCGACTATCAAGTAATTGAAGCTGCGGAAGCTGCAGGGTTAAAGCCATATCTTCATATTATGCCTGCAGTCACACACGCTAAAAGTTTAATGATGCAACGAGAAGCACAACTACTACTTCTCGCAGCCAACAATACTGGAAATGTAAAAGGAATACTCACCGGTAAATTTTTTGAATACTTAGGAGCACAACGACCAATAATAGCAGTTGGACAAAAAAATAGTGACCTAGAATCTGCTTTCAACGCTACACAAGCCGGTCATTTTTCAGATTTCAAGGATACCCAAAGTATGAAAACCTATATTTCAGAAAGCTTTAAACTGTATCAAGAACAAAAACTCTTACACGCTCCTGTCAACATTGAGCAATTCAGCTCAGAAAAGTTAGCCAAAGACTTCATCAAATTAATCTAGTTCAACCTTGGTACATTGATTGTACTGAGAACATGAAACAAAATACTTAATGCTCCGATTCGTTTTCCTCAACAAGAAATCGTATCTTACAACAAACAAATACTTGTTAATCATTGCTTTAACTAAAAATAAATGAAGTATAGAATGCTTTCGGCACTGTCAATAATTTTGGTTCTTTCGATCAAAAGCATGGACATTTCGGCGAAAGATTACCACCAATTAAGAATAATGGTTCGTGCTATTCCACCTGATCCATATGCCCCTCAACTTGTACCATTTATTCTAGAAAATAAATTGGATACTCTTGTCTATCAATTGGCTCAAGCTCCAGGGGTTAAAGAAATGTACTCCGGCACAAACAACACCGCTACAATAGAGTTTCAGATCTATGAGAAACTGCGGGAGCTTGCCTCAGAAAAAGAATTAAATGAACTGCTCTATCACGACTCTCCTGTTGTTAATGTATATGCTTATCGTGCATTAAGAACAAATCAAATGACGATAGACTGTGATGTTGAAACGTCGTTACTCTCAGACACAACATGTTTAGAATGGTACATTAATGAAAATCTTATTACGACTACGGTTGGAGAAATTATCCAAACTCCATTTTAACATCGATTTAAAGAAATTAGGGTTTCGCCTTAGGGTTTGCAAACATTAAAACATCATCTGCAGTAATAACATCTGAACTCAATATAATTAACCGTTCAATAATATTTCTGAGCTCACGAATATTTCCTGTCCAATCTATTTTTTGAAGGGCCATTAAAGCATCATCATTAAACGACTTCCTTGCTATACCATGCTCCGAACAAATCATTGCTAAAAAATAATTTGTTAATAATGGAATATCATCACGACGTTCATTTAGCGCGGGTACATTAATTAAAATAACTGCTAAACGGTGGTATAAATCTTCTCGAAATGCTCCTTTTTCAATTTCATTTCTAAGGTTTTTATTTGTTGCCGCAACAATACGCGCGTTTACCTTTATATCTTTCTCTCCTCCCACACGTTGAATAACATTTTCTTGTAGGGCACGTAGTACTTTCGCTTGTGCGCTGGCTGACATATCTCCAATTTCATCTAAAAACAATGTCCCTCCCGAAGCGAGTTCAAACTTTCCTTTTTTCTGCTTAACAGCTGATGTAAAAGCTCCTTTTTCGTGTCCAAACAGCTCACTTTCGATCAATTCTGCTGGAATAGCGGCACAATTAACCTCAATGAATGGCTTTCCTTTACGATTACTCAAATCATGTAGTGATCTCGCTACAAGCTCCTTACCCGTACCATTTTCACCTGTAACAAGGACTCTTGCATCTGAAGGCGCAACCTTTTCAATCATTTCCTTAATCTGGTTAATCACTTCAGTTTCACCTATAATTGATGAGCCTTTAAATTTTTTGACTGTTTTACGAAGTACTTTTTTCTCTTCAATTAAAACGGTTTTATCTCTTGCATTCCTAATTGTGACTAAAATTCGGTTTAAATCTAATGGCTTTTCAATAAAATCAAATGCACCCTTTTTTATTGCCTGTACTGCAGTTTCGATGTTGCCGTGACCACTGATCATAATGACAGGTGAATCAACCTTAGCTTGTTGAAGCCCCTCTAGGACTTCCATGCCATCAACTTCAGGCATTTTAATATCACAAAATATAATGTCATACGTTTCCGACCTCGCTTTATCTAACCCTTCCTTTCCATTTTCAGCTTCATCAACTTCAAACTCTTCAAACTCAAGGATTTCGCGCAGCGCTCTGCGTATTGCTCTCTCATCATCAATTATTAATATCTTATGCATTGATTTCTTTTTTTGTTAAAGGTAATTATGATACCCTTCCTTTATCAAAAAGGGGGCCATCTTATTCATTTAAAACGCCTTCTTTTAAGGAAAAAGGAGAAATAATGATTCTTTTTATGTTGAAATGGTTGATTACCCAAATTATTTTTAATGCTGCTATTGGGAGCATCCTTTTTCTAATTTTAACAATCCAATCGTGATTAAGCCGCTCTTGCAGTGTTGAAGCAATAATCCATTCCAATGCCAACATTGCTTTATCCAAAGGAATTTCAACTGCTCCTCCACGTGCATTAAAAGGCTTTTCATAAACCATTTCATATATCGTTTCAAAACTTCCTGATGAGCCTAGTAATATTTCTGAATGCGCCTTATTGAAAAAGGTACATTTTTCATCCTCCAAAAATTGAACGATTGTTTTAAGGTTATACTCTGTGAATTCTTCGGGTTTATTCAAAGTTTGAAAAATACGAGAAACACCTATATCTAAACTGGTTAACTCTTTGACACCTCTGGTATCTGCAAAGATAAACTCAGTACTACCCCCCCCAATATCCATAACAATCGCAGGCTCAGAAAAATCATGCTTCCATTTTACTCCTCGATAAATGTATTCAGCCTCTTGTTGTCCATCAATAATTTGAATTTCAATGCCAATAACATCTTTAGCATAGTCAACTAATTGATTTCTATTTCTAGAGGCTCTTAACGCACTTGTGCCTATCGCTCTTATTGTTTTAACACCATGTACATCACACTGAGTTTTAAATGAATAAAGCGCATCTTTTGCGCGCTCAAGGGCGTCTGCTGCAATAAACCCATGATTAATCCCGCCCATACCTAGCAGTACAGAAATCTTGTCTGAATGAATAACATTTAGCGCTTCATTTTCAACTTCTGCAATGAGTAAATTGAATGTGTTTGTTCCAAGATCAATAACAGCTTTCCGCATAGGTTTTAATTACGATTTTTTTAGCCATTTAAAAATGTGCTTCAAACGAACACGGTGCCCAAATTGCAATATTCCATTTTTATATAAACGAGATGCGAGTCCTAGCATCAAACAAGCAGAACTAATTAAAGCCAATAAGCTTAGATAAATTTCATAAACATGCCCTGGTCCATAGTAACCCTGAGCTAATTTAACCATTACAACAACAGGTGAAGTAAAAGGTAAATAATGTAAGACATCAACCATAGGGCTCTCGGGATAATTTAAACTATAATACCCTCCATAAAGTGCTAGGCAAAGTAGAACTATTAACGGTATAACAAACTGTTGACCATCACTTTCAGACCCCATCGTTGCTCCAACAGCAGCAAATAAGGCTCCATAAAAAAGATAGCCAGAAATAAAGAACAACATAAAGAATACCGTCATATTCACAAACTGAACACGATTGTATACCAGTTCAACAAATTGATTGTACTCGCGCGATGCAAATGCCGTATCTTGATATGATTGACTATCTACCTGAAGTGTTAAATCATGGATGTTCATATTTGCAGCATTTAGCATATCAGGGAATAAGGTTTCACGCATAAAATACAAGCCAACGCCTATAACAACAACCCAAACAACAAACTGTAGTAGTGCAGACAGTCCTACTCCGACAATCTTTCCTATCATTAATTGATTTGGTGATACAGAAGCTAATAAAACCTCTACAATACGATTGCTTTTTTCTCTAGAAACCGAGCGCATAATCGTTATTCCAAACAAAAATATGAATGTAAATATTACTCCTCCATAAAACATCCCTACCCATCCGCTTAAGTCAGACGACTCATTATAAGGATCGTATACATCTCTAAAGTTTACAGATAACGGTTGTTTTATTTTTCTAAAATCTTTTAATGACAGCGAGGTGAACTCTTTCACCATAAGCTCCTCTAATCGACGTTCAAACTGGTATTGCACACGTGTTTGCATGCGAATAGATGGACTTTCTCGAAAAAAAACAAACCCTACCTTGTTCGAAAGTACTTTTTCATTAACCTCTAATAAGGCATCGTATAACTGGTACTTTTTTGCATCAGCAAACTCTTCCATTTCAATATAATCATTGGCAAATGCATAGCTTATTGACTTATCGTCATTAACCATCATTTTATTCTCCATAATCCCAGTAGGGTCAGCAACTAAAACATTCCAATGTTGTTTAGACTGTCCACCAAAAGCAAACATCAAATAAACAAACCCTAAAACGATAAGCGGACCAAGCGTTGAAAACAACAGAAAGGATCTTGACCCTATGCGTTCTTTCAATTCTCTAATGGCAATCAACATACTATTTCTCATCTTACTCTGATTCCTTAGGTTGAACTAAATCAATGAAAATATTATCCATTGTTGGGAGAACTTCCCAAGCAGCTTCTATTTTTACTTGCCCTATTAATACTTTAAGTAAGTCTTCGAACGAGCTATCTCCTCTCATTTTTACACGGACAATAAAACGATCATCTCCGAGTATATCTTTGTCATGAACTTCAAAACCTGTCCACAGTGCATTTACAAATGCTATCATACTTCCTCTAAAACGAACAGCGTAAAGCCCTGTTTTACGTGCATTTTGCAATTCAGAGATTGTACCCTCAGCTATTTTCTTGGAGTTGTGAATTAAAACTGCTCGATCGCAAATCTCTTCTACACTTTTCATATTATGGGTTGAAAGCATGACTGTTTTTCCAGCCGCCCTCATTTCAATTAGCTCCTGTTTAATTAAATCCACATTAATCGGATCAAAACCACTGAATGGCTCATCTAAGATTAAAAATTTAGGTTCGTGTAGGACCGCACAAATAAACTGTACTTTTTGTGCCATTCCTTTTGACAATTCTTCAATACGCTTTTTACGCCAATCGTTAATTCCAAAACGGTCAAACCAATAGTCAACTTTTATATGCGCATCTTTTCTTGAAAGGCCTCTCAACTTACCAAGAAAAACTGCATGTCCTTCAACTGTCATGTTTTTATATAAACCTCGCTCTTCTGGAAGATAGCCAATTTGAGACAAATGATTTTCAGTCATCAAATCACCATCAAAACGAATGGAACCAGAATCTTGCTCTACTATTCGATTGATAACTCGAATTAGCGTTGTCTTACCTGCTCCATTTGGCCCAAGTAATCCAAAAATCTCGCCTTTATTTACACGCAAAGAAATCTCACTCAAGGCTTCTTTTCGGAAAAATGACTTACTTATATTTTTTACTTCTAACATAAAATTCATTCTGTTGTGAAGATAATAAAATTCATGTTTTAAGTTACAGCCTTTTAAAGAGATCTAATTAAAAGTGTAACGATACTAAGTTTAACGTAAAAAGTCTTTCGTACGAGCATGACTACAGTAACACTAAACAAAGATTTCAAGATTATACTTAGCTATCACACAATAGATATTTTCACGTACCTTTACTTCGTCGAAACCAACTTCGTCAAGAAATTTTTATTGAATGTCTTTTTCAGATTTAGGTTTAACACCTGCCCTGCTCAATATATTAACGAATCAAGAATATGAAAACCCATATCCGATTCAAAAAAAAGTAATCCCTTCCATTATTGAAAAACAGGATTTACTTGGGATCGCTAGAACAGGTTCAGGTAAAACTGCGAGCTTTGTTTTGCCAATTCTAACAAATCTTCAAACTTCTGAAATTAGTCAAAACATACACGTTAATGTATTGGTTTTAGTACCTACAAGAGAGCTCGCAACACAAGTTAGAGATGTATTTCATATTTTTTCGGTAGGATTACCAAAACCGATAAAAACAATGGCCGTTTTTGGTGGAGCATCAATTA
>Ga0115008_10001208_pt1 | contig 20571 bp, 15 predicted proteins | sample FraStrMetagenome_FD_87164 | JGI IMG/M metagenome (GOLD analysis project Ga0115008, IMG submission 87164) | Marine eukaryotic phytoplankton communities from Arctic Ocean - Fram Strait ARC3M Metagenome | ecosystem: Environmental > Aquatic > Marine > Oceanic | place: Fram Strait | collected...
CGGCATAATAGGTGCTCGAACAGCCTAGTTAGCATTAGTTTCTGGCTATGATAATAAGCAGGTTTCCGTCAATTATGAGCCTATTAAGGCCGATAATCTGGCGCTATTCTCAGATGTCTGCTGCGACTGTTTCGGTGTGTGAGATAAGACTGAGCAATGCCCCCTTTTTAAAATCTGCTAGGCGGGGTATAAGCAACGCATTAGCCTCTCGATGGTTTCGGCAAAAAGGAACGTTTCATGAATTTTATCTCTAAGCTGGCGATTAAACTATCAGCCCAACTTATCGGTCAGGATACGTTTGGTAATAGCTATTATGAAACGCGCAAAGCTGTTCGCGGCGGTCGCACATCACGCTATGTGATTTTCAAAGGTCGTGTTGAAGCCTCTAAAGTGCCATCGGATTGGCATGGCTGGCTGCATCATACAGAACAGTCACCGCCGCCGGCAGACGGCTATGCGCGATATGACTGGCAGCAGGAGCATGTACCAAACCTGACAGGAACACGCTATGCTCATCGCCCGGCTGGGCATGTGCTTAAAGGCGGAAAGCGGGCAGCGGCTACCGGCGATTATGAGCCGTGGCAACCATCCTGAGATCATGCCATATTTTAGTCTAATAATGGCTTTACCGTTATTTTTTACTAACAGCGCAAGAAGGACAGCGATTAATGCAACGTAATATTATCGAAATCGTGATGGGCGCTGTTGTCCTTCTTGGGGCATCCTTCTTTAGTTTTATGGTATATCAGACAGCTGGAATGAGCACGGCAGACGGCTATGCGATTGATGCTGAATTTGGCACGACAGGCGGGCTAACCGTTGGTGATGATGTGCGCTTATCAGGGATTAAAATTGGCCGGATTGTTGGCCAGTCTCTTAACCCGCAAACATTTACCGCACGTATTGAAATGCGCATAAATGATGATATCCAATTGCCTGCGGATACCTCTGCCAGAATAACAGCAGCGTCTTTGCTTGGCGGCAATTTTCTAGAACTTATACCGGGCGCTAATGACGCTATATTAGAAGCTGGTACTACAATTTATGATACGAGCGACCCTGTTAGCCTTACTGATTTGCTGGGTAAAGTTGTCTTTCAGGGATCAGGTGGTGGCGGTAATTAAGAACGCAAGCCAGATGATAATCACCAGAGTACCGATAATAACAGGGCTTTTAGCGGCCCTGCTCTGGATATTTTCCCTGCCACAGCTTGGCCTTGCTCAGTCGCAGTCAAGCCGGTTCAATCAGACCATTACAAGCGAAGCAGTAACATGGCGTGCAGGCACTATACTCACCCTGCAAACCCTTGATAAGGTTACAGCGCGAATTGGCAGGCTACCAATAGAAATTGGCAGTACAGCCCAGTTTGGGACGCTTCAGATTACAGCACATCACTGTGCCTATCGCCCGCCAGAAGAGCCTCCTGAAAATACCGCGTTTCTGACCATTCAAGATGTGGGTTATGATATTAAGATACCGCCTCAAACCGTTTTTTCTGGGTGGATGTTTGCCTCAAGTCCAGCTGTCTCCAGCCTTGAGCATGCTGTCTATGATGTATCTGTTCTGACCTGCGCTAAGTAAGCCAGCGCCACATCCTCAGATATATCAGACGGAAAGGCGGCGGGGGCTGATAGCGCCTCAGCAAGCCGGGCTTTAAAAATCTCTTTTGGTATTTCCTCGAGGCCAAACTGCATCAGATGGTCGTTGGAGAATTGTGCATCCAGTAGCGTATAGCCCGCATAATATAGCCGCGCTATTAAATGGGTGAGGGCAATTTTTGATGCATTGCTGCGGCGTGAAAACATAGACTCGCCAAAGAACGCCCGCCCGAGCCTAACACCATAAAGCCCGCCAATAAGCGCATCGCCGTCCCACACCTCAACTGAATGGGCAAATCCCATTTTATGAAGGGCACAATAAAGCGTGACTATTTCTGGGTTAATCCAGCTATCATCGCGGGTATTGCTCGGCGCAGCACATGCCTCAATAACTGATTTGAAATCTGTATCTAGCGTGATGCGGTAGGGTTTTTGTCGTACAAGTCTGAGGAGCCGGCGCGGAATATGTGGCGGGGTAAGCCGAAGAACCCCTCTTATTTCTGGCTCATAGAAATTAATTTCAGGATCATCGCGGCTCTCAGCCATGGGAAAGACACCAAGGCTATAGGCCTTGATGATTGTTTCCGGTGAATAGGCATAGGTCTCAGTCATAGCCTGCCTTAGCTTGTCAGGAACTCCTGCTCCAGCCACTTAATAGAGTAATTACCTGTTTTAATGGCATCTGCATCAACCAGCCTGCGATGTAGGTCAAGGGTTGTTGGCATTGGCTCCACTACGAATTCCTGCAAGGCAAGACGCAGGCGCGCAAGAGCATGGTCCCTATCGCGGCCATGAACAATTAGCTTGGCAATCAGGCTGTCATAATAAGGCGGGATTTTATACCCAGAATATAAAATCGTATCAACCCGAACACCGGCGCCGCCAGCGGCATGGTAATATTCAACCTTGCCCGGCGTTGGCATAAATGTTTCAGGATGTTCAGCATTAATCCGGCATTCGATAGCATGGCCGGTGAAGGTTACTTCATCCTGTGTGAAGGGCAATACGCCGCCAGCAGCAATTTTGATTTGTTCTGTGACAAGATCAATGCCGGTAATGGCTTCGGTAATCGGATGCTCAACCTGAAGGCGTGTATTCATCTCAATGAAGAAAAACTCACCATCCTGATAAAGAAATTCCATTGTTCCGACGCCAAGATAGCCCATTTTCTGGGTTGCCTCGGCCGCAATCATACCAATATGAGACCGCTGAACATCTGTTAATGCCGGTGAGGGGGCTTCTTCAAATAGCTTCTGATGGCGCCGTTGCACAGAGCATTCGCGCTCGCCCAAATGCACAGCATTGCCGTGCGAATCTGCAATAACCTGAACTTCGATATGGCGCGGATTATCAAGATAGCGTTCTAGATAGACAGTATCATCACCAAAGGCAGCCTTGGCTTCACTGCGTGCTGATGAAAAGGCAACTGATAATTCGTCAGCGCTTAACGCAACTTTCATCCCGCGGCCACCGCCGCCAGATGCCGCTTTTACAAGTAAAGGAAAGCCGATACCTTCAGCGAGTTTATGTGCCTCTTCGATGGTATGAACAGCGCCAGGTGAGCCAGGTACAAGCGGAAGCCCTGCTTCAGCAGCTGATATCTTTGCCTGAACCTTGTCACCCATTTGCCGGATATGGTCAGGTTCTGGGCCAATAAAGGCAAGCCCATGAGCAATAACAATATCAGCAAAATCAGCATTCTCGGCCAGAAACCCAACGCCTGGATGGACAGCATCACAGCCCGTTATGGCAGCAGCTGAAACAAGGCTCGGGATGTTGAGGTATGATTCTGAAGACGCGGCAGGGCCGATACAAACAGATTCATCCGCCAGCCGTACCGGCATTGATTCAGCATCAGCAGTGGAATGGACAATCACTGTCTGAATTCCCATTTCCTTACAAGCCCGTAGGACCCTCAAGGCAACATCACCGCGATTAGCAATCAGAATTTTATTAAACATGGTGTTTTTTCTACTCAATGATCACAAGGGCTTGGTCAAATTCAACCGGCTGTGCGTTCTGAACCAGAATTTTTGTTACCGTGCCGTCCAGCGTTGAGGCAATAGGGTTCATAACCTTCATCGCTTCAACAATGAAAAGTGTCTGGCCTTTTTTTACCGTATCGCCTTCTTTGATAAAGGCAGGCGCGCCCGGCTCGGGACCTTCATAGACTGTACCAACCATTGGCGATTTGACCGCCCCAGGATGTGAAGCATCTGGCGCTGCTTCAACAGCTGGCGCAGCAGGCGTTGCAGGAGCGCCAGGAGCTACTGCAAAGGGCTGACCCATTTGAGCCATCTGCGGCATCATCACTGTAGCGCCTTCTGAGCCGCGCGATAATTTGACAGCAATCTCATCTGTTTCAAGTTCAAGCGTTGTCAGGTCACTATCAGAAAAAAGCGTAACAAGCTCGTTCATGAACGCTGATTCAACAGCAAAGTTTTTAGATTTTGAGGCTGGTGCCATGATTGTCGTCCTGTTTCCTGATTAAACTGCTCGTATGTAAGGCGGTATTATGATTACACTAATTTTTACGGTGATAGTCGGAAGGTTACTGCGATGATAGTAGGTGAGCAGCTGCCCGAATGCCAAGTTGATAAGACATCGCGCCAAATCCGGCAACTGTTCCATCACACATATCAATAATCATTGAACGGTGGCGAAAGGTCTCTCTGCGATGAATGTTAGAGATATGAATTTCAATTTTTGGACCAGAAAATAATCCCAACGCATCGCGTAACGCAATTGATGTATGGGTATAGGCTGCTGCATTAATCACCAGCGCACGGTTATGCGTCACAGCAGATTGTATCCTTGTGACAATTTCGCCTTCATGATTCGATTGCATCCAGTCAAGGCTGACACCAAGAGAGGCAGCTTCTTCGCGCGATGCCTTTTCGATATCTGCAAAGGTAGTATGCCCATAGATTTCAGGCTCACGAGTACCAATCATATTAAGATTGGGACCGTTTATGACAAGAATATCAGCAAGAGGTGAGGACATATCTGACCCTGACTTAAGTGAATAATGAGGGCGTCATGCAACACCACTATACTGTTTTATGAATTTTTGCGCGCTTCTGCAATAGCTTGAAGTATCTGCTCCTTGGGAACCGCGCCTGGAATAACCTGTGTTCCGATAATAAGCGCAGGTGTTCCGCGCAATTCGAACGCCATTGCGGCTTGTTCTGTGCGTCGCAGAATAGCTATCGTGAGCGGTGAATTCATGTCTGAACGCCATTGTGCAATATCAAGTCCAGCCTGTTTTGCAGCTGCTATCAGCGCTTTATCATCTGTCTTGCCGCGGGATCTCATGAGGGCTGCATGAAAGGCGGGGAATTTTTGTTGTTTTTGTGCAGCAATGCCGGCCTGCGCTGCGGCAAGCGAGCTTTCTGCGATAATAGGCAACTCTTTGACAACAAGCTTTACATCCCCTGCTTCTGCCAAGACATCCATCATGGTCGGGAAGAGCCGTTTGCAATAACCACAATTATAATCAGAAAATTCATAAATCGTGATGCTCGCATCAGCCGGGCCAATGGCTGGGTCACCGATATCATCGGCGAGCAACTGAAATGCGGCTTGCTTCATGGCAAGCGCTTCGTCTGCTGCAAGTTTGGCAAGGACATCGCGAATAACAGACGGGTTTTCTCGGATATAGCTCTCAATCAAGCTGGTGACATCATTTTGTTGGCGTGCACTCAGCTCTGCTTTTGCAGGTGTGGTAATGCTGCTCCCTAAAACCGCAATGCCAACCGTCAGGAGCAGAGCGCCTAACCCAGATTTGATGAAACCAGATTTGATAATAGATATGGTGGTGGTCGTCATATGCGTAACCCTTTTATGTGCGCAGTATAGTGAACTCAGCTAATAAACTGCCGTGAACATGGCAGGATTATGAAACAGAGGCTAGCTCTTTGCATTAGCGAATGCCATTTTCCACCTGAAAGATGATATCCTGTGCCCGTGCTTGTGCATTTTGTGGCAGGTTGGACTGGGTAAGGGCGCGCCGCGCAAGCTTTAGCGCCTGATCTGTTTTGCCGAGCAGAACAGCTTCTTCTGCTAGCAGCATATCTGCGATACCAATAATGCCGCTGCGGCCATATGCAATGGCAAGCTGGCGTTTTGCAAAGGCCCAGTCAGGCTCTGCGGCGCTGGCTTGTTCCAGAACGGTAATGGCAAGTGATAGCTGCTCGTTGGTGCCGCCAGCAATCAGGGCTCGCCCCAGACTGACGCTGATTTGCGGGCTGCTTGGTGCAATCTTTAGCGCATTCTGGTAGGCGATAACGCTTGCGTCAATATCGCCTGCCGAAAGCGCAATATCTCCGGCAAATTCATGAAAATAAGTATCATTGGGATAGCTATCTATCACTGTGTTTATTTCGTCTTGCGCACGCTCAAGGTCTCCCCTGCGATAATAGGCAATAGCGCGCGCATAACCTGCTAGTTTTTCACGTCCTTGCGTGCCCGCCCACGACTGTTTCACAGGCTTTTGAAGAATAATAAGAGGGTCAATGGCAAAGGCGCGTGTTTTAGTGACAAGCCGTAGCATTTTCATCTCCACCTCGAGGGGCAAGAGCGCGCCGCGCACAGGAGATGTTGACAGATGGTCTTCAAACAAAGCAACCCGGTCATTTGCACCCGGATGGCTTCGGTAATAGCTGGCTTGTCTTGTTTCTGGAAGAGCGCGCTGGCTTGCCATACGGCGCATCAGGTTTGCCAAACCAGAGCTGGAAATGCCGGCATGGTCAAGAAGCTTCACAGCCCAGCCATCTGCAACCGCTTCATCATTACGCGACGCAGATAGATAGAGGCGTTTTGTCTGGTCTGTGCCGCCTATCAGAACACCCAAAGCCGCATCAGAGGATCCGGCTGCAGCAACAGCAGCAGCAGCAATGGCTGTGAGCGCATTTGCAACACCAGCATTTTTAATATCTTCGGAGCGAAGTGGGACATGGCCAGCGGCAAGGTGGCCGATTTCATGTGCAATAACCCCAAGAATTTCCTCAGCAGACCGCGCCTCCAGCAGCAGGCCTGAATGGACATAGATAGTTTTCCCTCCCGCAACAAACGCATTATACCGATTATCCATAACAAGCCTAATCTCAACCCCATCAGGAAAGCCGGCTTTAGCCGCCATCTCCTTAACCAGTTCAGAAAAGCCATGTTCTAATTCGGTATCACGGATGAGGCCTGCCGAAGCTTGTTTTGCAGAAATTGTGAGAGAAAAGCTCGTACAAAGAAAAAAAAGCGCTAAAAAGCAAAGAAACCGTAGGCGTTGCGGCAGTTTCGCTATCATTTCACGTAAAAAACTCATCAATACAGAATAAAATTCGAAAAAAATGGGAAATACAGAATTAAGTTGCATATTTATTATTTGACTTTTCCTTTGTCGAATGATGTTGTCCGCTACGGGTTTGTTTCTGGCCATTATTTTTAACTGATAGACTGACGATTTACACGATGATAAAGAGCAGGCCGATAAAAATGTTCATAGAGACAAATACTCCTTAACAGTGCTTCATACCTACATAGTAGGTCTGTAGAGAGATTTGACGAACCACGCGTTACAACAGCTAATCCTAAAGTTAGAGTAAATGATGACTGCATATTCTACAACAGCCAAACGAGCAACAACAGCCATTCCAGCGCCAACAGCGCCGCTTGCTTTAGCGCCTCGTCTGCGCCCAGCTGGGCGCGCGCTCAAAGTCTCTCAGCGCAGCCAGCTCCCGCCCTTTCTTGCGCTGGACGTATTGCGGACTGCAAGCGAGCTTCAGGCGGCTGGTCAGGATATTGTGCATCTTGAGATTGGCCAGCCCTCTACATCAGCCCCGCAACAGGTAAATGATGCGCTGGTTGCCTCATTATCAGCAACAGCGACCCATGGATATACGCTTGCCTTTGGTGTGCCTGTTCTGCGTGAACGCATCGCCCGTCATTATAGTGACTGGTATGGCGTAACACCCGAAACAGATAGAATTGCTGTCACTGTCGGTTCGTCCACAGCGTTTGCGATTGCCTTTATGGCGGCGTTTGATGAAGGTGACCGGATTGCTATTCCAACGCCTGGGTATCCTGCCTACAGGAACTTGATGATGGGACTTGGACTGACGCCTGTTGCGGTGCGTGCAGGAGCCGAGCAGAACTGGAAGCTCAATCTTGCTGAAATGGATAGCTGGGATGAATTGCCGGACGGGCTCATGATTGCAAGCCCGTCAAATCCAACGGGCGTTGTCATGGATGGTAGCGAGCTTGCCGAAATATGCCGGTGGTGTGATGCCCGCGGTGTGCGCCTGATTTCAGACGAAATCTATCATGGCCTGACATTCGGTGTACGCTGTGATTCAGCTCTCAATTATACTAAGAACGCGATTATCGTGAACAGCTTATCGAAATATTTCTCAATGACGGGCTGGCGTATTGGCTGGATGATTTTGCCAGAAGATTTAATTTCATCTTCAGAAAAGATTGCCCAGAACCTGTTTATCTCAGCGCCAACACCAAACCAGATTGCTGCGGTATCTGCGTTTGACTGCGAAGCTGAACTTGATAGCCATGTGAGCCGCTATGCTGTGAATAGAGATATTCTTCTGTCTGGATTGGCACCTGAATTCACGGGTAATTCAGCGCCTTGTCGCGGGGCATTCTATCTCTATGCTGATATTAGCGCCGTGAGCGAGAATTCAGCTGAGTTCGCCAAACAGCTGTTGCTTTCAGAAGGCGTGGCAACAACCCCGGGTATTGATTTTGATCCCGACCAAGGGCATCGCTATTTGCGCTTGTCTTTTGCAGGCAGTCAGCAGGATATGAGCGAAGCTGTTATCCGCATTAACAGGTTTGTGTCTGGGCGCTAACGCCCAAAGAGCATTATACACCCATATTGTTTGTCGGAAGTATAACGACGCTTCTTTTGTTAATTTCCGTCCTTATGCGATTTCGCATCAGGACGGAAATAAGATAGCAGAGCTGGTTAGGAGCGTGACCACCAGCCGCGTTTTTTCTTCTCTGGTGCTGCTTCGCTCACATTCACAACATCGACCTCTGCCGAGCTGATAGGGGCACGTGCAGCAGCAGGCGTTTCACTAGCAGGGCTGGCTTCACCTTTTGGCACTCCTGCTTTTGCTGCTTTCTTGCGTGCTGGCTTTTTGGCAGCTGTGCTTGTTTTCGCAGGCGCTTTTTCTTTCACTATGGGTGATGCCTCTGCTGTATCAGCGGTATCACTGTTAGTGCTTACCTTTTTTGCGGCGCGTTTACCTGAAGAAGCGCGGGCAGCTTTCTTTGCTTTTGGCGCAGTTTTTTCTGGTGCCTCTGGCTGAACAGCATTACCGGCTGGTGGGCTTGTCTTCGCCAGTGCAGCAGTCTCGCTCGCAGTGTCAGTATCGCTAGCTTTGCTATCTGATGCAGCGTCTGTTCCTGTCACAGTTGCTGTATCATCAGCCCCTCTTGCAGGACGGCGACGACCACGAGACCGTGTCTTTTTGGCAGGCTTTTCTGCGTTATCATCAGATGCTGGCGCATCGCCTGTTGTAGCTGTGCCATTCTCAGTCGCACCAGTAGAAGGCGCGCTTGCCGCGTCAGGCGTATTACCTGTATCACCTGTTTCAGATGCTGAGATTTCCTGCGGATTTCCCTCTTCGCCATTACGGTTTTTCCGCCGGCGTCCGCCTCTGCGGCCTCTGCGCCGACGTTTTGGCTGCTCGTCATCTTCTGTATTATCGTTATCAGAGGGCTGTTCTACCTCGCGGGCTTTGCTTTCCGCAGGTTCTGCCTGTTGTGGACGCGGCCGCCGGTTTTGTTTACTGGCAGGACGCGCTTCTGGCTGGTCATCTTTCCGCCCAATACGATAATCTTGTGGGCTGAGGCTGGCATCAGCTTCTAAGAAGACTGATAAGCCAAGCTGAGATTCAAGAGTGGCAAGACTGGCTCGCTTCTGATTGAGGACATACAGCGCGACTTCTGGATGAATGAAGACCGTCATCTCTTTGGCCTGATGGCGTGCTGCTTCTTCTTCGATAACCCGCAAAATATGCAAGGCAGATGAATTAATGGATCTGATACGGCCTGTGCCAGCACAATGCGGGCAGGCTTGTGAGACAGATTCAACTAGTGATGCACGAAGTCTTTGGCGCGACATTTCAAGCAAACCAAAGTGGCTGATAGAGCCAATTTGAATGCGGGCCCGGTCATTGCGTAAGGAATCTTTTAGTTTGCGCTCAACAGCATGCTGATTACGGTTTTCTTCCATATCGATGAAATCTATGACGATCAGACCGGATAAATCACGGAGCCGGAGTTGTCTTCCGACTTCTTCAGCTGCTTCCAGATTCGTTTTCAGCGCTGTTTCTTCGATGTTGCGCTCACGTGTCGCCTTACCAGAATTGACATCAATGGCGACAAGCGCTTCGGTCTGATTGAGAACCAGATAGCCGCCTGACTTCAGTGTTACTTCGCCCTGATGGATAGTATCAAGCTGAGGCTCGACATTTTGGGTCTGGAATAGATGGGTTGGCTCATCATGTTTTATCACACGCTTTGCATGGCTCGGGATAAGCATCTTCATCTGGTTTTTGGCTGTTTTATAAGCCTCATCACCCTCGACAAGCACGCTTTCTACATCATTGGTATAAATATCGCGAATAGCGCGTTTTACCAAAGAGCCTTCTTCATGGATAATAGCCGGCGCTTCTGACTGAAGCGTTGTTGCGCGAATATCATTCCAGAGTTTTGAGAGATAGGCATAATCGCGTTTAATTTCTGTCTTTGTGCGTTTTGAGCCTGCCGTGCGGACAATCACAGCCATGCCATCAGGAACCTCAAGGTCATTGACAACAGATTTGAGCCGCTTCCGGTCAGCAACATTGGTAATTTTACGTGATACGCCGCCGCCACGATTGCTGTTTGGCATCAGCACACAATAGCGTCCAGCAAGCGACAGGTAAGTTGTCAGGGCAGCGCCTTTATTGCCGCGCTCTTCTTTGACAACCTGAATCAGCAGGATTTGTTTGCGAACGATAACTTCCTGAATTTTATACCTGCGCAACAACGCTGTAGATGATGAGCGTGAACGTTGCTCTTCATCATCACCGCCTAATGTTTCAGGCGTGTCATTATCTTTATCAGTCGCGTTTGTGGCATCATCATCAGAGGCGTCTTCCTCGCTCTCTTGCTGATTATCTTTTTCCAGCGCTTCACGGTCTTCGATAGGAATGCGATAATAGTCTGGGTGGATTTCACTAAACGCAAGAAAGCCTTGCCTGTTTCCCCCATATTCAACAAAGGCTGCCTGCAAAGAAGGCTCAACACGTGTAACACGTGCCAGATATACATTGCCTTTTAGTTGTTTAAAGTTGTTATTTTCGTAGTCAAACTCTTCAATTTTATTTCCGTTGAGAAGCACAACCCGTGTTTCTTCGGGCTGATGCGCATCGATCAGCATCTTTTTGGTCATTGTAACTGCTTTCTGGGGCTGCGGCAGACAATCTGTCTGGCAGCAAACATCTAAAGGAGGCCATCACTGTGGCGTAAAATAATGACAATAAGGAGGCAAGACTGGCTCCGCTAACGACAGGGCGCACCATAGGTGTCGAGGATGGATTTTTATAACCTCGTACATCTGCTATAATGGTTGTCATTGTTGTCATCTCGTTATATCTGCCGTGCTACTCTCTTTCATCGGAGAGCGACTAAAAAAAGGCTCTCTTTGGAAAAGAGGGTCGTAGACCCGGCACTTTGATTGAAGGTTTTGTTAGATAGGGTCCCTGTTTTGGGTCATGAACGAGCCGTTTCTGTGCTGTCATCCCTTGTCTAAACAAGCCTCAAAGCAAAATTCTAACTTTATCTCTATACGTGTTAGCTAAGGAGTGCAATTCATTTCTCTGCCCCCTAAATTATACCTCTTTACCTGTTTTATCCGTAGGATAGAGCAATGAATTGCCGGCAGAGACGACTGATGATTAGGCCTGGCGGAACAGATACTGTTAGGACTGGTGCCAGTTTTTAAAAGACGCTACTGTCTGCGGCATAAGAGGTTCGATAGGCGGGTCCTTAATAGGGAATATGACAGGCAGATGATGAAGATGTCAGATAACCGCATCTTATGCTTTTTTAGCGGGCTGGCAGATGTTGTTATGAGCTGTTTGCTCATTTTGGGCCTGCTGGGCGGGACTCTTGGCATGGTTTCAGGATCGGCTGCTGCCCAACAGGCATCAGCGTCAAACGCAATAACAGGCCTGCGGCTCGGACAAGTAGATGTTCACGGGCAGTCAGGCTTGCGGATTGTGGTTGAAATGAACGCCCGGCCGCAGACACGGCTTCTTCTTCTGGATAGCCCATGGCGGCTGGCTATTGATAGCCCCTCAACGGACTGGGAGTCGCGTCTTCTGCCTGCAGGAGACCTTGCAAGAGCGCCAGCAAGCGGATACCGGTTTGGGCACCCGACGCCTGATATTGGCAGGCTGGTGATTGAACTGGACACTCCTGCTGCGCCGGTGCGTGCCTTTATTTTGCAACCTGCAGAAGATGGCAGTGTTGGCTATCGCTTTGTTGTGGATTTGATTGATGGCGGGCCAACACGCTTTGCTGTTGCGCGTCAGGCACTTGCAAAATCTCGTTTCCAGCCAGAAGAACGCCCAGCAACGCCCGAAACGCCAGCAACTATATCGCCGCTCGCATCTGTTGCACTGCCTGCATCGCGGCCAGATAGGGCGCTTCAGTCTGGGCCTAAAGCTGCCCCGGACCAGCGCCCCAAGACATTTATTGTTGCAATTGATGCAGGGCATGGCGGCAAGGATCCGGGCGCGCTGGGAAAAAGGGGAACGCGTGAGAAGGATATCACCCTGAAAGCAGCCAAGATGCTGGCAGAGGAGCTACGGAAAAGCGCGCATATTACCCCTATTCTTATTCGTGATTCTGACCGGTTCTATAAATTGCGCACCCGTATCAAGCGCGCCCGGGACAAACAGGCAGATATTTTTGTCTCTCTTCATGCTGATTCCGCACCAAACACCAAAGCGCGTGGCATCTCAGTCTTTTCTCTGTCGGATACAGCATCTGATAAAGAAGCTGCTTATTTGGCTAAGCGGGAAAATAAAGCAGATTTAATAGGTGGTCCTGACCTTGGTGGTGAGGACCCGGTGGCGGCTAATGCACTTCTTCGGATGTTTCAGCGGGAATCGATGAATGAGTCTGCTAAGCTTGCCACTGTGATATTATCAAACATTAAGGATTTGCCGGGCGGTGATAAGCGTGGCCACCGGTTTGCTGGGTTTGCGGTGCTTAAATCACCTGATATTCCCTCAATTCTGGTAGAGATGGGATTTTTATCTAATCGGCAGGATGAGAAGAATCTACGAGATGATTCATATCTAAGAGGGCTGAGCAAACGGCTTGCGCGCGCTATTTCACGCTATCTTGAAAATGCGGCATCATGACCGATATAAAAACTACCATTCGGCACAATGCGATCTGTATTATATCGCGCGATGTGCCATATATCGGCCGTAATGTTAGGGCATTAGTTGCATCATGATGAAATGGTTTTGGTCCTTGATAGGTGTTATGGTTCTTGGGCTGGTAGGTATTATCGTCGGCGTGCTCTGGGTATTTTGGACATATGGTCAGGAACTCCCTGACTATTCACAGCTTGCCCGCTATGAGCCGCCAGTCGCAACAAGAATTCATGCTGGCAACGGTGCGTTACTTGCAGAGTTCGCAACCCAAAAACGCGTCTTTGTACCAACTAAAGCAATCCCCCCTATGTTGATTGAAGCTTTTTTGTCAGCAGAAGATAAATCATTTTATTCGCATGTTGGCGTTGATCCGGTTGCCTTGGCACGCGCAGTTGCAACAAATATTGCTGCGATAGGCAGTGGTCGGCGGCTGATTGGGGCATCCACTATTACACAACAGGTTGCCAAGAATTTTTTATTGACCAACGAAGTATCGATAGACCGGAAAATAAAAGAAGCCATTCTTGCTATCCGGATGGAACGTGCTTTCTCCAAAGACCAGATACTTGCACTTTACTTGAATGAAATTTATCTGGGGTCTGGCAGTTATGGCGTTGCGGCGGCGGCTCTTAATTATTTTGATAAGGCGCTTGGCCAGCTCGATCTCCATGAAGTCGCTTATCTAGCCGCATTGCCAAAAGCGCCGTCCAATTACCACCCTGTGCGCCGCACCAAAGCTGCGATTGCCCGGCGAAACTGGGTACTGCTTCAGATGACAAGAAACGGTTATATTACGCAAGATGAAGCTGCTGCCGCCAAGGCAAAGCCATTGGATGTTCGCCGGCAAACCGGCTTTGATAGCGCGAGTGCACCTTATTTCACCGAAGAAGTCCGGCGCTATCTTGTCGATGAATTTGGCACAGACGCGTTATATGGCGGGGGGCTGTCAGTGCGGACGACCCTTGATCCGGTTTTGCAGGAAAAAGCAGAACGCGCCCTTCGTGAAGGCCTTGAAGCTCTTGATAGACGTCAGGGCTGGCGCGGCCCGCTTGCAAAAATTGATAACGCCCAGCCGCTTGACCAGCAGCTTGATAGGCTAACAGAAAAACTACCAAAGAACCGGTTTGCGGCTCTGGTAATGGATGTCGATGCTAAAGAAGCGCGTATCTATATAAAAGGCAGTGCAGCGCGGCTTCCTGTTGAGCTGGCAAAATGGGCCTACCCACCGCGAAAAGATGATGGCAAAAGACCGCCGCCTTTGATTGCCTTAACCGAGGCTATTTCTGTTGGTGATGTGATTATTGTACAACGCCCAAATGAAGCGCCTGACCTTCTCAAAGAGGGTTTTGTGCCACAGCCAACTGATTATGCGCTTGGTCAGCGCCCCGCTGTTGAAGGTGCTATTGTGGCGCTTGACCCGCATACAGGCAGATTGCTGGCAATGTCGGGCGGGTATGATCATCGGGTATCTGAATTTAACCGCGCCAGTCAGGCAAACCGGCAGCCAGGCTCTGCGTTTAAGCCTTTTGTCTATCTTGCGGCTCTTGATGCCGGATATGCGCCGACGACACGTATTCTGGATGCGCCGCTGGTGGTCGACCAAGGGGAGGGCAAGCCAAAATGGAAGCCAGCAAACTATACAAAACGGTTTTATGGTCCCTCTATCATGCGGGTTGGCATTGAAAAGTCACGCAACTTGATGACAGCGCGTCTGGCGATTGAAATTGGGATGGATTCAATTCAAGATTATGCGCTGCGCTTTGGTATTAATGACAACCTGCCGCCATACCTGTCTATGTCACTTGGGGCTGGCGAGACGACTTTGGTTAAACTTACAGCTGCCTATGGTCAGCTGGTGAATGGTGGCAAGAAAATATCACCGAGCCTGATTGACCGCATCCAAGATAGATATGGCCGCACCATAATGCGCCATGATAATAGGAGCTGTTCGTCCTGCCTTGCTGCAGAGGGCTGGAACAATCAGTCCGTTCCGGCCATTGAAGGGGGGCGTGAGCAGCTTACAGAGCCTGCCTCAGCTTATCAGATGATTTCGATGCTTGAGGGTGTTATCAGCCGCGGAACAGGCCGTAGAATGAAAAAATCTGGACTGGTGCTTGCCGGCAAGACAGGAACAACAAATGATAATACCAATGCCTGGTTTGTTGGGTTTTCGCCTGACCTTGTTGCTGGTGTTTATATTGGCTATGATACCCCGCGACCGCTTGGTAAACGTGAAACCGGTTCGACAGCGGCTGTTCCTGTTTTCCATCAATTTATGGTGGATGCCTTGGAAGGCGCGCCCGTTATTCCGTTTCGCAGGCCAGGTGGTATTACGATGGTGCCCGTTCACGCTGAAACCGGAGAGCGCGTATCGCCGTCCCATAAAATGGCTGTGATGGAGGTGTTTAAGCCCGGGCAGCGTCCAAAGACAGGCACTGTGATTGATTTTCCCGGTAGTTCTGGGCAGCAATCTGTTGACGTGCCCGCCTTGTATTGATACTCCGGCCATCTACCTATTTATTGTCTGATAGATGATAAGACCCTACCTTTAAGATGTGGAACAAACCAGATGAACCCCGAAACGCACGCCGCTGTTGAAATAATTAAAACGGCTGTGATTTTGCTGAAACGGCATGTTGACTGGGAACGCGCGCTTAAAACATTAAGCCGTCTTGAGAGTGAAATCTCACAGCCCTCTTTCTGGGATAATCAGGAAAATGCGCAAAAAGTAATGCGTGAGAAAACGCATCTGGATTCTCAGGTGACAGCTATTCGTCATCTGGAAGAGACGCTTACAGACCAAATAGATATGGTCAGTCTTGCCACTGAAGAAGGTGATGAGGAGATGGTTGCCGAAGCTGAGGCAGCTATCGGTCAGCTGGCTGTATTAGCTGGTAAGAAACAGCTGGAATCGCTGCTGTCCGGTGAAGCAGATGCCAATAATTGCTTCCTTGAAATTCATCCCGGTGCCGGCGGTACCGAAGCACAGGATTGGGCGGCTATGCTCTTGCGCATGTATGCAAGATGGGCGGATGCACGCGGCTTTAAAACAGAGACAATCGAAGAAAGTTCAGGTGAAGAAGCAGGCATTAAATCAGCCACCTTGCGTGTGATGGGCACAAATGCATATGGCTGGCTGAAAACAGAATCTGGTGTTCATCGCCTTGTTCGTATCTCGCCTTATGATAGCTCAGCACGCCGTCATACTAGTTTCGCCTCAGTGTGGATCTACCCTGAAGTCGACGATAATATTGATATTGAGTTAGAGGAAAAAGATCTGCGGGTTGATACATACCGCGCCTCAGGGGCGGGAGGACAGCATGTTAACACAACTGACTCAGCCATTCGGATTACCCATATTCCAACAAATATCGTCGTACAATGTCAGTCAGATCGAAGCCAGCACCGTAACCGCGCAACCGCGCTTACCATGCTAAAGGCCCGTTTATACGAAGCTGAACTTCAAAAGCGAGAACAGGCAGCGATGGATGATGCTGCCAGTAAAACAGATATTGGCTGGGGCAATCAGATCCGTTCTTATGTGTTGCATCCCTACCAGATGGTCAAAGATTTGCGCACAAACGTTGAAACAGGCAATACCGGGGCAGTGCTTGATGGCGCTATTGATGATTTCATCGAAGCCAGTCTTGCAGCGCGTGTTGGCGCCCAAAACGAGAAAGACGAGTGAGCCCTAATATCAGCCTCTCAGTAGAGCCATTATCCGCCGGCTTGCAGGCACTCAAGAACGTCTTCAGCATGGCCCGGAACTTTGACCTTTGGCCAAATGTGACTGAGCGCACCATCAGGGCCAATCAAGAAGGTTGCTCTTTGAATGCCCATATATTTGCGGCCATACATTGATTTTTCAACCCAGACACCAAAAGCCTCACAAACTGTGCCATCCACATCAGCGCCAAGCAGGCATGTAAGGCCATGCTTATCGCGGAATTTCGCCTGTTTTTTTGCATCATCTTTGGAAATGCCAATAACAATGGTATTCGCAGCTTCAAACTCGGCATGCAGGCTTGAAAAAGCAATCGCTTCTTTGGTGCAGCCAGATGTGTCAGCTTTGGGAAAGAAAAACACAACCACATTTTTGCCGTGATGCTCAGCAAGACTAAAAGGGCTTGTATCGGTATCAAGAGAGAAATCAGGGGCTTGTTGTCCGGTTTCAAGCATAAAAAAGGCTCCTTTTAGACGGGAAAGAAAAGGCTGTAAGCCATATGGTGCGGGGCTGAGATAGCCTCACGGGGGAGACGGTTGGTAAAAATATGAGGAATATTAACCTAAATCTTCACATCCGTTACTTAGCAAGTACGATAGCAAAAACAAGTCGACAAAACAAATGATGACAGCCCCATTTACAGATGAGGTATCCATGGTACCTAGAATGCGAGACATTTTATTGCTTATGCGGTAAACTCCTGCCAAAAGAGCGGAACGCCAAACGGCCATTAAAGGACTGATACCTGTGACACAAACCAGCACTTCTCATACAGCCTCTTTTTTCGGGCGTGTTGTTGTTGCATCTCTGGTTAGTCTGTCCATTTTGCTCGCTATCCTGCTGGTATCCATAGCAGGGTTTATCTATTACGCAACGCAGACATCACATGTAACTGACTGGCTTGAAACGCAGCTTTCGGACCCTGAAAAAGGGTTTTCTGTTGAAGTAGGTAGCCTTTCTTTTCGTATTCATGACGCGATGAGCCCGTTTGAGATAAGCGGGAATGATCTGCATATCTCATCGAATAATCATCAGCTAGATATACCAGAAGTAAGGCTTGCTTTTGGCCCTAGTATGCTGGTCTCAGGAATGCCTGATAAAGTATCTGTTGAAGCCCGCTCACTTACGTTGGTAAGAGCTGATGATGGCTGGAAGTTTTCACAAGATCAGGCATGGCTGAATGCACATTTAAAAGAGCGCGTATCGGCGTTCATGGTTTTTCCGGCGCTGTTGGCCACGTTGATGCCAGACCGCCTAATGCCAGATCGCCAAATGGCTGAGAGGCAGGCGTCTGAGGAGCAGGCGCCTAAGAGGCAGGCAATATCGCCATTGCCCTATTGGCCAGATGGATTGCGCCACTTATCCGTGCGGGCAAAGTCAGCAAATATTTTCTTGCAGGGCGATACAGTAATGCCCACAGCACTCTTCAATAATATTGAAGTTTCTGCCGCGATATCAGGAAAAAAAGGGTCTGAAGACGGGCTGTCTATGACGCTACAGTTTGACCAGCCAAAATCTGTTGCACAGACACAAACTGAAAATACTGGCCAAATTGCCATTAATGCTACATCTCACCTGCTATCAGGCCTGACGACATTCTCAGCGCGGCTCACAGACGTCACTCTAGAGCCACTCTTTAATCTTGTGATAAATTCTGGTGCGCTGCCGTCTGGTATATTGGCTGAGGGTCCTGAACAGCTTGTTGTTGATGGTCGAATATCAGCGACACTCGATGGCACAATCGATAATGAGAAAATTCACCTTTTATCTGGTACGATTGGCTCTTCTCGCGGTGATGTTACGCTGCCCTTTGGACAAATAAGAGATGTTCGTTATTCAGATTTTGATGCTGATTTTGCCTATAGCCGTGACGATAATCTGTTTACTGTTAAGCAGACATCAATCCTGCTTAATGAGCAGCATCGCCTGTCCCTGTCAGGTCAGGTGCTTGGTGTGCATGCCGCCTTACCGCGCATGAATATGACTGTTCTGGCAGAAGAAGTTCTGGTGAGCGAGCTCATGACATTCTGGCCGGATGAGTGGGCGTCAGATAAAAAAGCACAGCTTCAGCAGACAATCTCAGGCGGGCGATTTAGAACCGCTACACTGGCCCTTAAAGGCCAGTTTGATACGAGCAAATCCGCCCTTTTACTGTCATCAGCCCAGCTTCAGGGTGATTTTTCCAGTGTTCGTCTTGATGCCCAATTACCCCAATATCAGCGGATAGTCGGAACCTTGCAGGGTGCTGTTGACATCGAATTACAGCAATCTGGGCAGGTGGCACGCGCTATGATTGATACAAAGATGCAAAATGGATTCCTGTCACTTGACCAATTTGATACGCCTGTTCGTATTCCTGAAGCCGCTGTGAGACTGCGATATGAGCCCGGTCAGTTGCAGATATCTCACGCATCAATTGATTTTGGCGAGAACGGCATGCTGGGTGCAACAGTAAATGCCCATTTAGGCGAGCTATTAAGCGTACGGGACATGACGGCTGAGATGTCCATCACGGCGAATGATATTCCTGTTAATTTCTTTCATGTTCTCTGGCCCCGCAGTTGGGCGCCAAAGGCCTTCCCATGGATACGCTCTCATATATCTGATGGTATAATCTCAAACGCATCAGTTGATATGACCTTAGATGGCTCAGAAGACCCGTCTTCTGTTGTTACACAGGTTACCGGCACGGTTGAACTCGAAAATTCAAGTTTCCAGCTTTATGAGACGATGCGTCCTGTTCAGCAGATTGATGCAACGCTAACATTTGCTGATAATGTGCTTAGTGTGAATACCGATAATGGTGAGATGCTATCCCTTAATCTGACTAAGGCAAATGTAAGATATGGCCCGCTCTATAACCCTGAAAAGCTCCCTCGGGATATTGATATTTCGCTTTCGATGTCTGGTGCGCTTACCCCTGTTATGGAAATTCTGGACCATCCGCGTTTTAACAAGCTGAAAGGTACAGGTCTAACGGCGCAGTCTTCAACAGGCACTATCGAAGTAGCATATTCTGCTAAAGGCCAACTGCCAGCTGGGGGGAGGCTTGCTCTCTCTGATGTCACTGCGGATGCAACGATTAGTGATGCCGTTATTGATGATTTGCCGCTAGCACAGACATTAGAACAGGGCGCGCTTGTTCTCTCGTTTGATAAAGAGGCTCTTATTATTTCAGGCTCCGGAGTCTTTTCTAATATTTATTCTGACTTCTCCTATGAGCGCAAAGCAAATGGGGCGTTTGAGCTTAATGCTAAAATTCCAGCGAATACTGACTTTGCGACAAAAATATCTGAACTCTCTGGTATGCCATTAGAAGGCAGTATTGGCGGACGATTTTCCCTGACGGGACAGGCTGGGAAATCTGACTATTCTTTATCGGCACGCACCGATATCACGCAAGCTGGCATTAATATCGATGCGCTGAGCTGGGCAAAACTACCCGGTGAGACAGGCCAAGTATCAGGCATCTTAACATTTAAGGATGGCAAGTTGCTCGGTATTGAAGCGATTGATGTAACAGCAGGGAGCCTCTCAGGAAAAGGGCGGATTGGCTTTCAGCCAGATGGACAGCTTTCACTTGGCTATTTTGAGGATGTCACCTTGCCCGGTAACGAGCTCACAACAGTTCTGCTTGAAAAGACTGGCAAGACGGCTATGAAGCTCACCGCAGAAGGCCGTCTTCTTAATCTTGTCCCGTTACGCAGAAACGAAGGCGCATCCAAAGGATTGGCGCTTGATTTTGATATTACAGCATCACGGATTGTTGTGGGTCCGCGCATTACCCTTACCGGCAATCTGA
>Ga0115008_10001209_pt1 | contig 20569 bp, 11 predicted proteins | sample FraStrMetagenome_FD_87164 | JGI IMG/M metagenome (GOLD analysis project Ga0115008, IMG submission 87164) | Marine eukaryotic phytoplankton communities from Arctic Ocean - Fram Strait ARC3M Metagenome | ecosystem: Environmental > Aquatic > Marine > Oceanic | place: Fram Strait | collected...
ACTTAATGCAACACATTCTGGATACGCAGCAATACTTTTCAATAGGGCAACTTCAGTGTCTGTGGTTAGTTTATCTAAATGGGTTAGGCCAGCGTCTTTATTCCAAGTTATATTTTTTTCTATGGCTTGACGCATGACGCTGCACACACGTGCATGCGCATACTGGATATAAAACACAGGATTATCATTGCTTTTTTGAAGCGCTAAATCAATATCAAAAGTGAGTTGCGAATCGGCTCTGCGGGCTACTAAAAAGTAGCGTGTGGCATCGCTTCCTACTTGTTCAATCAAATCACTTAGTGTGACATAACTGCCTGCGCGTTTTGATATTTTAACTTCCTGCCCATCACGCATAACAGTGACCATTTGATGCAAGACATAATCTGGCCAACCCTGAGGAATGCCTGCATTAAGTGCTTGCAAGCCTGCGCGCACGCGAGTAATGGTGCTGTGATGATCGGCGCCTTGTTCGTTTACAACGGTGTTAAAACCGCGCTTCCATTTTTCATGATGGTAGGCAACATCGGGGACAAAATAGGTATAGCCGCCATCGGACTTACGCATAACGCGGTCTTTATCATCGCCAAATTCTGTGGTCTTTAGCCACAGAGCGTCATCTTTTTCGTAAGTGAAGCCGTTTTTAATGAGTGTATTTACCGTGCTTTCTACTTTGCCTTCGGTATATAAAGAAGACTCTAGTGAGAAAACATCAAATTTAACCCCAAAAGCCTTGAGATCAATATCTTGTTCGCGACGTAAATAAGCGACGGCATAGTTGCGAATCGCTTCGTCATTGTCTGCGTCGGCAGGTGCTGCGGCATCTTCAAGGGCTTTGCCAGCCATATAGTCTGCTGCTAGTTCGCTAATATATTCACCGCGATAACCATTTTCTGGCCAGTCGGCATGATCTGGGCCAATGCCTTTGCAGCGCATTTGTACGGAGCGAGTAAGGTTGTTAATTTGTTGGCCCGCGTCGTTATAGTAGAACTCACGCGTAACATCCCAGCCGCTAGCATCGAGTAAGCGGCAAATGCTGTCGCCAACGGCTGCGCCTCGACCATGACCAACATGCAGCGGTCCCGTTGGGTTGGCCGATACAAATTCAACTTGAACGGTTTTAGCTTTACCGCTGTCATCAAGCCCTTTTTTGTTACGGCTAAACAGCTCGGCTTCACTAAGAACTTGGCCCACAACATCGGTTTGTGCCGATTTAGCTAAAAAGAAATTGATAAAACCGGGGCCGGCAATATCTGTGCTGGCAATAACGTTATTGGCAGGTAATGTCTCGCAAATTAACTCGGCAATATCACGCGGCTTCATAGCGGCGGGTTTAGCTAATACCAAAGCGATGTTGCAGGCGAGGTCACCATGGCTAGCATCTCGGGTGCGCTCAACCTTGATAAAAGGTAAGGGGATAGCCGGCATTTTGTCTGCTTCAATCAGCGAGGTGATTGTTTGGCTAATCAATTGCTGTAAGGCTTCTTTCATTTAACTGTCTATCTCGCTTGCTGATGCTTGTCGGTTGGCTGAGTGGTGTTCGTTCGTTATTTTATACAAAACGTCCGTCTATTATCGCTAGTCGACTATCTATAGACAAGCGAACGATGCGTTTAGATGACATCTTGCGGGTCGATATCAATACTCCAGCGCAAGCCCGTTGGCTTTTTGCTTTGATCCAACCATTGAATGAGTTGTTTTACTGCTCCATGCAGTGATTTACGCTGTTCGGATTTAATCATTAACTGAGCACGATGGCGGCCTGCACGTTTTTCCATAACAGCGGCTAGAGGGCCAATGAGCTGACAGCCGCTCTGATTCACCATGCTGGTTTGTTGCATGGCAAGTGAATTCAAGAATTGCATGGCGTGTTCAGGCTTATGACTATCGGCGCGAATTAATGCAATGTGCGCATAAGGTGGTAACGACCGAAGTGAGCGCTCATTTAGCATAGTCTCGACAATGCCTTGATAACTTTCGGTTTGCCATATTTGTAGTAATGGATGTTCAGGCAGGTGAGTTTGAATCAGCACTTTACCGGCATGTCCTGTTCGGCCTGCGCGCCCAGCGACTTGCGTGAGTAGCTGTACGGTTTTTTCTGGTCCGCGAAAATCGGGATTATAGAGGCCTTGGTCGATATCAAGCACAATCACTAAGTTGAGCGCAGGAAAGTGATGGCCTTTAGCGAGCATTTGCGTGCCCACTAAAATGGCTGGTTCGCCGCGGTTAATAATATCAACCTGCTCACCCATAGCCTGCTTGCCTTGCGTAGTATCTCTATCGATACGGATAACCGGAAAATTAGGAAACAAAGCGCTTAAAGCATCGGCACTTCGTTGCGTGCCTTGGCCAACATTCAGTAAGCGCGAGGATTGGCAGCGCGCACAGGTCGATGGCACCTGAGCACGATAGTCGCAGTGATGGCAGCGGAGTTCACGCGGACGGTTATGCAGAGTTAATCGCGCATCGCAGTTATCACACTGGGCATGCCAGCCGCAGTCATGGCACATTAATAGTGGCGCAAACCCGCGACGGTTAACGAAAACCATGGCTTGCTGCCCGCTAGAGAGTGTTTCGCCAATAGCGGCAATAGCGTTATCACTCAGTCCTTCATGTAATTCTTTGCAGCGGATATCTAATATTTCGATGCTGGGTGGGCTGGCGCTACCGGCGCGTTCTTTGAGAGTCGCATGCAAATATTTTTTTGTATGTACGTTAAATAGCGTCTCTAAAGAGGGTGTGGCAGAACCTAGAACAACGGGAATGCTTTTAGTGCGCGCTCTAATAATCGCGATATCACGCGCCGAGTAACGAAGGCTGTCTTGCTGTTTATAGGAGCCGTCATGCTCTTCATCAATAATAATGAGGCCGGCATTCGCCATGGGCGTAAATACAGCCGAGCGCGTGCCTATAATAATGCGAGCCACGCCATCTTTGGCTGCCGTCCATGCGGCTAAGCGTTCTCGGTCGGTGAGACCTGAGTGAAAAATAGCAATAGGCACATCAAAGCGATTAACGAAGCGGTTAATGGTTTGCGGGGTAAGTCCAATTTCTGGCACTAACACCAACACTTGCTGGTCGTTAGCTAAGACTTTTTCGATGGCGCGCAAATAGACTTCGGTTTTACCGCTACCAGTAATACCCTCAAGCAACACGGTGTCAAAGCTGCCGAGACGGTCGGCGATTAAGGTGCCTGCTGCTACTTGTTCATTATTGAGGGTTGGCGGTTGGTCTTTGGCTTGGCCGAGTAATAGGCTTTGACAGTCGGTAGGGTAGTAGGCCTGATCTAATGGCGTTGCTAGGTCTTTTTTTGCTAGTTCTAAGGCTGATGCGCGGCTATGTCCTAGCTCTTTGAGAGCGGTTTCAGTCGTCAGCGTATCGGCGTTGGCTAATTCTGTAGCGCGAAGTAGGTCTAGCAGCGCGGCTTGTTTGGGGGCTCGAGATAAAGCGTTGTCGGGTAAGCCGAGGCCTTGGTGGCTAATTTTCCAGCAACATTGTGTGTAGGCATCGGTGCTGCCGCCTTTGCGAAGCTGATTAGGTAGTAAGCTTAATAAAGTGTCACCAAATGGGTGGTGGTAATAGCTGCTCATCCATTCTGCTAATGAGAGCAAATCTTCGCTGATTACGGCTGCAGTATCGATTTGTTGGCGAATAGCCTTTAATTTATCAACAGGAATCGATGAGTCTTGGCAGTGGCCTATCACGATGCCCGTCATGTTACGGCGACCAAAAGGGACTTCTACGCGGGTACCCACTCTATAATCAGTCGCATTTTGACCCTCGGCGGGTAAATAGTCGAAATGGTGCCTTACGGGCGAGGCAATAACCACTTGGACAAGTTTTGACGGGCCGGCACTCATTACAACGTATGAATCCTTAATAGCTAACGATTTTGGGCCGACAGTTTACCTTGTTGGCTCGTCTAGATCTCATCTAACTGACTGTTGAGAGGCTTAATTGGGCTAGATCAATAAAAAAGGTAAAAGGTCCCATCCAGTTAAATCGACAGTTAAATCGCCATAGATGGCTTGATTGCGGCTATTTTTCTGTTAGAATCGCCAGCCCTTGAGAGGATACCGTACTGGTTGCCCTCCGGAGATTGGCTCTGGATGTTGGTGAATGAGATGGCGGCGTCCCGCGTTTGGAGTAAGAAGAAGACATGAAAGCTAATATCCATCCAAATTACGATACTGTTACAGCTACTTGCAGCTGCGGCGCAAAAGTAGAAACACGTTCAACACTTTGCAAAGATTTTCTTATTGATGTTTGCTCACAGTGTCACCCGTTTTATACCGGCAAGCAGAAAGTACTTGATACTGGCGGCCGTGTAGATCGCTTTAACAAGCGTTTTGGCAATCGCGGAACTAAAAAGTAGCTTTTTAGTTCTGGCTTTTAATTGTCTTTTCTCAGTTACAGCCTCTAAAATTGGTCACTAAATCCAATTGAATATTAATATTCAATTGGATTTTTTGTGCCTGCCCACTTTGTTCGATTGTTGGTTACGTAAATATTAAGTGGCCATTTCGTAGCGACTATTGAGTTACGCGAACGAGTAAATGTAGATGTTATAGTTGTTAGCTTTTTTGAGCATTTCATAGTTCATTTTCCTTAAGTAAAAAAAATGCCACTCTCTTTGCTTTCCTTGTTCCACTCATATCACTAATCTGTGTCGATACTCATATTAATGCTCGCATTAAATGTCCGCGTTATCTTTAAATAATTAATTCTGGTTAATGTATGTCTACTCGATTTTCTAACGAAGCACCCAAGCAAGCTGCTCTCGATTACCACTCTAATCCTAAGCCAGGCAAAATTGGTATTCAGATAACGACATCGGCAGAAACGCAGGGCGATCTCGCTTTGGCTTATAGTCCTGGTGTGGCTGAACCTGTTCGAGCGATTGCCGAGAATCCAGAAGCCGCTTACGACTATACAATTAAAGGTAATCTGGTTGCGGTTATCAGTAATGGTACCGCTATATTAGGGTTGGGTAATTTAGGCGCGTTGGCGAGTAAGCCAGTAATGGAAGGTAAGGCTTTACTATTTAAGCGGTTTGCCAATATCGATTCTATTGATATTGAAGTTGATAGTGAAGATCCTAATGTGTTCGTTGATACTGTGAAAAATATAGCGAAAACTTTTGGCGGTATTAACCTTGAAGATATTAAAGCGCCTGAATGTTTTGATATTGAATTACGTTTAAAAGCATTATGCGACATTCCGGTTTTTCATGATGATCAACATGGCACGGCAATCGTAACGGCGGCAGGTTTAATTAATGCCTTAGACATTCAAGGAAAAAGTCTCGATCAGGCGAATATTGTTTGTTTGGGGGCAGGGTCTGCTGCAATAGCAGGTATGCGTCTATTAATAAGCCTTGGTGCTGATCGCAATAAAATTACAATGTTAGATCGCCAAGGTGTTATTTACCAAGGGCGAGATAATATTAATAAATACAAAGCAGAGTTTTCTAGAGAAACGACTCGACGGACATTAGATGATGCCTGTGTAGATGCGGATGTTTTTATTGGTTTGTCAGGTTCAAATTTATTGACGGCAGAAACTTTATTGAAAATGGCACCTAATCCGGTGATATTTGCTTGCTCAAATCCTGATCCTGAAATTGCACCGGCATTAGCTCATGCAACACGTGATGATATCATTATAGCTACAGGCCGTTCGGATTTACCGAATCAGGTGAATAATGTTTTAGGCTTTCCTTATATTTTTCGTGGTGCGCTCGATGTGCGCTCAACGGCTATTAATGAGGAAATGAAAATAGCGGCTGTACATGCGTTAAAAGATTTAGCTAGAGAGCCCGTGCCACAAGAAGTAGTTGCCGCTTGTGGTGTTGATGGTTTAGTGTTTGGAAAAGAATATATTATTCCTAAGCCGTTAGATCCACGTTTATTAATGGCGGTATCTTCAGCGGTAGCGAGGGCGGCGGTTGAGACGGGTGTTGCGCAGCGTCCTTACCCGAAACATTATCCTGCTTAATTTGTTACAACAAACTGAGAAATACTTTAAGCGGAAGTATTAAGTATTAAATGTTAGAACAGTTCTTCATCCAGTATGAGTTGATCGACACTGGAGTTATTTGACGAACGAGGGTTTTGTTCTGGCACAGACTCTTCTAGAAATGACTCAAACACATTTTGCGAATCATTAGCGGTAGATGGCAAACCTGTTAAGCGATTTATTTTTACAGACACCATGCCTGGTGGTTGAGTGCGGGCTGCGGTTGCTACGCCCTTTAGGCTGTCGCGCATAAAGTCTATCCAAATAGGTAGCGCGGCAGAACCCCCATATTCTCGTTGACCTAATAATTGATTGTCGTCAAAACCTACCCAAGTAGTAGCTACTAATTCTGGATGGTATCCAGAAAACCATGCATCAGTCGGACCGTTAGTCGTGCCAGTTTTGCCTGCTAAGTCAGATCGACCCAATACCTTCGCTCTTGTCCCCGTGCCTCGACGAATAACATCTTGCAATATGCTATCAATAATATAAACAACACGCGGATCAACAATTTGCTTTGCTGCTGATTCTATTACTGGCTGCTGAATAACGAGTGCTTCATTAGTCGTTGAATCACCATTAATTAAATTATTTTCTAAAGTTTCATTAACCCATGCAGTATTCATTAAGGCTTCTAGTGAGTCAGCTTCTTCTAGCTCATCATCTATGTCTACTGCTGGGTTATTAGCTATAGCTTCTATATCGCAGTCAAAACAAGCGATTTTTATAGGCGTAGAAAATATAATGTCGCCTTTGCGATCTTCAATTTCGGTTACCAAATGCGGCTCTACTTGATAACCTCCATTGGCTAAAACAGTATATGCGGTGGCTACTTGAAGTGGCGTCATGGCATAGCTGCCTAACGATAACGATAAATCTTTGGGTAAAGGTTTGTCGCTAAACTCGAATCGATTTAAATAATCGATAGTATTGTTAATACCCAGTTCACGAAGTAATCGCACCGACACTAAGTTTCTTGATAAATATAAAGCGCGTCTTAATGTAGTGGGGCCATAAAATTTACCGCCAGAATTTTCAGGTCGCCAATCACTTTCAAGTTTATTGTCAGCAAAAACAATAGGTGCGTCGTTGATAACGCTAGCGGGAGTAAAGCCATTTTCTAAAGCTGCTGCATATACAAAAGGTTTAAAGTTAGAGCCTGTTTGCCGGTAGGCTTGCGTCACACGATTAAACTTACTGTATTGAAAATTAAAGCCGCCGACTAAGGCATTAATGGCGCCATTGCTTGGGTTTAATGCAACAAGGCCGGCACTCGCCATAGGAATTTGGCTAATAATGGGGGCGTTATTTTCTTGATCAATGCGCACGCGAATAACATCACCAACACTGAGTAACTCACTGATTTTTTTCGGGCTTGCTTGGCGTTTGTTTTCATTAATATAAAGTCGGAGTGGATTTTTTTCACTATTCCAGATGAATTCAACGGTGCTGCCATTAGCGAATAGTATTTCTATACGGTCTACTTCAGGCAGTGATTCATCAGTAATGTCACCTTCTATTAAATCTGCAGTTGCAACAGCGTCTAGTACTGAATCGATAGCTATACCGTCTTTTAAATCATCATCTGATTTAGCTATAGATAAGTCGATACTTGGGAATTCAGTAATGGGTTTGTTAATGCCTGTAATAACAGCAGGAACCAGCTGTTGAATGGTTCTAATTTGTTTTAATGAAGATAGCCAGTTTTCTTTATTAGCTATTTCATCATCGCTTACTTCAAGTTGTTTTTCTGGGCCGCGATATCCATGTCGAGCATCATAGGCATTTAAGCCTTTGACTACTGCACGTTGTGCGCTTCGTTGTTGCTCGGCATGTATTGTGGTTCGAACAATATAACCATCGGTATAGGCGGCGCGTCCAAGCTTCTCTATGGCGATTGCTCTCGCCATTTCAGCTGCATAGCCAGCATCTAATGCAAGTTGCTGGCTATGGTATTCGGCAGTAACCGGTTGATTGGTTGCATTGAGCCATGCTTGTTCGTCAATGTATTCCAGCTTGAGCATGCGGCCTAATATCCAATCACGTCGAATTCTTGCTCGAGTAGGATTGTTAATAGGATTATTGGTAGATGGCCCTTTGGGCAAGCCTGCGATCATGGCTAGTTGCGAGAGGTTTAATGTCTCAATCGGTTTACCGTAGTAAACGCTAGCAGCGGCTTGAATGCCATAAGCCCGTTTACCAAAATACATTTTATTAACATACAGCTCAAGAATTTCATTTTTGCTGAGTGTTCTTTCTATTTGTAAGGCTAAGAAAATTTCATTGAATTTACGTAAAAATGTTTGCTCACTGCTAAGAAAGAAATTACGTGCAACCTGCATGGTCAGCGTACTGCCACCACTTTGAATTCTACCGCTCGAAAATAATTGTGATGTGGCTCTTAATAAGCCAGCAAAATCAACGCCGTGATGCTGCAAAAAACGATCATCTTCAGCTGACAGTAACGCATGAATAAAATGGTCTGGAACCGCTTCCATTTTTATGGGTGTTCTGAGTTTTTCTCCAAATTCACCAATTAATTCGCCATTTTGTGAATAGATTCTCAATGGGACTTGAAGTTTTGCCTCGCGGAGTACATCCACGGGCGGCAGCTTTGGGCTAAGGTATAGAAAGGTTGCACAAATGATGAGCACAGCAGCGAGCCCGCCAAGTAAAAGCAATGTAAAAATCTTGGTAGTTAAAGAAAGGTGACGATGCATTATTTGTCGGTTTCATGTGAGTATTTGGAATCTACTCCGCAAGCATAGCGAAAAAGCGGCCACGAATGGTGGTAATTTTCTAATAAGCACAAAATATAGACTACCCTTTGGCCAATACCGTCAGAGAACGAATACCTACCTTGATGCGCTTTATAGAGAGTATTGAGATTAGATTGTGACATTGTTGAAAAATTGCTGTCTATGACCAGTTGAGAGTTCTTGACAATCAATACAGAAATTTAATTAACGAAAATTAAATAAGCGCCGTTTTTGGCGGTGTTAAATGAAAAGTATTAATTAGGAATGCTATGAGATGCTAGGGCTTGCTAAAAAGAAAAAACCTATCGTATTAGGATTGGATATCAGCTCATCGTCGGCTAAGTTACTTGAATTGAGTCACTCGGGTGGTCGCTATTGCGTAGAGGCTTATGCCGTTGCGTCTTTGCCGCCCAATGCCGTTATTGAGAAAAACGTTACTGATCCCGAAGGCGTTGCCGATGCCTTGCGTCAAGTTATTTACCAATCGAAAACGAAGCAAAAAAATGCCGCTGTTGCCGTCGCTGGTTCTGCCGTAATTACTAAGGTTATTACGATGGATGCAGATTTAAATGATGATGCGATGGAAGCGCAAATTATGGCAGAAGCCGATCAATATATTCCCTACCCATTAGATGAAGTGGCTATTGATTTTGAAGTTCAGGGAATCTCTGAGGCTGACCCAAGTGCTTGCAATGTTTTACTTGCAGCTTGTCGAAAAGAAAATGTTGATTTGCGTGTTGATGCCTTAGAGCTTGCAGAGCTTGAAGCGAAAGTGGTTGATGTTGAAGCCTATGATATGGAGCGTGCATTTGATCAGATAGCGGAATCAATTGGCTGCGATCAAGGTGAAACAGTAGCGATTGTCGATATTGGCGCAACGATGACAACCTTGAGTGTACTCACTGATGGCCGAACAGTTTATACGCGCGAGCAGCTTTTTGGTGGCAAGCAGCTGACTGAAGAAATTCAGCGTCGCTATGGTATGTCTGAAGAAGAAGCTGGCTTAGCTAAAAAAGAGGGCAGCTTACCTGATGATTACGAGCAAGAAGTATTAGCGCCATTCGAAGATGCAGTATTACAGCAAGTTTCACGTTCATTACAGTTTTTCTTTTCTTCCAGTCAATTCGATGCGGTTGATCATATTGTCTTAGCTGGCGGTGTTGCAGCAATGGAAGGTTTAGCAGCTTTAGTTGAAGAGAAATTAGCTACGCCGGCATCTGTTGCTAATCCATTTATTGATATGAGTATTTCATCCAAGGTCGATGCCGAGGCGCTGAGTAATGACGCGCCATCGTTAATGATTGCCTGCGGTTTGGCTATGAGGAGTTTTGATTAATGGCCAGAATTAATTTACTGCCGTGGCGTGAAGCCAGAAGAGAGCAGCTGAAGCAGGAGTTTTTAGGTAACTTAGGCTCAGTGGTTATTGGCGCCGGTTTAATCATCGGCATTGCGTATTTTGTTATGAATAGCGCAATGGAAAGTCAAAGTTCTCGCAATGCGTATATGCAAAAAAATATAGATGCTTTAAATGAAGAAGTGCAAGAAATTGATGCGCTCAAAGCAAGGCGTGAGCAATTAATTGATCGCATGAATATTATTCAAGGCTTGCAAGGTAACCGCCCCGTTATAGTACGTATTTTTGATCAATTTGTGCGGACATTACCTGATGGTGTTTATTATCAGCGTTTACTGAGAAAAGAGCAGCGTCTAACTATTGATGGAACGGCAGAGTCCAATAATCGTGTATCTAATTTAATGCGTAGGCTTGATGGCTCTGATTGGTTCTCCGATCCTAATTTAACGGCGGTAGTGGCTAATCCTGCGTTCGGCGAGCAAGCGAATAGTTTTAGTTTGGCAGTGACATTGTCGACTAACGCTACACCATCAATTACTGACGCAGAGGGATAGTGGGTATGTCATTAACACAAACAATATCACAGAAATTCTCGTCATGGCGAGAAGCAGTTTCTGAGGTTGAGATAGATCAGCTCGATTGGGAAAACCCTGGATCGTGGCCGAGTGTCGTTAAGGTTTTTATTTTTGTAGCTGTTTTTGCAATTTGTCTATTGTTGGGATATAGCTTTTTTACTAAGGCGCAGGTTGAGCAACTTAATACTTCTCAAGCTAAAGAAGAGTCACTTAAAGTTGAGTTTAAACAAAAAGCTTTTGAGGCAGCTAACCTAGACGCCTTACGTAAGCAAATGGAAGAGATGCAGAAAATATTTGGCGCTCTAGTTAGTCAGCTTCCTTCGGATACTGAGGTGCCAGGTTTGTTAGAAGATATTACCGCCACTGGTGTTGATAACGGCTTAGAGTTTCAGAGTATTGAATTGCAATCTGAGTTGGCGCAAGAGTTTTATATTGAGTTGCCTATTGATATTGATGTGACAGGTTCGTATCACGACTTAGGCGCGTTCGTAAGTGGTATTTCAGGGTTGCCGAGAATCGTTACCTTGCATGATTTTGAAATTTTACCAATAGAAGAGCGACCTGGCGTGATGGCAATGAAAATTCTTGCCAAGACTTACCGATATAAAGATGAGGGTGAGCAATGAATATAAATTTACGTCCATTAGCGTGTCTAGTCTCAGTGCTTTTATTATCGGGTTGTTCTTCACCTGAGTATACAGACCTTGATGATTTTATGGCGCAAGTCCGAACTGAACCCCAGGGTGTTATTGCGCCAATCCCTATTTTTAAAACCTATCAAGCCTTTCGATACAATGCGGCGGCTATGCGCTCGCCCTTTGAGGTGCCTGTTAAGATTCGTGAAATTGCTAATTTGTCAATGTCGAGTGATGTAAAGCCCAATAAAAAACGTGCTAAAGAATTATTGGAAACTTTTAATATTGAAGCAATTTCTATGGTTGGAACGTTAGAGCGCCGCGGAATAGTTTGGGCGTTAGTCGATGATGGCAAAGGTTCTATTCACCAAGTGCTCGATGGGAATTACCTTGGGAAAAATCATGGTCGTATCGTTGATATTCGACCTGACTCAATGGCGTTAATAGAAATTATTGCTAACGGACCTGACTCTTGGATAGAGCGACCTAGAACATTGAAATTGAAGGAAGATAGCTAATGCTTTTCAAACATTTAATTATTAAGGCGAGTACGATGATAAACCATTCTGGATGGGACCTTATGCGAAGCGAGATATTATCTTTAACGCTACTCAGATCGGTTAAGCTGATCAAGTTAACAGCCATCAGTGCTATTGCTTTTTTGTTTTCGGTATCTCTTTATGCTGCTGAGCTACAGGATATAAGTTTTAATTCTGTACCCGGTGGTAAGTTTCAAATCAAGATGGAGTTTGATGAGACGCCCCCTGAGCCAACTGCCTATAATATTGAAAAGCCCGCTCGTATTGCCATAGATTTACCTGGTGTGCAGAGTTCATTGGCGCAAAAAAAATACACTTTATCTTATGGTAATGCTCAGAGTGTTGTTGTGTTAGAAACGCCAGATAGAACGCGCGTTGTTATTAATTTAGTTGAGCTCTCGCCATATATAACAACGATTGAAGGTAACGCATTATTAATTGAAGTAGGTAATGCCGAGGTGTTAGATCCTTATAAGGATGCTGAACCCGCCATTGGTCAGCAAGTACTTGAGAAAAATGATTATGCCGTTGGTATTACGCATATCGATTTTCAACGTGGTGAGTCTGGTGAAGGTAATGTCGTCATTGAATTATCAGATGACCAAGTCGAGGTTGATGTGCGCCTTGAAGGTAAAAAAATTCGTATAGAATTATCGGATGCATCCGTGCCTAGTCAGTTACAGCGTCATTATGATGTTACCGATTTTGCAACGCCCGTAAGTGCTTTTGATGTTGAGCAAGAAGGTTCAGACACGAGTATTATGATTGATCCGCAGGGTGAGTATGATTACCTAGCTTACCAAACGGACAATGTTTATGTATTAAGTGTTCGTCCACTTAGCTTGCAAGAAGTAGAAGAGCAGAAAAGAGCCTTTGCCTATGTTGGTGAAAAACTATCTTTGAACTTTCAAGATATTAAAGTTCGCTCTGTATTACAGTTAATTGCTGACTTTACTGAGTTGAATTTAGTCACCAGTGATTCGGTTGATGGCAGTATTACATTGCGCTTGCAAGATGTGCCATGGGACCAAGCGTTAGAGTTAATATTAAAAACTAAAGGCCTAGATAAGCGTCAGGTCGGCAATGTATTAATGGTTGCTCCTGCTGCAGAAATTGCTGAGCGTGAGCGTCAAGAAATTGAAACTATAAAACAGTTACAAGAATTGGCACCTTTGCAAACAGAGTTTATTCGTATTCGTTATGCCAGTGCGCGTGAGCTCTTTAAGTTATTTGATAATAGTGATGCCGAAGAAGGTGAAGAGGGTGGTGCAGGATCAACGGGTAGCATTTTATCGCCGCGCGGTAGAGTGGTTGTTGATGAGCGAACCAATGCGTTGTTGATTACAGATACAGCCGATAAAATTGAAGAGTTCCGACGTTTAATTGCCAATATTGATGTACCGCTTAGACAGGTGTTGGTTGAGGCCAGAATTGTGGTTGCGACAGATAATTTCGATCAACAGGTCGGTGTTCAGTGGGGTGGTGGTGCAGCCGAGCAAGGCAGTGGTGATCGCTTTGGTGTGGCTGGTAGTCTCGATTCTTTATTAAATGAAGTTGGCGCTGATGATGATGAGCTCACGAGTATTTTCGATTTTGTAAACGGTAATGGTTCTATTCAATTCCCCGATGCTAACTTTGTGGACTTAGGCATTAGTGATTCGATTGGCCAGCCACAGTCAATTGCGGTAGGTTTTCTTAGCGACAATTTTGCATTAAATGCAGAGCTAAGTGCAATTGCAGCTGAAGGGCGTGGTGAGGTGGTTTCTCAGCCGCGTGTTATTACTGGTGATAAACAAGAAGCTGAAATCAAGACGGGTGAAGAAATTCCCTATGTTGAATCTTCAGCAAGTGGTCGTTCAACGATTAAGTTTAGAGAGGCTGTTTTAAGCTTAAAAGTAACGCCGAGTATTACGCCTGATAATCGATTGATTCTTGATTTGGTTATTACACAAGATTCGCGTAGTGAAGACTTTGTATTTGGTGAAAATAATTCACAGGTACCCATTATTCTGAAAAATGAAATTCGTACACAGGCTTTAGTTGATAATGGCAAGACCATTGTGTTGGGCGGCGTGTTCCGGGAGAGTGAGTTGTACCAAGAAACTAAAGTGCCATTATTGGGTGATTTGCCGATATTAGGTCATTTGTTTAAACGGACAATAGTCGGTAATGAGAAGAACGAATTACTGATCTTTATTACGCCAAGAATCTTGACGGACCGCGTGCTGGATTAATTACCTCCCTAAGGCGTTATCTTTAGTACCGTTATTTTCATCGCTGTGATATAAATGAATGAGTTTAATCTCATCCACTATTAATAATGAATTAGTATGAAATCGCTTAAAAAAGTCTTTTTAATTGGCCCTATGGGGGCTGGAAAAACAACCATCGGTCGCCATTTGGCGACCGAGTTGTCTCTGCCTTTTATTGATACGGATCATGAAATTGAAGAGCGATGTGGGGCAGATATTCCCTGGATCTTTGATGTGGAAGGCGAAGAAGGCTTCCGCCTTAGAGAGCATAAGGTGCTGCATGATATTTGTGAGTCGGCGCCAGCAGTGATTGCGACAGGTGGCGGTATCATTATGCGCGGAGATAATCGCGCGCTTCTGAGAGAGCATGGTGTTGCCGTTTACTTACATGCAACGGTCAACCAGCAGTTATCTCGCACGGGTAAAGATCGATCTCGTCCCTTATTGAATAAGGGTGACCCTAAGACGATATTAACTGATTTGATGACTATGAGAGATCCCTTGTACAGAGAGGTCGCGAAGGTCGTTTTTCCTACTGATAATAAAAACCCTCGCGCTACAGCCGCTGATATTGCTAAGGCAGTAATGAGCATTATTGAAGCCGAATAATTAAAATCGTTAGTTTCTCCTCTTAATTGCATCCCTCTTGTTCCTGTCAATTGAATTTCTTGCGCTCATTAATTGAGTGATATTTGAGCGCCTACAGCCGTATTAATTCGCCCATATCATGAATTGGTCTCCGGCTAATTTGTGTTAAAATCCTATCCATATTTGAGGCCCGCCTTATGACTAGAATCTCTTTTAGGTTCAGGTACAGGGGTCTTGATTGAGCTATATGAGTTAAGTGCTTTGTATAGAGTGATACTTAAGCCATTACGCTCACTTAAACCAATGATAAAACCCTCTTAAACGTTCTTAAGTAGTTTAAACGACAGACACTCAACGACAGACGCGCAATTTATGACATCAGATACCATTCATCTTAACGTTGATTTAGGCGATCGCAGCTACCCCATTCTTATAGGCTCAGGGCTTTTATCTGATGCGGCTTTATTGCAGAAATATATCGGCGATGGCCAAGTACTTGTGGTTTCTAATGAGACGATTGCGCCGCTTTATTTAGATGCGTTGTTAAAGAATACCGGAGCCAAAGATACTATTACGCTGCCTGATGGTGAACAGTATAAGCAGATGGCTACCATTGAGACGATTTTTGATAGCTTGCTAGAAAAGCGCCATAACCGATCGACAACTTTGGTTGCCTTAGGTGGTGGTGTGGTTGGTGATATGACCGGTTTTGCGGCCGCAAGTTATCAGCGTGGTGTTAAATTTGTCCAAATTCCCACTACATTATTAGCGCAGGTTGATTCTTCGGTGGGCGGTAAAACAGGGATTAATCACCCGCGCGGTAAAAACATGATTGGTGCATTCCATCAGCCAGTAGCCGTGATAATTGATACGCAAACCTTGTCGACTTTACCGCCTCGTGAGTTTCAAGCGGGTTTGGCAGAGGTTATTAAATACGGCTTAATTTGCGATGCTGAGTTTTTCGTTTGGCTAGAAGAGAATATCGATAAGCTAATGAATCGTGATGGTGAAGCGCTTCGCTATGCGATTGCACGCTCATGTGAAAATAAGGCCAAAGTAGTTGCTGCTGATGAGCGTGAAGGCGGTATCCGCGCCATTCTTAATCTGGGTCATACCTTTGGTCATGCTATAGAGACTGCTACCCAATATAAGGTTTGGCTGCATGGCGAAGCCGTTGGCTTTGGTATGTTAATGGCGCTTGATTTATCTCATCGTTTAGGTCTTTTGCCCATCTCTGATGTGCATCGTGGAGAGAAACTGATTCAAGCGGCAGGTTTACCGATTACGCCGCCGGCGGGCTTGCCAGACGTTGACGGTATTATTGAGTTGATGGGAATGGACAAAAAGGTACTCAATGGCCAGTTGCGTTTAGTGTTGCTGCGCGCCATAGGTGATGCGTTTATCGCCGATAATGTTGATATTGAAATGCTTAAGCTAACACTGGCTGACTATTTAGGCCGCGGCTTAAACCCTGTGTTAAAACCTACTGCGTAACGTTGATTATGTCTAATAAGCAACCCCAACAGTTTAATCATCGAGGTCATGCATTGTCTGACAGCGCGGCCGTGTCTAGCAGTTCGGGTCGAAGCATTAAAAGCCAAGAACAGTTCAAGCAATATTTGAGTAACTACCGTTTTGAACGCGATCCATTTTCGGATACGGGTGCGAGTGGATTATATTTTTCTGGTGGCGGGCGGAAAGAGGCGGTGGATTCACTTCTGCATTACTCGCGTTATGGCAGTACGCCGGTTTTTTTAACGGGTCATATTGGTTGTGGTAAAACGACGACGCTGAAGGCGTTGATCAGTGAGCTAGAAAGCGATGTCGATGTCGCGATTGTTCCTGCTTTATTAATGGTTACGCCGAGTCAGTTTTTTATAGCCATTGCTAGCGGCTTTGGTGTTGAGTCAATGATAGACAACGTCATGGATTTGGCGGGTATTACTCAGCAATTGCTAGCGTTATTTAAAGACAATGCCGCCAGTGAAAGGCAGTCGTTTCTTTGTATTGATAATATTCAAGATTTACCCGCAGAGGTTGTGAATGCGCTTTTTGAGTTGCTCGCACTTGCCGATGGTAATTTAGGTGTTTTATTGGTGGGAGAGCAAACGGCGACAGCCGTACTAGAGACTGCTGCCGAAAAAAGTGACCTTTTATTGAATCGCATTGAGCTGGCTGCTTTTGATCAGCAAGATGTGAGTGCCTATGTTAAGTATCGTCTTGATGCGGTGGGTTATGGCGGTGAGTTCCCTTTAACTGAGATGCAATTACAAGCGCTCAGCTATCGAAGCCAGGGGAGTCTTGCGCAGATTCACTCCGTGGCGCGCAGTATGTTGATAGCGGGTATGGATAATGTCAAAAGTGAGCGCTCACCTTTCCCTATAACACACCTACTAGCATTGATCTTTTTAACGCTTTTAATCGTAATAGGTTGGAGGCATGAAAAGTCTGCTGAGGTTATTGCTGAGCCGGAGCCTATTGTATTAGAGCCGGCTGTGCGTGCCGAAGTTGAGCCTTTACAGGTTGAGCCCTTAGATCTAAAGCTTCTAGAGGGTGGGTCATCAGAGATAAAGTCGCTAGAAGTCGATGCTATTATCGATGTTAAGCAAGGCGGCGTAGAGATTGTTAATGCTATAACCGATATGCCGGCTGATAAGACCGCTGAAGAGGTAAGGTTGGCTCTTAATGTTTTGGTGGGTGAAGTTGATGCTAGTGGTTCGGCGTCGCTTAGTGACCCAGCTATAGCCGTAATTGCCAATAATGGAGATGTCAAAGCAGCCTCCTCAGTCGACACTTCGACTCTAGGCAGTATTGCTGAGATTGTTGAGTCGGCATCAAACGCGAAAACGCATTCAGCACATAAGCGTTTAATGGCATGGCCGCAAGTGGGCTATGCATTACAGATTTTTGGTACGCACAATGCAAAGCGGGCCAAGCAGCTAGTAGAGCAGTATTTAGGTAAAGCCGATCTTTTATTTTACGAGACGCGGCATAATGGGCGTCCCTGGTATGTTGTGGTTAACGGGCCTTATACCGGTCGCGAGGCTGCTAAGTTGAGTATTGAGCAGTTACCTGAGGGCTTGCAGCGTTTACGCCCTTGGCCAAGAAATATTGCTAGTATTCAGGCAGATATTCGACGTTTTGGTGCTGCAGTGGCTGCTGATCAATAGCTATAGGTTATAAAGCATATTAAATTGTGCTGTGAATGCTTAAAGCGGCCTTGCGAGTGCGTGGTCGAGTAATGAGAATAATGTTTGAGATAGTGCTTCGATAACCTCGATCTATGGGCTTTTAGCCTCTCTAATGAGTTGTTTCACTTATTTTTTGCACGCGATGGGTTTGCTACCTTGAAAATGCGTGCTTGAGCGCGGAAAATGTGTAATTGTTCACAATCGCGCTTACGTGTAGAATACACCCCCCATTTTGGTCTGACCTGCGTTTTTTGATCTCAATGGTGTTGTGTAAGTTATTATTATTATTAAAGTTTTTCTTCTTTTGGAAGCGTTATATGAGTAAAGGTCTTTACCGTCCTGAGGAATTCCGGGACAACTGTGGTTTTGGTTTAATCGCCCACCTTAAGGGTGATGCTAGTCATCGCCTGCTATCTACTGCTATCGAGTCATTAACGTGTATGACGCATCGAGGTGGAATTGCGCCTGACGGGAAGACCGGTGATGGTTGTGGTTTATTGTTTAGCAAGCCTGATGCTTTTCTTCGCACTGTTGCAAAAGATGATGCCGGCATTACGCTGCCTGAAAACTATGCAGTCTCAATGTTATTTCTTAATCGCGAAGCTGCCATTCAATCTGATCAGAAAGCGCAAATTGAAAGCGTGCTTGTTGCTCAAGGTTTAAAACCGCTGGGTTGGCGTAAAGTTCCAGTTAATAGCAGCGTGCTAGGTCGAATTGCACTCGGTAACATGCCTGATATTTATCAGCTCTTTATTGGCTTTGCTGACTCTGAAGAGAGCAAAGACAATGTCCATGAAGCTGAATTGTTTATCGCTCGTCGATTACTCGAAAAAGCGCTAACCGGCTCGCCCGACTTTTATATCTGTAGTTTTTCTACGCAAGTTATTGCCTACAAAGGCTTAATGATGCCAGTGGATCTTACTGGTTTTTATCCTGATTTAGCTGATGAGCGCATCGCTACTTCTATCTGCGTTTTCCATCAGCGTTTTTCAACCAATACTTTACCGCAGTGGCCGTTAGCACAGCCGTTTAGAATGTTGGCGCACAATGGTGAAATCAATACTATTTTGGGTAACCGAAACTGGTCTGATGCGCGACGCAAAAAGTTTGTATCACCGGCATTGGGTGATATTGATGCCATAGCACCGCTAGTTAATCGCTCAGGTTCTGACTCTTCTAGCTTAGATAATATGCTAGAAGTGTTAACCGTCGGTGGTGTTGATCTTTACCGCGCAGCGCGAATGTTAGTGCCGCCCGCTTGGCAAAATGTTGAAACAATGGATGCCGATTTACGTGCATTCTATGAATATAACTCCATGCATATGGAACCCTGGGATGGTCCTGCCGGCTTGGTAGTAACCGATGGTCGTCAAGCTGTCTGTATGCTTGATCGTAACGGCTTACGTCCAGCGCGCTATGTCATTACTAAAGATAATTTTATTACTCTAGCGTCTGAAATAGGCACCTATGCCTACAAGCCAGAAGATGTGGTTGATAAAGGCCGTGTTGGTCCGGGTCAAATGTTAGCGGTAGATACTGTAACTGGTGAACTGCTTCATACAGCAGATATTGATGCGAAGCTAAAGCAAGGCCAGCCTTATAAGAAATGGTTACAAGAACATGCCATTCGTGTTGAAAGTCACTTCGGTCAATCGAGTGGTATTCCTCAAGGTCCTGACAGCATTGATCGTGATGCATTTCATGTCAGCATGAAAATGTTTCAGGTTTCTTTTGAAGAGCGTGATCAAGTATTGCGTCCATTGGCAGAGTCGGGTCAAGAAGCGACAGGTTCAATGGGTGATGATACGCCGATGGCTGTATTATCGAAAAAGCAGCGCTCGTTATATGATTATTTTAGACAGCAGTTTGCACAGGTAACCAACCCACCAATAGATCCATTGCGTGAATCTATTGTTATGTCGTTGGAAACTTGTATTGGCTCTGAACGAAGCGTATTTGAAGAAACGCCAGATCATGCGCGACGTATGATTTTTGCATCGCCTGTTTTATCGCCGGGTAAATTCCGTGCGGTTTGTGATCCTGATGGCAGAGGTAAAGCGTTAGATCAAGATGTTGCGGATTATTTTCCGGTTCATTATATCGACTTAAATTTTGATACGTCGGTAATGAATGTTGAAGAAGCCGTGCGTGGCATTTGTGATAATGCGGAAGCCGCCGTTATTGATGGCAAAGTTATTTTAGTACTGGATGACAGTAAGTTATCTGGCGAACGTTTACCGGTTCATGCCTTAATGGCGACGGGTGCAGTGCATCATCGCTTGGTTCAAAAAGGCTTACGTTGTGATGCCAATATCGTTGTTAAAAGTGGTACCGCTCGTGACCCACATCATATAGCGACGTTAATTGGTTTTGGTGCTACAGCTGTTTATCCTTATCTTGCTTACCAAGTGATTGAAGACTTAATTGAGTCAGGTGAATTGCTTGGCGATCCAATGTCATTGTTTGCCAATTTCCGCAAAGGCATTAATAAAGGCTTGTTAAAAATTCTATCGAAGATGGGTATCTCAACCGTTGCATCGTATCGTGGTGCGCAGTTATTTGAAGCTGTCGGTATTGCCGATGAAATTGTAGACTTGTGTTTCTGTGGTGTTGCCAGTCGTATTAAGGGAGCGGATTTTGCCGACTTCCAAAATGATCAGC